>ENA-OREN01003022-OREN01003022.1-marine-metagenome-genome-assembly--contig:-NODE-3022-length-16185-cov-7.220015_pt1 | contig 16185 bp, 13 predicted proteins | sample MGYA00248624_ERZ508555 | MGnify/ENA primary metagenome ERZ508555 (study PRJEB26222, sample SAMN06267773) | marine metagenome | isolation source: Saanich Inlet, British Columbia, Canada | place...
TTTTTCTAAAACTCTTTTTGATATTGAATCAGGGTTCTCAAGTACTTTCTTGTGTGTTTCAGCAGAGCCGATAGTAGTTACAATACCTTCACCAACACGTGCAATGATGGTTTCTTCGGTAGCACCACCAACCAGACGTTCAATGTTTGCTCTAACAGTTACTCTGGCTTTTGCTTTTAGCTGAATACCATCCATTGCAACCGCATCGATGGTTTGCCTTCCCATGGTTGGGTCAGGGCAATCAATTACCTTAGGGTTAACGCTTGTTTTAACTGCATCGAGAACATCCCTACCTGCAAGGTCTATTGCACAAGCCATATCGAAACTAAGCTCAATCTTCGCCTTGTCAGCCGCTATTAATGCCCTGATGACGTTAGGTACGTTACCTCTTGCCAGGTAATGTGCTTCGAGTTGTGGTGTGTCGTAGTCTAAGCCGGCCTTTTTAGCCATGATGCGTGAATCGACAATAATTCTTGCGTTAACGCGTCTGAAAGTCATTCCGACTAATTGTAAAAGAGCAACATTTGCCCCGGATGATAATGCCTGTATATACAACCAGCCGTACTTAAATATTAGAAGCAGAAATAGGATTAGAAAGATTGCACCGATGACAATTCCTATTGTCAACGCTTCCTTGGATGCAACAAGTAAGGGTATATTTATCATTTTTTCTCTCCTTAGATATTTTTATGTTTTTACGGGTTTTACAACTATCCTGTTTCCCTTTACGTCGACTACCTTAATCTTCGTATTTTTTGCTATCATTTCGCCTTCTGAAACAACGTCTACTTTGTCACCATTGATTTTTGCGGTACCTGAAGGTCTCAGCGTTGTAATGGCGATACCTTCTGTTGATATAAGGTCTTCCAGTCTGTTTTTAGAGGAAGAGAAACCCTCTTCCGAAGCATTTACAGCAAATGTTTTTGTAAGTAGTTTATACCATGTTATAAAAAATATTGGAATAAAACAAATGCCTATACCAAGTAATATGTGACCTAACAGGTTTGATACGTGTAAATACGCAAATATTATACTTGCAATTACGCAACCGGCACCACAAATTCCGACTATAGCCCCAGGTATGAATAACTCTACTGTTATCGCAGTTAAGCCAATTATATATAATGTTACGACTTCTGATATGCCCATAAAAAGTTTAAAGTGCCTAAAGTTTAAAGTGAGCTAAAGTGCCTTCACCACTATTCTATTTCCACTGATTTCTATTATTTCAACAATTTTCCCTTTTTCGATATATTCTCCATCTGTTACTACATCGAGAGTGTTGTTGTCCACTTCGATCTTGCCAGTAGGGTGTAAGACCGTTAATGCTTTTCCTTTCATACCCACAGCACTACTATTCCCCGCTGGTTGTGGAGAGATTACAAAACCGCTTTGAGAGGTCTCTGAAGACGTTAAGACTAGACGATTAAAGAATGGTATACCCGGCATAAATCTGAACAATAAGAAAATGGTAATTCCGCTTCCGATAATACTACACATTACTGCAAATATATTTTTAACAAACATATCAACATCATACGGTGTTCTTGGAATAGTAAAATCTTGAAACGACAAAATCGCACCTATGAGTATTAAAATAATTCCGGGTATTCCGGCAATTCCAAAACCAGGTATGAAGAGTATCTCTACAGCAATCAGGACAATACCTATAAAAAACATGATAATTTCAGGTGTCTCTGCCAGGCCGACAGCATGCTTACTTAAGAAGACGGTTGCAAGGCAGAGTATGCCAATGATTCCTGGTAATCCAAATCCAGGGCTCTTAAACTCCATCCATAAGCCTGCCAATCCAATACCAAGCAATATAGGTGCAACTCTTCCCAGGAATCTTACCATCTCTTCAGACCAGTTTGTTTCTAATATGTTGGGTGTCACATTTTCCATATTCAGTAATTTTAACAAGCTATTACGGTCTTCTACAATTTCTTTTGCGAATTGGTATTCATTAGCCTCTTTTGCATGCATAGTGAGCAACTTTCCCTCTTCAATTATCAACTTTTTTGACTTAAATTTCTTTTTATCTTCTTCGTTCATCTCTTTCAGCTCTCTACCTGAAACATAAAATCCTTCAGGTTTTTCCTCTGTAACTACACGGTACACTTCTATCTCTTTTGTAACCATTGCCTCTGCAAGCAGAACAGGATAACCGTTCTTCTCTGCGAACTTTCTGAATTTGGTTCTTAATACCGTTTGTATCTTTTCACCTACGGTTTTGTAACCACCTTCAGAAGATGGGACTATTGGTTCGCAATCTCCTAATTCCGCCTGAGGAGACATGTATATCTCGTTACATGAAATTGCTATCAGAGAGCCTGCCGAGATTGCCTTTGTGGGAATGAAAGCTATTGTTTTAGTATCCTTAATATTGCTGATATGCTCTGATATTTCGAATGCAGGTTCTAACTGACCACCAAATGTATCAATCTCAAAGATTATAAGATTTGAACCATTCTCTTTCGCAATTTCAACTCTTCTTTTAAGAGAATTGTAAATACCACCATCAATCATCCCACTTAAAGGTATAATTGATACCTTACCGCGATGTGAGCTACTCTCTTTAGAGACTGTCAAATTTTCTGTCTCTTCTGCACTAGAAGAAGCTAGTTGAGTTAATACGATGTGAGTAAATAACAGGAAGAGTAAAATATTTATAAACTTTTTCATGATAGGCACTTACCATAAGGAGTTAATCGCATTATAGTCGGTCGAACTTATCAAAAATTAGAATACTTGTCAACTTCAATAGTATTTGAAACATACCGTAAGTGAGGTTGTTTCCAGATTGACAGAGATAATAATCTTTCTTCTCTAGTCAACTAATACGTGATGGAAATTCAAGGAGTTCTTAAATTGTAGATCAACCCTGGTTTTTTGAAATGAAACCAATGGGTAATATTCCCCACTTTTTACCCAAAAGTAGTTGACTTTTGGGTATTAAACTTATAGCATGCTACATTATTATAATTACTGGAGGAAATTATGCGTGTATTGGATGGAACAACAACATTAAACGTTGATGATATTGTCAGAAGCAAAAGTCTGAGGGAAGCTAGTTTACATGATATTCTTGAGGCGAGTGCTATTATTAATTCCAAACTGGAATTAAACCATGTGTTAGAACAGGTTATACTTCACGCAACAAAACTGACAAACTCTGTTGCGGCATCCATTATATTATGTGATTCTGATGAGGACCTGGTCATTCGATACGCAACAGGTCCTGCCTCTGATGTAATTTCAAATATCAGGTTTCCGGTGGCAAAGGGTATTGCCGGACACTGTATAGGTACAGGAAAAATAGTTGTAGTTTTTGATGCGAAGAAGAATCCGCACCATTTTGCAGAAATTGATAAAGTCTCTGGTTTCAAAACTGAAAGCGTTCTGTGTGTTCCATTGTGTGTAAAAGGCAAGACAATCGGTTGTGTTGAGTTGTTGAATAAGCGTGATGGTACATTGTTCAACGAAGATGATATTGCTGTCGCTACAATTATGAGCAATTTTGCTGCTGTGTCAGTTTCAAATGCCAGGAGTTATGATAACTTACAGAGAACTAATTATGCGCTTAAATCAGAGTTGGGTTCTGAAGACATAGTAGTTGGTAAGAACAATAAAATGAAGAAAATATTGCATTCTGTCAATAAGCTGAAGGATACAAAAAGTAATGTCCTGGTTCTTGGAGAATCGGGGACTGGCAAGGGCATCATTGCGCGCACTATTCATGAGCAAAGTAACCGGAAAGAAAATCCGTTTGTTACCGTTAATTGCTCTATACTATCACCAACACTGTTGGAAAGTGAATTGTTTGGACATGAAAAAGGAGCATTTACAGGTGCGGATAAACTAAAGATTGGGAGATTTGAGTTTGCTGATGGTGGGACTGTTTTTCTGGATGAGATTGGAGAGATTGACAAATCGACACAGACTAAGCTTTTAAGGATACTACAGGAAAAGGTATTTGAACGTGTGGGTAGCACCAAGACTATTTCAACAGATATTCGCATAATAGCCGCAACAAACAGTGATTTGGAAAAAGCAGTAGAGCAAAACGTGTTTAGAAGAGATCTATATTACCGTCTAAAAGTTATTGTCTTCCAGCTACCACCTTTGAGAGAGAGACGGGAAGATATACCCGCCTTCGCAGAATTCTTTCTTGAAAAATACGGTGTTGAGTTAAATAAGCCAACGCAAAAGTTTGATAAAGAGTGTATGGATGCTTTAGTAAGTTATGACTATCCCGGTAACATAAGAGAGTTGGAAAATATTGTTGAAAGGGCTGTCGTTTTGGCGGATGAAGATGTTATTCATGTCAGTGACTTGCCGGACGAAATTCAATATAGAAAAAAAGGCATATTTGATAGACAAATTGTAGCACCTGAAAAAACTAAATCTATTTCTGAGATGGAAAAGGATGTTATTTTCAAAACACTTCTTGAATGTTCGTGGAATCAGAGTATGGCTGCACGGTTATTAGGGCTTAGTCGCGACAAATTAAGATATCGCATAAAAAAATATGGTCTTGAAAAAACCGCTAACAATTGAAATCACTAGACTCTTCCAGATTAATCCAGGTAGAATTTTGAATACGACTCAAGTGATTTCTGTAGATAGCCCATTTCCTGGTAACGGTCAGAAGGGTTATTCTCCAGGCATTTCAGTATAATCTGGTCTAACCATTTTGGTATTTCCGGGTTTTCTTTACTCAGGGATTTTGGTGGTACATTTTCATGCTTATCCGCAATATCTCCTTCATGGAAAGGTAAATGTCCCGTAAGCAGCTCATAAAGTATTATTCCCAGTGAATAGATATCACTTCTTTCATCTACCTCTTCTTCTGTCCCTCTAATTTGTTCCGGTGATGCATAAAACTGCATTTCTTTTTCCTGGTTTGTTTTATTAGAAACTGCGACCTTTGTGATGTGCAACAGCCCAAATCCAGTAATTTTCACAGAGTTATCTTTTGTTAACCTTATGTGGTTTGGTCTTAGATTTCCGTGAATGATACCGTGTTTATGGGCACATTTAATAGCATCACATATATCTATAGCAATCCTTAATACTTCCTTCCAGGACAATTTCTTCTTATTCTTAATAGACATAAGGCTTTCGCCATCTATATACTCCATAACGATATAGAAAAGTGAATCTATATTAACATCAGTTACTTTGACTATGCCCTTATGTTGAAATTTACTTATAGATTGTATTTCTGTGATAAAATGCGTTATTGCGCCCTGGTTATGGCTGAAGTCATCCTTGATTACATTGATAACAACTTTACGTTTGAGTGATTTGCTTACCGCCTTGTAAAAGACCCAGATATCATCTTCACCAAACCTCATGATATTTTCGAAACGCTGGTTTAAATTTGTCATTAATGCTTCGCCATCAGCAGATTTAGTCAAAGAAGAGAGTGTACTCAATCGTTTTGACACATCCTTGTACTGCAAATCAATAGAAAGGATTTTGCCGTAAAAATATTTAGCTTTATCGAGTAAATTCTTTTTCTCGCATGCAACGGCTATTTGGTAGAAAAGTCGTAGTTTTTCTTTGGTGGGTACATATAGTGCTGAAATTTTATTGAAATTGTTAATAGCATAGTCATTATGCCCCTTGTCAAGAAAACTCAGGCCTAACCGTAAGAGCGCCTCAACCTTCTTGCTGGAGTTAGAATTGGCAACATTCTGTAAAAGTGAGATTATGCGTTCTTCATTTGTACCTGCATCTGTATAAAGCATTGCTAAATCAAAATTAATTCTGTCTTCATCTTCTTTGCAAAGTTTACCATCTCTCAGTTTATTTTCGTATTCAGTGATTTTTCTTCGTGCATTTAAGCTCCTGATATCATTAAGCATTTTCTTGTATCTTGTGTCTTTTGGTCTGAGTTTTATCAGTTTCTCGCTTTTTGATATAGAGAGATCCAGTAAGTTGTTACGAAAGGAACTTGGAATCGATTTGGTAAGGATTTGCTCCATTTTGTTTTGGTGATGTGTATTGTCCGGTTCCATTTCCAGAAGATGATCAAGGCTTATTTCTGCTTGTTCGAGATTGCCAACTTCAATATAGGAATCAATCAGGTAATTAATAATATTTTTATCAGCTTCCTTATTGTTTACTGTTTTTTCTATTGATGAGATAATATCTGCTTTTCTTGATGGGGCTAATTCAGCTACCTTCTTATATTGAATAATTGCTTCAGAATACTTATGGGATTCAAGGTAAATCTTGCCCAGAAGGAATGAAGGGATTGCATCATTAGGATATAGTCCCTGATGCTTAATTAGAAGAGGTATGGCTTGAGAAGTTTGTCCGGTAAGGTAATAAAGATGCTCCAGCACATTAAGAAGGTTTTGCCTATTATGTTCATCTCCTTTAGCCTTATGTTTAAAATCAGAGATTAAAGAATCTTCTTTGCCTCTCTTCTTGTATAAGTCATGTAACTGTTTATAAGACTGTTCGATAAAAGGGTCCTGTTTAATAATTTCAAATAATCCGCGGGATATTGATTTAAAGCGTTGAGGACATTCTACGGTCATCTCCTCATATTCTTGAAGAGCTTTAGTGTATTCTCTATTTTGCAAGTGTATATTGGCCAGTACAATGTACTTGTCAGAGAATTGTTTACCAAGGGATTTAAGACGGTTCAGGATTTTTATTGCTTTTGGAAAGTCACCGTTAATGTAGCAAATTTCACCCAATATCATATGGTAACGCATGTGTCGTGTACCCAGATCTACGCTTTGTCTAAGGATATCAGGTGCAGGTTCTAGTTCGTATATTTTCATGCAGATGTTATAAGCTTTTTGTAGATCATCGTTATCATAGCATTCTTGTGCAAGCTTATTTAATGATATAATCTTCTTTATGTTAGGGTGGTTACGATTTGATTTAGACATTAGCGCGTTTTAGAACTTTTACAAATTGTAGATAGTAATAGCTAATAGGATTAGAAATACATTTCGAACATTCATATACACTGCCAGAATGTAATAGACATGGAGTTTTTATAAATGAAGCTAGTATTCATTGAAGACCTTACGCAGAAGATCTAACGATTAGCAGTGCTATTTGAAGTATTTTATCTTAAATAGCTTAAGATGGAAAGAATCTTTCTCTAAATAAACTCCTGATGATCTTCAATAAAATCTTTTATTTCTACGGTGCAGCTTAGGATTTTGTCATCTGTTTTTCTGATACGTTGACTCATTTTTTCCAGCATTCTGAATGCTAAACTGGGATCTCTACTAATTTTTTTTAAGAAATTTTTCTGATTTATTTCTAGAAGTTTTATATTTCCCAACGCCTTTACGGTAGCAGAACGCGGGTTATTGTCAAACAGTGACATCTCCCCAAAAAACTCTCCTTCCTCCAGGGTTGCAAGTGTCGTCTCCACGCCATCTCTTTCTTTTATTACTTTAACTTTCCCTGTTAAGATAATATACATCTCTCTGCCAATAGAATTCTCTTCGAATATATTGTCTCCATCCTTATAGTCTTTTCCTAAAGAACCGTCTTCGTCCTTCATTTATTATCTCCAGATTTTTTTAAAACGAATAAAAATAGCGTTAAAAATATTTATTAGAATTCTTAATAACAGTTTGTGGTTAAATGCTCGTAGGAAAATATCTGTGTACTGTTCATTGCCGGTAAACGTATCCCACAGTATTGTACTGCATTTGTAACCTGTTTCAGGATGTATTTGTTCATGTCGTGTAGTATTTAACAGTGCCTCACGAAGGATTGGAGTCTGATTAATAATATCTGTAAACGAGAACATTATCTTGCCAAAAAGATTGTCTCGGTCTATTTTCCGGCATGATGGGTAGTAGTACTTACGGAAATCTGTTTCACTTACACCGTAGAGAATTGCAGTATTAGCCGCTGCCTTTGCTGTAAGATAAGCAGAACCTATTCCATCCTTGTATAAACGAGCAGAGCTTGCGTCTCCTATCATTACGATTCTGTCTGTGAAAGGGTGTCTGGCTGCTCCCACATTAATCTTTGGTACGCAACGGCAGAAAGCATCAGGGATATTCCATGAATCAGGAAATTTGCTCTTTACTTCAGGATGGTTGAGGAAATCAATTACAGTTTGCCTGGTAATATCCTTACCGAGGATGCTAACGGTTACGTAAGAGCCTTTCGGTGTTATAGCCGCAAACTTTACTCCAGGTTGGTTTATAAGGAATACGTATACGGCATTACCAAACAGATCCGATACATGTTGTTCTCCTATGTGTATCTCTGATTGGTATGCCTTGATTGTAGAAGGGGGGCTATAGCCAGTTCCGAGTTCTTCAAATGTCTTAATGATTTTTGCATTTATCCCACAGGCACCAACTACGAGATCAGCATCCGGAAGCTGGCCTTTCTTTGAAAATATTATGGGCCTTCCGTTATTCAGTTTGATATCTTCTACTCTTACGTTTTCAACTTTTGCACCTTCTTTTTCTGCACAATCCAATAGGAAATCATCAAAGCTCTTTCTTTCAGTCTCGTGTTCCTTGTCTGTTTGATTAACAGGACCTCCTCCCCTATAAACAGTAGCAATTCCTTTCTGCTTACTGGGACTGTTAAGAAATACATCTCCACCGGTTGTTTGAAAACAGTAGGTATCGATGGCACGTTGAACGATCGGAGGCTTCAGGCAAATACCTTCAATAGCAAGCATTTGTACCAGGGATTCAGAGATAACCCCTGCACACATATTGCAGCTGGAAGGGCCATCGTGTGAGAAGTCTTTGCTTTCATAAATAGTAAGGTCAATGTCTTTTCCAATTTGTTTAGCTAGTTTAAGGGCAAAAATACTGAAAAATGAACCTGCAGGGCCTCCACCTAAGACCGCAATCTTTGCACCGTCATCTAGCTCAAGGTTTGCATTTTCTTTCAAATTATTTGTACCGAATAAATTAGAAGTCTAACTTGATGTATAGACATTTCAATATTTATAGAACTTCGACTCCACACAGCGTGACGTCATTCTGCGCGCGGGTACCTCATTTGTAAATTGGAAGATTTTTTTCAGGTGCCTCTTTTAATCCTGGAAATTGTTTGTCTTTATCTGATACAACCGGAACCTCTACCGGCCAGTCAATTCCAATTGCTGGATCTGACCATAACACTCCATGTTCGTCGTCAGGGTTGTACAAATCTGTAGTCTTATATAATACGTCTGCAGTTTTACTGAGAACACAGAAGCCGTGAGCAAAACCTTCAGGAACAAAAATCTGTCGTCTATTTTTGTCGGAAAGGTACTGTCCAGTCCATTTTCCAAACGATGGAGAGCCTCGGCGTATGTCAACGGCAACATCATAAATTTCTCCCGTAATAACATAAACCAATTTGCCTTGTGGGTCGTTCAGTTGATAGTGCAAGCCTCTCAGTGTTCCCCTCGTTGAATGAGAATAATTATCCTGAATAAAGGAATAATCAATGCCTGCTTCAGCATATTTCTTCTGATGGAACGTTTCCATGAAAAACCCCCGGGAATCATCAAAGACCCTGGGGTCAATCAGTAAGACGCCGGGAAGATCGGTTTCAGTGCATTTAATAGACAATTTCTAAATCTCCATTTTGTTAAAATATACTTGTTCGGTATTATTTTAATATTAATTATAATGACTAAACATCGTAATGTGCTTTCACCCATGACAGGTATTCACCACTTTTTACCCTGTCTGTCCAACTTGTATTTTCCAGATACCAATGGATAGTTTTTTTGATACCTGTTTCAAATGATTCTTCCGGAGACCAACCTAAGGCGTTCTTCAATTTGCTGAAATCAATTGCATACCTTCTGTCATGGCCAGGTCTGTCCTTTACAAACGTAATCAATTCTTTTCGTGGACGATGATCTGGTAATTTTTTGTGCTCATCCAGTATTTCACAAATTATTTCAACAAGTTTTAAATTTTCCAGCTCATTATTGCCTCCGACATTGTATGTCTCACCGTGATTTCCTTTTTTCATAATCATCCAGACTGCTGTGCAGTGATCTCTCACGTATAACCAATCTCTGATATGCAAGCCATCACCATAAACAGGCAGAGATTCACCTTCAATGGCATTAAGGATCATCAGGGGAATCATTTTTTCAGGAAACTGGAATGGGCCATAGTTATTGGAGCAATTAGATATCGTAATGGGCAGATTATAGGTCTTATAATATGCCCTCACAAGGTGGTCAGAAGATGCCTTGGATGAAGCATAAGGGCTGTTCGGTTTATAAGATGTTTCTTCCGTAAAAAAGCCTTCTTTACCCAGACTACCAAAAACCTCATCTGTGCTGACATGGTGAAAAAGCTTGATGTTGTCCATCTGGCTTCTGGCAATTTCTAATAGATTAAAGGTTCCAATTATGTTGGTCTGAATAAATGTGTCAGGGTTGACGATAGATCTGTCAACATGAGATTCTGCTGCGAAGTGGCAAATGCTGTCAATTTGATATTTATCGAATATTTTTGCAATCTCTTCTTTATCACATATGTCAATCTTGTCAAATCGATATCTGTCCGGAAAGTTTGCTTCAATTCCGATTAAGTTATCAGGGTTTCCGGCGTAAGTCAGATTGTCTATGTTAATTACCTTTCCTGAGAAATCAGATTCCTCAAGAAGATAACGGATAAAGTTTGCTCCGATAAAACCACATCCACCGGTAACTAACAGGTTTTTATACATCGGTGATAGCCTTTCTATATCGCTATGACATCTATTAATGTAGGATCGTCGACTCCCAGGCCGAGTCGTGCAGCTGTTTGAATATACTTTGGCTCTCTACCCGCCTCTTTAAGAGATGACATGTTCATCTCTCTTCTTTTCTTCTCTATTATCTGAGCTCCGACACTATCCAGAGCTACAGGATCAGTTCCTATTAACATTCCCTGGAAATCCCACGTCCATTGCGGTTTGAAGGCCGGACCACCGTGGTATTGCGCTTTCAGAGCATCACAGACAATTAGTCTTAATTTGTCTTTTATAAATGGATGGCTGTTGAGGTCGGCAACATAAGGGTTGCAATTACTATCGTGGTATTTATTAGGATTATGTATAATTCCAAAGAAGTTTTTCATCCCTATTGATACACCTGCGAGATCATGGTCCTTCAGTACAGGGACATTTACTATTGCCGTGCAGAGTGAAGATGCTATTTTACTGAAGCAGCTTCCAATGCTACCCATGATGAGCGGCTCGGAGTCGTACCCTCCTGAAGGGAGATCATCTGTGCCAAAGCACCTGAAACCATTGCTGCCTCTGCGAATGTTAAATCCGGCATTTTCCAGCTCTCTGTTAAATCTTTCGAATATTATTATGTTACTTTCTCTCACACCGGTGGATTTTACACCGTTGATGATTGCCTCAACTATTTGCGTATGAGGTGAAAACCTGTTTCCGGCCAGGCAATTAAGTTTAATACCCACAATATCATTCTTGTTGAATAGGCTTCTCCATGCGTCCAGAGGTTTTTTTGAATTCGTAATTTTTAATAGTGCGCTGTCTATGGCCATACTGATAATAGACGCATCTACTGCTCCATTAGCGTTTATGAATCGTTTGTCTTTTGCCAGTATAACTTTCGATCTTAATGATGTTCTATCTTCTGCGTAAAGAGTTTTGACGAGGTAGTTGTTACTTAACAAAAGAGATGAAGTGCAGAGCCCGGTTCCTATAGTAGTTGCATCTTTTAGGAATTCTCTCCTCGATTTTTTGATAGACATTTCTTTTAATTGTTATTGCGACTATGTGTGTTGGAAATTTTGGAATAACATCTCTTGCCAAATCAATACACAAACCTGTCTTAACTAAAAAAATATTATAGCAAAATACGGCTTAGTGTCAATGTATTGGTATTTCAGATATGTATAGACGGGATTGTGTAAAAGGGGAGTATTATATTTTGTAGTGCTTGCAGGCTAAGGTTACTAAAAAAATTAAGCCTTATCCCATCAGATGAGATAAGGCTTAATTTGTATGTATAAAGAGCGAGTGTGTCTGCTCTAATATTTATTTAGAGATTTCTCCATTACTACTTTTACAGATTCGTGTGGAGGTTTCGGGTATTGTTCAATATGAAGCTTCGATAAGCGTTTCTTCGATCTCATCTAGATCATCTATCCTAGAGCCTCCATCATTGGTACCCATTTGTTCTTTTAACTCTGTAACAGCTTGTCTCGCTTCAATCAGATTCTTTGTGTAACCGGCCTTATCAGCTTCAAGAACAAGCTTCGCAACCGTCATCAAAGTTAATTCTTTTTGCAGACCAGCAAGTTCTCCATCAAATTCTTCACTTGCTTCTGTAAGTTCAGTGACTTGCATTTCTAATGATGCTTTTTCCTTGTCAACTTTCCTTAGCTGGCCAATCATTTCAGGTACCTTTAATATCTCGGTTTTACCTGCCAATATTTGTTGCTCCATATGATGTACTCTTTTTAATTGAGCTGTATATTTACCAATAGCGGTAATTGCCAGTGTGAAAAATATAACTGCACAAACAGCAAATAAAGCAGTCGTTGTGGCAAAAATTTTAACCTTTCCTGTAGCCATTACTTCCTTCTCCTTTCAAACACGTTTTCTGTAATAAGTTAATGGAGTTTTGTATCTAAAATTTTTGATAATCTAACAAATAGCTAATTTTATGTCAAGTACGAATTTATTGTTTCATTACAATATATAACTTCTGTCAATTCTGATATTTATGATTGAATATGTTAATTGTTCCTGTTCTAATTTAACACGATCAGTAACCCGATGTTTTCATTGGAGTAACATCAAAATTGGACTGTCATAGATATTGCTATCTGGCCTTTTGGGTCAGTTTGCATTATGGCTTTTGCTATTTGCATTCATTCTTCGAATTTTTAATATTTTTGTGTAAAAATCACGCATTATGACCATTTTCTTAAAACAAAAATATCCTATAATTTTCTCTTATTCTCTTCTTATAGTCATCTTTTGCCAGGGATCTTCTGAAGGATACGGTTACAAGAAGAACGATGACCCGATTATTACGGTTTTCAAATCAGTAATTTTCTATGGTAAAAAGAGTGATTGGGAGAGAATTAATACAGACATCGATACCATTAGTGACAGGATTGATGATGTTAAGAATATTTTTGCCGTGGATCTCAGACCGGAACTTAATGCAGGTTTGTCTCAGCATGATTTTCAGAAAGTAGTAAAGGTGATGGCAAATCTTGTATATCTTACAATAAAAGAGAAATACTATTGGAATATCAGTGAAGGGCTTCGTATGTTTACGAGGGCAAAGGTCAGGCTACGGCTTGCTGGTGAATATTATACTCTACTGCTTTCCGGAAATGTCAGAAAATATGATAAGCTGAATGGTACGAAATATCATGATGAGATATTCAATAAGTTTACAGAAGCTAGAAATACTCTGGGAAGTACCGGTTTTCTCGGGGCAGGTGCAGTCAGCCCAAAACTAAAAGACTTTGAAATAGTGACAAAGGATATTGAACAAAAACTTCTTATCGTTTTTCCTTATTTTGAGAGTGGCAAAGAGATAGCATATTGAGACCTCTATATAAAACACTTCTACACACATTTATGACGGTATTGCTCTTAATAAATATATCGAGTTTAGCTCGATGTGATGAAAGAGGACCAGATAAAACAGGCGATGGATTTTACTTTGATGTAGATGAGATAAAATTTCCTGAGCCGAAATTACTCAGGCCGTAGTTTCACGGCAACATCAGCCTGGGGGCTCCATTTGCGGAGGGGCTTGACGAATCGGAAAAGGGTTCATCAAAAGTATCTGATCAGACAGAAATAACCCTCTGGACAGGAGTGCAGATATTTAGGAACCTGTCGTTTGTTACCGAGCTTGAGATAGAAGATGGGTTTGAGGTGTATGAGTTTGAGAGATGTGCATTGGATTGGAATGTCTTCAATGATAAATGTATTTTCAGAATAGGAAAATTCTATTATCCTTTCGGTATTGAGAGAATAGTAGAAAATGCGGTAAACAATAAACTCATAGACAGACCAAATCCATCTATAAAGATAATTCCGGGAACATATTCTGATGAGGGGTTGGAATTATACGGAAATGTTCCTTTCCTCTATAAGACAAGATTGCAGTACGAGTTTGCGGCAACGAACGGACTATCCAGTTTCGAAGGAAAGGGGGAGCAGCATCTGGATGATAATAATGACGATATCTCACTGGGAGGGCGCTTGGGTATTGAAATATTGCCGGACCTGGAGATAGGCGGCTCTTATACCACGGGTGAGTACGATGACGATGAAAAATTCAGAATGGACTTTGTAGGTGTGGATGCGTTATTCCGCAGAGGTGGCTTTGAGATGCGGGGTGAATATATAAGGAGTAACGTAGAACGATCAACGGATGCCGGAGGTAGTTTTGACCGTGAGGGTTATTATATTCAGAGTTCATATAAACTCTTGCCTGATATTAATTACATTGAGCACATTGAGTTTGTGGGAAGGTTCGATTCTATTGATCCTGATGATCTCGTAACAGATGAAGGTGATATGGACAGAATCGCCGTTGGAATCAACTTATCACCATCGCACCATTTCATATTCAAGCTGCAGTACGAAATGGAAAATGAGGCGACTGAGGATAAAGAAAACAAGGGGTTTGTTCAGATGAATATTAGATGGTGATAACATGGAAACTGTAGTTATTCTAGGTGGCGGACCATGCGGGCTTAGCGCTGCGTGGGAACTGTCCGGAACCGGAAAAAACGTTGTCGTAGTCGAAGCACAATCATCAGTGGGCGGATTGTGCAAGACAAAAAGTTACAAGGGGTTTAATTTCGACCTGGGTGGGCATAGATTCATTTCTAAGAATGATGAGTTAATAAATAAGATAAAGGCACTGATGGGAAGTGATCTGTTGGTGTCGGAGCGAATAAGTGCGATAAGATTAAATGGCAGGGAGTTTCAGTATCCACTCTCTGCCAGTGATATTCTGAAGCAGACTGACATAATGTTTTTAGCAAGGTGCCTGGTGGATTACGTGTATCAGGCCTTGTATAAAAAGCTGAGAGATTCTCCTGATACTTCATTCGAAGATTGGGTAATAAACAGGTTCGGCAGAAAACTGTATGTCACTTTTTTTAAAGACTATACACATAAACTGTGGGGAATACCCCCAGATAAGCTATCGTCAGATTGGGCGGCAGAGAGGATTTCACTCCTGAACCTCTGGGATGTTGTTTTGAGGCTATGCGGTTTGGGCAGAGAGGCACCTAGAACGTATACTAAAAAGTACTTTTATCCAAAGCATGGCATCGGTCAGATATTTGAATATATCGCCAGGGAAATAAAACAAAATGGCGGCAACATAATTCTTAATGCCAGGTTTAAAAAACTTTTGCTGGAGGGAGACAGGGTTAAAGGTGTCATATATGAAACTAATGGAAAGGATCAAGTAATTAACTGTGATTGGGTTATCTCAACGATACCGGTAACAGATTTAATATGCATGCCGGATAGGGGGGTAGGATATCAGGATGTGAGTACCGCGATCAGTTCACTTAGATACCGTAGCCTGAGATTCCTTAACATCCTGATTGATAAGGCGGAGATAGGCCGGAACACATGGACATACATACCGGACGGAAAATATATAATGACACGTATACAGGAACCTAATAAAAGGAGTCCCCATAATGCACCTGATGGCAAGACTTCATTGATGCTGGAGATTCCCTGTTCTTACAAAGGTGAGATATGGAATATGCAGGATGACTTGTTGTTTAGCCGATGTATTGACGATCTCTTTAAATTAGGTATTGATATTAAAGACAGAGTAATTGATTACTTTTACACAGCTGAGAGGCATGCCTATCCAATATATCATCTGGACTATAAACACCTTCTTAATAATTTATTGTCAAGGGTAGATAGTATCGAAAATATCCACACATGCGGAAGGAATGGGCTCTTTAGATATATCTTTATGGACAGGGCGATGGAGATGGGTTTTGAAGCTGCTACTATTGTAGATGTAAAAAAGAATCTAAGTTAAGAAATGTTAAAAACTAATTCTAATGTAAATGATTCTCAACGTAAAACGGTAATAGTACTGACGGTTCTTGTTGTTATAAGTATGGCCGCTCGATTATTGTTTATGGGGACACATCTGGAAGGGTGGGATAGTATTGATTTTGCCCTGGG
>ENA-OREN01003027-OREN01003027.1-marine-metagenome-genome-assembly--contig:-NODE-3027-length-16162-cov-4.349829_pt1 | contig 16162 bp, 13 predicted proteins | sample MGYA00248624_ERZ508555 | MGnify/ENA primary metagenome ERZ508555 (study PRJEB26222, sample SAMN06267773) | marine metagenome | isolation source: Saanich Inlet, British Columbia, Canada | place...
CGATCAACGATATGCCCAGAGATTGAGGCTGGTTACAGCAATAGCACCTAATAAATAGCTGTTTCGGTCGCATGTCGTACCTACCGGCAACACCTACCGCAGATACCCGCAAGCACCATTGTTTATATAGATGGTGGTGGTCAGAGTGCTGAGGTTAAGCTTGTTGCAGCAATCGAGTAATAACTACGCATGTACAAGTGTATTGGGTTGCTAAGTGCGGTTATCGCAAGTTAGTGTGTCGCCATGCAATTCTTAAAGTCGTCCCATCGGACATACACGCCTCCACGTCCATATCTCCTCCTGCTTACTTTACTGATCACAGTATTTGTTCTTGCTTGTTCTGGATCAGATGGTCCTGAGGGTGCAGAAGGTCCTCAAGGTGTCCAAGGGCTTAAGGGTGGTACTGGTGCAGAAGGTCCCGTAGGTCCAAATGGTAAAGACGGTTTGGATGGAGAGAAGGGTGACGCCGGAGCTCAAGGTGTTAAGGGTGATACCGGAGCTCAAGGACAATCTGGTAAAGCCGGAGTTGACGGAGTTGACGGAGTTGACGGAGCTGACGGGGTTGACGGGGCTGACGGAGTTGACGGGGCAGCAGGAGTAGACGGAGTAGATGGGATTGATGGTGAAGCGATTGGTTTACCTGGTCCTGCAGGTCCTAAGGGTGATGAAGGTCCAAAGGGTATCCCTGGAGTAACCGGTCCAGTAGGTGAAACAGGAGAGCAAGGGATTACCGGACTAGACGGTCCTGAAGGTCCACAGGGAGCCCAAGGTCTTTCTGGACCAACGGGTCCAACTGGTGATGCTATTGCGCGAGGCATACCTGCAGGCAACGCGTTAACCCCACTCGACTCAGTATCAAGCACGTTCACGTCTACAACGATCGGTGCAGACGGTCTTGGTCTGATCAGTTACCACGACCAGATCAACACTGCTCTAAAAGTAGCTCACTGTGATAACACGAACTGCACATCTGCAACGAAGACCACACTCGACTCAACAGGGCGCGTCGGCGAGGACACGTCTATCACAATCGGAGCCGACGGTCTTGGACTGATCAGCTACCACGACTGGACCAACAAAAACCTAAAAGTAGCTCACTGCGGGAATACGTTCTGCGCGCCGTACTTTAGGCGTAGGTAGCAGGCACACACCTACTGTTTATATAGCTGTTTCGGTCGTCTGTCGTAATGTGACGAACTATTATTACTCAACACTTGGCACATCATTATTGAGTTGGTCTACATTACCGCCGAGCCACAGAAGAATCTTGCTGTACTCCCGAAGATACCTAGTGGCATCCTGCCTCTGCTCTATCGTTATTCGTTCAGTGTTTAGGTCTAGTGATTCACAAATAATCGTCAAAAGGTTTGCACCTAATATGCTAAACACTAGGGTAGATTTGCCATCGTCAGGCATGTCCACTCCATCAAGTTCTGGCATGATTGCATCAAAGCCCTCCAGCCACTTCTCAGCAGCCGTAAAAGCGTCAGTTGATATCTGCTTATCGAACTCGGATTCGAGTCTGACTGCTAGTTCATCTACCGTTGTGTCGCCAGCGGTATGCTCATCTTTTTTCAATATCCGTTGAGCTAAATCTTTCCAAATATAATTTTGATAATCGTATTCATTAGGTTCTCTGTGAGGTCGATTAGGTCGGCGCATAAAAACAACTCCAAGGTTCGCACTCATTAAATTAAGCTTGACCGCAAACAGCTTTTGTAAAACGGTCTCTATTAATAAACGCAGGCGCACCACGCGTACGTACGCACGTTGGATACACAGAGCAAGGCGCAATTTATAAAGAGTGAGGCCTCAGATTTTGCGATACGATGTAGATACTTATGCGACAGGTCAATAAATAAAGACCTGTACAGATTTTGCAAATAGGAGACTCAAAATGCTAGGCGAAAAAATAGGATCAATGCAGCAAACCACGAGCAACAAACTTTTGCCAGGTAACGGTGCTTTGCCGAGGTTTGAAACGACAGCTGAGGGATCTGGCACCCTTGCAGGTACTGAAGTCCAGGGTATGGCAACTTACACTGCGGATATGAGAGCAGATGGAACCCTTTACGGAGAATGTCCTAACCAGGGATTAGTTATGGCTGCAGATGGGGTAGCAACTTTCACAGCGACCGGTATCGGGACTTTCACAGAAGATGGTGGATCGATTTTTAAAGGGATGGTTTACTTCCAAGCTTCCGCTCCCTCACTATCAAGCTTGAACGGAAAAGCAGTAGTTTATGACTGGATAGTAGACCCTGAAGGCAACGCTTCATGGGACCTGTGGGAATGGAAATAAATTCATCCTGTTAGTGCGGTCAGCCTGATACACCCTGATCACATTTGAGCTTTGAGAAGATAACGTAAGTGGGACAGAAGAATTCATCCAACTGATCCACTGTTTTCACAAACTCAAATCACGAGTAACACCGAAAAACACCGCTAGAGAAGCCCCCGCAGAAATGTGGGGGCTTTTCTGTTAGTTGACCCAATAGCACCAAATAAATAGCCGCTTCGGTCTTCTGTCGTACCTGCTAGCCACACCTACCGCTAATAGCCACAAGCCCAATTGTTTATGTAGATGCTGGGTGTCAGGGTGTTGAGGTTAATTGCTGCCCCATTCAGCACTCTGAACCGCCCCGGGTTTTATGGAGACTCCAATCCTTGAGAGGATGGAGTGATGACAAGACGTGCCGCCGATTCATAGATAAATAAAAAAGACCCTAGAAAATAGGGTCTTTTTTATTTATCTCACTTTAGTTCACGCTTCTTTAGTTCTAAGACCAATCACACCAATTCCAATCAAAGAGAGACCCCAAAGAAACCATGTAACCATACCAACGGCATTATCTTCTATGTCTCCTATTACGCTTAGGACACCTAACATATCGACGACAGCCAAAATACCAAGTATGGCTATTAGGCCTCTAAAAATTAGACTGCCAGCACCATTTTTCAATGCAAACACAGTAAGAATAAAGAAGACAAAACTACCAGTAATCAGTTGAATATTATCTATCGAGCTACCTACAGCTTCAGTCATTACATAGATATCGAGGGTAGTCGTTTCAGAGGCTGCTCCCATCCAGAGACCCATACTCGTAAACAATGTAGCAAGCATCAGAATGATTGACATTCTCATGAACATATACCACTCGTCTGTAACTTTCACGGCCTGTCCTACCTGCAATAAAGACTTTGCCATGTATGTAAATACTCCGATAACGGCAACTAACATCACTGCCACAATTAGTTGATTATCTTGCAGTGACTTGAGTTCCGCAGCAGGTTCTTGATCCTCGAGCAACCCAAGGCTGATGCCAAAAATCATAAATCCTACGAGCGAGAATGCTCCTCCAATAATCAGTCCCCATGACGTTACTTTTGATAAATACATTTTTCTCCCCCTTTAGAAGAAATAACTCTCCAGAATTCTAACGACCGGCCGGTAGAAGATCCTAGATTTTGCCGAGATACTACCATTAAACGCTGTCATGCATCTTTTAACGGTTATCAGTACGAATCGAACTAAGGTAATGGTCATCCTGGGACGTTGAGAAACAGTAGTAATCTAACTTCCAAGCAGAATGTCTCGAGTTCGAATCTCGTCCCCCGCTCCACAGGTAAATTGAACTGGAGAAGCCCTCGCAGAAATACGGGGGCTTCTCCAGTTAATTGTTGTAACCGGACGAATTAATTCGCTGCTTCGGTCGTCTGTCGTACCTACTGCCAACACCCACCGCGGATAACGGCAAGCCCCCATTGTTTATGTAGATGGTTGGGGGTCAGGGTACTGAGACGGTGTAAAGTGATGGAATCTTGAAACTACGTCTACTAACACTCGTATCACTGCTGTTACTAATACCTGCGGCTAGTTGCTCGTCTTCAGATCAGGCTGCTATCAAAAAATCGATTAGCACAAGGGTCGCATCAGCTGAATCAGCCATCGCTGCCCCTACGGATACATCTACAGCGGGTCAACAACATACTGACATAAGTTCATCTTCTCAAACTGATGAGCTAAGCCTCTTGCCAACACCTTTCCAAAACCAAACGGATTACTGGGCACTTCAACCATTCGTCGTTCAAGCAAATCAGTTGGAAATGCAATTCCATAATGGTTTTGATTACTTCACTGATCGGAACAAGGTTGCAGTTCACGCTGTGTCAACTGGACGCGTGTTATTTGTAGAAATCTTTGAAAGAGCTCGTGACGGTGCCTCTCAAATCAACCTTGCGTGGCAATCGCCTAGTGGCGAAGTCGTGTTGTACACACTTGAGCCGTCAGCGGGCCCAGCGGACGACACAAAAATCGCTGAACAAAAAATTCTTGCCCAGAAGATGATGGAATCGATGACAATCCAAGCTGGTGACGATGTGAGGCAAGGTGAATTTATCGGCTATCTCTACGGTCAGGATGAATGGGCGCACGTGCATATGACAGTGAAAGCGAGTCGTAATGGACCCGAAGAATGGCTCTGTCCTGCTGATTTCATTACAAAAGCGAAAGACTCCGATTTGTTGAGTAAATCTCTCATCTGGGCCGAACATTTATACAAAGATTCCAAGCAACCTGAGCTTTGTAATTATTGATGCTATTTATACACGTCACTGGCGCATACGCATGAGATGTACAACAACAAGTCAACACCAAAGTATTGAACTGGTTAGCAGCCTAAATGTGCATTGTGTCGCATAACGCAAAATTAAATTAGCGAAGATACGGAATCGTTCGTGGACCTTCCGGGAGCACGCACACCGTTGCACCATCTCCATACTCAGCAAGTAATCGAGCCACCGTCGATTCGATATCGTGAACCGGCTCGATGTGGGCCATACGGAGTTGCTCATCGGTTAACCCGTCCGATTTCATAAGGACGGATGCCAGTCGTTGAATCCGTGACTGAATCTGCACCTGCCACTGATCAGGAGTCGAATAGCCCGGCTCTTGAATCATCTCTTCCAGCGCCTCAGGTGAATCCTGAGATGCAAGAATTTCACCGTATCCGCCGTGATCAGGAAGACCATCTCGACACTCGGCGACGCAGATTATCGTGCCGCCTGGCCGAACAATCTCCGCGGCTGCCGACATACCTTTTACGGTTTGGTACAAATTTTGATCGAGCGGGTAACCTGAGTTACTGGTAATCACAATATCGAAGACGTTTTCGATAGGCTGCATCGAGGTTTCTTTTACCTTCACACAGGCCATTTCGTGCATAGCAAATAAATTGCCAGCAAAAGCTCCAGTAATTTGATGTTCTCTATTCAGCGTTATATCGACTGCGAAATCCACGCCTGTCGCCTGTGCAATAGCGCGCACATCGCTATGAATTGGGTTCCCCTGAGTGACACCCCACTTCGCCATCGGATGACCGATTCTGCTGGCGCTGTGCAGAGTGAGAACGGTTTCGATTCCGGCTAAACCCGGTGCAACCATTTTGGGACCACCGCTGAAACCTGCGAAAAAGTGCGGTTCAACAACACCAGTTGTAATTCGAATATCTGCAGCAATCCATTCCTTGTTTAGCGAAACTGGAACGCCATCGCCAAGTACACCCAGATCCACTAGGGTGGAAGGATCGCTGGCAACGTGATTTACCACACGATAAGTGTTTACTATTTCGTGCCCCAGCATCTGTTCAAGTTCTTCGGGAGTATTCGAACGATGCGTACCAGTGGCGATCATAATTAGCACATCTTCAGGAGTGGTAATTCCTTCGAGTTCCGAGATTATCGCACCCACAGCTTCTTTTCTAAGCTGCGGCCTTGTCACATCGCAGACCGATATTGCAACGCTCTGACCGCGTTGCACTATTTCTCGTAACGGACGGGAAGCTATAGGTTCTTTTATAGCTTTTTGAATCGCCGCTATTGGATCGGCAATCGCCGAATCGTAGATTGGGTTTATGACGGTTGTTCGGTCGTCTGGCAGTTCAATCCAGAGCTTTCCATCACCGTACTCAAGTCCTACTCGCACTACATTTCTCCTTGCTAATCCCGAATTCCAACGACCACTACGCGAAATTACGGCTCTGTACTAGCATTCACGCAGTGCGCTCTGCCAGAACTCAACGATAACCTCAAAGTAGCTCACTGCGATAACACTTTCTGTTCGCCTTAGGTTCTGGAGTACCTCCAAAGACAGTTACTAAACAGAAATACAGGGGATTTTCTTTTAACTAGTCCAATAGCACGAATTAAGTCAGTACATTCGTGTTCCTCTCCCAAAACTCTCTCCGGCATTAATGTCGTAGGTTAAAAAGATTGTCTTTGTGAACCAAAAGACTACTTATTCACTATCAATCACAGATTGTGGATTAGGAAGGTGATGTATGACGGCGCCAGAAGAAAAGCATAGCGAATGAAGTGCCGGCGATGATCAGAGGCCACCAGAGCAGATTTATGAGTGAGATTATCAGGAAGAAAGCGATAACGCTGGTGGAAACTACTACGCCACCTCGGTCTCTGAATTTCGCTGCTGAAAGCACGGCAAATATCGGCAAGCTAACCACGAACCAGCCAATGAAATTAGAAATCGGAACGCCGTAGTAAACACCAATCGACTGCCATGACCAAGCATCCATCGGCCCTGTCGCAACGGGCTCAAGCAAAAAATCGATTACCACCATTGTTATCGGTCCTACGATGGGCCACCAACCTTTGGCGACATTAGCCCAGATTAGAACGTTCGCAGCAAACACTGTTACAACAATCCAAGCAGAAACTAGCGCTATCGGGACATCGAACAATGCCGGACCCAGAGCGCTACCGTAACTGTATGTTCCGAATGGAAAGCCGGTCGATTCTCCCAGCACTTCAGCCCCGAAACCGAATAGGCCTATCCCGATAAAAATCAGGCGGTTACGAGCATTGACCTGCAGAAGAATGAGCATAGTGGCCAAGTAGAGGAAGGTTGGTGCGACCCATTCGGTCCCATCAGGAGATTCCTTCCAAAGTGCGGATGAGATGACACCGCCAGACCACAGCACAACATAGACAGCAATGCTGGATAAAATAAATACGTTCAGCAACTTATTCAATTCGCCGCACCACCGACCATCTCACTGACGATTTCCGCTGACATCAGAACGGTCGGTGTGCCCCCGCCAGGATGCGTTCCACCTCCTACGTAGAACAGATTTTGGATTTTCCGGTCTTTCAGAGAAGGTCGAAAAACAGTTCCTGTCCATCCGTGAGAAACCTGTCCGTATATCGAACCACCAGGTGTGGAGTATTCGGACTCTAGCCAAGCTGGAGTCCAACAATCAATGAATCGGGCATCTACGAAAAAGTCTGGCATACCTGATTTTGCAAGACGTTCTCGCACTCTCCGAACCGCTTCTGCTTCAAACTCAGGAGTCCAGGGTGCTGTATCCGCTGGAGCATTGGCCATCACAAATACAGATTCACCGCCAACGGGAGCCATAGAGGGATCCGTAATTGAAGGGACATTCACGTAGACAGTTGGATCATCAGGAAACTTTCTTTCGCTGAAGATCTGTGAGAACTCTCGGTCGTAGTCGTCGGAAAAACAGACTGTGTGATGACGAAGTCCCTGTAACTTCTTATTGAGACCGATCAACATGACAAACCCTGACATCGATCGCTGCTCAGGCTTGAGCTCGCGCCCGGCGTTACCTTCAGTTAGTCTGTGAATCGCCCCGGGGTCTGCGTTTGATATGACGGCGTCCGCCCTAAAAAAACTGCCGGCTGTAGTTACCACACCAGTTGCGCTGCCGCTTTTAGTGACTATGTCAGCAACAGTACTGCTGTATTCGAATCGAATGCCTACCCGCAGCGCAACTTCGCAAAGCTCTTCAACGATCCGGTACAGACCTCCAGGGACATACCATCCGCCGAATGCCAGTTCCATGTACGGGATAAGAGCCAGCATTCCAACTGCGTCTTTTGGAGAAGCGCCTACATAGGTCGGATAACGTTCAAATATCTGGCGGATATGCGGGTTTTTGAAGTATCGGTGAACCGCCTTTTTGTAGTTACCCCACGCGTGCCGTTTTGGAGCTCCTAACAACAACGGCAAGTCCTTCAATCTTGGCTTAGCCATTGGAGGACGGTCAAAGAACGTTTTCTCAGATAGGTTGTAAAGCTTTGCACCTAACTCAAGGAACCGGTAAAGTCCATCGACATCTTGTGTCGATCCTGTGAAATTTTCAAATTCAGCCGTGAGATCTGGCAATTGCGATGAGTAGGTGAATCTGGCATCACTGCCGAACCTATATTCAAAAAGCGGGTCGAGCCGAACTGGGCTCAATATCTTGTGAAAATCCACGCCACCAAGTTTAAATAATCGCTCAAACACATGTGGCAAGGTAATTAGCGAAGGCCCAGTATCGAATTTGAAGCCGCCACGCTCAAATCGGTTCATTTTTCCTCCAGGTCTTGAACCTTGTTCGAGGACGGTGACGTCCCACCCGCCATATGCGAGGCGTATTGCAGTTGCAAGACCACCGAGCCCTGCCCCAATGATTACAGCTTGCTTAGTCATCGTTAACCACAATTCCAGACGCCATATATGTACGTCCTTTCCAGCGAACACCTCCACCAATCGAACTCTGCCACCACGATCGCATACCCAGAACTACCATAAACGTCACTGCGATTGGGTGGAGTACCACTGACCACAGTGGATGTCGAAATCGGAGTGCGACCAGAGTTCGAGGAGCTAGGGGCCATGCTGCCAACAGCATGAAAACGGGACCGATTGCATCGTAAAAAAACAAGATCAGTACAATCAACGGTAGAGCGACAAATGTAACGACCATGTACATCTGGAAGACCGTGAATGACCATAGGCTACCGAGGGCTGGATAGTAATTTTTGGAAAAGCCGTTCCAGATACCGCCGAAGTTTTCGTACATTCGGACTATAGCGACTTTACGTCCATCAATAACCTGGGAGTTCTCAGATCGTTTTCGCCATTCCCGCGCTAAAGCGGTGTCTTCAAAAAGCCGGTCCTTAACCAGCTCATGCCCCTCGATTCGTTCATAGGTTTCGCGATAAGCGAGTATGCATGCACCGTGTGCCAAACCGAGGGAAGCACTATTTCTTATAAAACTCGAAATGAATGCAGGAAAAATACTAAAAACTATGAAGTTCAGCAGCGGCATAAGGAAACGTTCAGTGAACGAATTCATCTCTATCTTCGGCCAGGCAGAGAGTAGAGTAGCGTTTCTATGCTTGGCTTCGGCAACGAGTGACCGTACAGCATCCGGCTGAAGTCTCGTGTCCGCATCGATGAACAGTAGCCACGGTGAAAGAGCATGTTCAGCCAGCCTCTTACATGCGTGTGATTTTCCAACCCAGCCGGCTGGAAGGCTTACGGTTGGAACCTGACGGACTGTGCCATGGTGAACCCTCAAAAGTCGATCTATGACATCCAGCGTTCGGTCAGTAGAGCCGTCGTCGTAGATTAGAATTTCCTTGACCGGCGAACCTTGGGCAAGAGCGTATTCTACGCAGGATTCAAGGTTGTCCATTTCATTTCTTGCCGGTATCAATACCGATACCTGACCTTTTTCTACAGCCGACTTATTTAGCCTCCGAGGCCAAACGAGCAAGTTCATCAGTGCGATTAGAGTGACCGGCACGACAAGGACGGCAGAGGTGATCACCAAGGTGACTTCGATGCTATTCATGGCCAAAGATCACCTTCGCAACTGCTTCGGACTGCTCTTCAATAGGCAGGTGCCCTGCACCAGGTAACGTGTGTATGCGAACGTTACGAAGTGTTTCTTTAAGGATTTGAGATGATTTTTTTACTGCACTAAAGGTCTCTTCGCCAACGATGAGGTCAATGGGTACATCCAGATCTACGTAACGTTCAGGGCCTTCATGCTCGTACATCATGCGCAGGAAAGAATAAACTGCATCGTGATCGACGCGATCGAAAGAGGCAGTGAGGTTGGAATCGCCGGTCCGTTTATTACGTAGTGCTTGATTGGTGAAGAATCGGCCGATCGGCGAGGCAAATGTCACCTTGTAAGCCATCTTACCGAATGTCCCTTTTAGGAAAATCGAGAAGTACCACGGAGCGTACGCAAACGGATCAATCATCACCAAACGCTTTACCTGCGCCGATGAGAGTTTTGCCAGCTCTGCACCGATAACTCCGCCAGTACAGTTCCCAATGATAGTCACCGGTTCATCGAGGTTTACGGAGTCTGCAACCATCTCAGCGACCTCCCCTGTTTGCCAGTTTTTTGGATGAGCAGATTTCCCGTAACCGGGTAGGTCGGGAGCCTGAATTTGAGCTGAACTTGGAATCATCGGGACCATCGGTGCAAATGTGTCATGACTTCCGCCCCAGCCATGAAGCGCAATGTAGTTCGAAGAACCAGTTCCCCATGTTTTTACTTCGAGAGGTCCGGTCATACCCTCATCTCTTTTAGCCCCCACTTCACTATTCGATCCGCTGCCATTTTGCCGCTCAGCACGCACATTGGAACGCCGGTGCCGGGAGTGGTGGAAGCACCAGTAAAGAACAAGCCATTTATGTCCGAGGAGATATTACGAGGTCGGAACGGGCCGATCTGCCGAAAGTTGTGCGCTGCACCAAATGCAGATCCATCAAAAAGTCCGAATTGATCCGACCAGTCGACCGGAGACCAAGTTTTATGAGAAAGAACGTCTTTCTCAGAGATAGCAATGCCATGATCATTCATACGCCGGAACATCTGTGACTGTAGTTGTTGGGTGACCATCTGCCAATCAGTCTCTGGCATACTCGACAAGAGTGGAACCGGTGCGAGCAAGAACACACTAGATTTTCCGGCTGGGGCAAGTGAGTGATCTGTGTTGGAAGCTACTGAAACGTAAAATGGAAGGTCTTTTGGCACCCTGCCTTGGTTCATCAATTGGTCGTAGGCCTGTTTAGGGTTTTCTGGCAAGAAAACACTGTGGTGGTTCAACTCCGGCAATTCACGGTCAATTGCCAAGTAGTAGGTGATGACCCCCGGTGTCATCCTAGGCGGTTTGTAGCCTTTAGTTGAAGGTTTAGATTTCCCGTCGAGTAAGCGCGTCATCGTCGTCGGTACATCTACGTTTGAAACGACTATCGGAGCCAACTCTTTGGAGCCGTCAGGCAGGGTAATTCCGGAGATGCGACCATTCTCACTGTCGATGCTTTGCACAGGACTGCTTGTTCTAACTTCAACTCCGAGGCGGATCGCAACCCGCTCCATTGCTTCGATCAGACCGTACATCCCACCCCTGGGAAGCCAGAGTCCATGCTCAAGTTCGCCAAACGGAATAATTGAGAAAATGCCGGGGAGGTCATACGGAGCACCGCCCAAATACATGCCATAAGAACCGAATGCTTCTATTATCTTTTTGCTTTTGAAATGTTTCCGGAGTTGCGAATCCATTGAACGAAACAGGCCAAGCTTTGTCAGGTTGGTGACGCCAGATGCCGAGAACCAGGCAAGCGGTGAATCTGCATTGCGAGTGACGAGTCTGTCGAATGAAAGGTTGTATTTACGCCTAGCGTCTTTAAGGAAATTGAACAGCCCAACTCCATCACGTGGATCGAGCCTTCGGCACTCCTCGGAAAGACGAGTTAAGTCTGAGGAAAGCTGAAATGTTTGTTTGTCAGGCCAGTAAAATTTGATCGCAGGATCGACGCGTATCAGATCGAGTTCTTTAGCGAGGCTCGTCCCAGCGGCCTGAAATAACTCGTCGAAGACCCAAGGATAGTTCAGAAGTGACGGCCCGGTATCGAATTTGAATCCGTCGAATTCAAGGTGGTTAGCCCGGCCACCGACACGAGAGTTCGACTCAAAGACCGAAACTCGATAGTCGCGTAGAGCTAGATGAATAGCTACGGAAAGTCCACCTACTCCTCCGCCAACGACAATTGCTCTGTCGTTCTGCATTTCTACCTACCTATCAAATATTAGTGAGACCGGCAGTTGCCAATACTTGTTAGTTGGTAAGACCGAAAGTTTTTCTAACATTGAAAGAGAAGAGCGCTCAGAAGCAGATTCGCTGTTCAGGATTTTGCTGTTCAGTCGTGAATAAAGACGATGACATGATTCGATCGCTATCCGGCTGTCCGGGTTAAATGCCTGTATACCGGGTTCAGAGCGGTCATACCAAGTTGCAGCTTCTTCAGCCAGTTGAAGTTTGGCTTCTAGTATCGATCTATGGTCACCCTTCAACACACGGCCAGAGATACTCCGACCGGCAGAGTCCAAACGGTCGACTGGTAAATAGCATCGACCACGTGCAGCATCATCTGAAACATCTCGTGCGAAGTTAGTTAGCTGAAGAGCAATTGCCAAAGCCCGTGCGCTCTGCATGCATTCGGTTATCGAAGCACTTTTGGCCGAGCCGTATACATGCGCAAGAAAGTAGCCAACGACCGATGCTGATCCGTAAATGTAACGGTCAATCAGGTCCGTCCAGCCTACAAATTGTTGTGGAGCTAAATCACTACGCATTGCTGTGAGGAAGGAGATGTAGTACTCGTCTGGAATTCCGTTACGTCGTGCAACGTCTCGGAAGCCGGCGAGAGTTACTGGTATTCCGTGCTCAACTGCGGTAGCTATACCGGGGAAATAATGCGTTTTGTCGAAATAGTATTGCCAAGCGTCGAGCATTTCGACTTTGTCAGTTGCGGAAATCTGAAAGGTGTCAACCACTTCGTCCGGATAGCGAACCGCTGCGTAGATCATTTCAACATCTGCACGCTTATCAGCAGGCAGAAATCTTGTTACCGCATAGAAAGATGAGCTGTAGGAGCGCAGGACTTTCCTTCCCCATTTTGCAGCGACTGATCGCGCCCCGACTTCGTTCGTCTGACTAGCAATTTTCTCGCTGAAGAGGGTATGAAGTGAGTTCCATTGAAGCTGGCTCCATCCCTCGTCCGCTTGAACTTCGCCAACCTGGCTACGATCTACAGTTGTATCCATTGCCTGATAAGTACTAATTACAGCGTCGAGTCGTTGCTTTAGTTGCAAAATATGTCACCGCCGCCTTTCAGAAGTCAGAACCGAGAATATTGTTTATATTATTCTACATTAATATTTAAACATTGAATATATATAACAATACATGAAACGATTTTGCCTAACAACCTCAGCAAATCAGACTCGTCGATGGATTACGAATTAAACATCCTGTAAGACTCTGTCGATTGATATGCCTCAGGATTATTACGAACTAGGTTGGTCTCCTCCTGATGGTCCTAATTCTGAGTATGCTAATTTTTCGACATAACACCGGCTTCTTGAAGCCCTTAGATGAGGATCCACGTAGCCTTCAGATTGCGGAGTGTGTCCGGTCAGAGTGGGGAGTTAGATTCCAAGAGTCATGTACTCGTTACCTTTGATCTCCAAAAAAAAAGCTGGCAAATTCACTATTCGCGTGAGTCACCGTATCTGGATGAAATTCGACGGCATCCAAATTTCGTCATTCGGCAATCAATCTACTAGTCCATCCGAAGCGAAATCAAACCATCATCCCCACCGTAAAAACTCTCAGCATCATGTTGCGGTTTGTAGCCGATCTCCCGTCTCGTCGTCTCGATGTCGAAAATGTTGTACGTATTGTCTGAAATCACATAGTAATGGGCGCTCGGTCGTAGCTTGCCGGCCCGTGCCGTTTTGTAGCAAGCGTCGACGAATCGCGCAGAGTCTTCCTGGTGACACCAAACTGTGAAATATGAAATCTCGTCCTTCTTCCCGTTAGTCGGGTTTATGCCACCCCAACGAGCCGCAACCGCACCTTGGCCCTGCGCTCCTAGTCGATGGCACCACGCTTCCACGTAAGCCTTCTCTACGCCATAGTCACCATTTGGACACGGCTCAGTCATAACCGATAATGGTTCCGGCCAAGGATCAACTTCTTTGAAACGACGGTTGGCAATCGGAGAGTTTTCTTCCCTCGTATAACCGTAATATGCCGTACCGGTAGCGTGCACGGAACTCGATCCTATGACGACGGCATTTGGACAAACATCCATGATCGCCTTGAAAACCCGATCGGTCATCGCATTCATCTCGCTGAGCGGATCTTTGCGAGCAAGATAAACAACTAAATCACGATATTCGAGCGCACTACGCAACTTTGCATCATCTACTGAAGCGTCAAGTTCTATGAATTCTCCGTGCGCCGACGGATCAGTCGCTGTATCGGGCGCACCTGGCAGGTCGGCCGAAACGACGCGGTACTCCGCATCTAGTTGAGGCAAATAGGTGCGCAAACCTGCGCCAATCGTGCCCTTGCCGCCTATCAACAAAGTACTAATCAATATTGTGTTCCTATCATGTGAATAATCCGTTTCGCTAAACGTCATCTATCGCTTGATATCAACGATATTACCGCTGCCAATAAAACTCTGATTCTAATTCAAAGTGTCTGCATAAAAATCGCCAAGGAATTAATAATCCACACCCGAATTACACAGCAGCGGCTCGGATACGTAATGGACTGAACATAACCTCGAGCTAATACGGTGACATGACGTAGAACACCTTAGCCCCCCTTAGATACCGGCATGCACCACGTATTTGGTGGAAAGTTTGCAATACAGTTGTTCGCTAAATACAGGGCGACGGGCTACAGGGGAACGTTCACGATTTGTAACGGGATGTTTTACTCGGAAAAGAATCAAAAGCAGTCTGCTTCTGAAATTGCTCAGAAGTAGACTGCTTTTGATTTGGCAGTGTGACTAAGTGGGAAACGACCGGTTACAGATCTCGCATGAACGTAACGTCTTGTGCGAACGCTTCATTGCTTCCGCTAACAAGATCGATCTGCCCTCTGCCCTTCACATCTTGCTTAGATCCATCACGCTCCGGCTCAACATATCGATCGAACCATTCTTGAAGCTGCTTCGCCATATGTCTGATTATTGACCTGAACGCTATATCGTCTATGGCGTTCACCGTTTCGTTTGGATCATTTCCCAAATCGTAGAACTCGTTCGGTCCGTCGGGATATCGATGAATGTATTTCAGAGATTTGGTTCTTATCATCCGCGTAGGACCGTACTCGTCCGCCACAACAACCGATAAATCTCCTGCCGGAATCGCACCATCTAGCGTCGCAGCGAAGCTCGTTCCTGGAAGTAAATCTCTAACGTTGCCAATGGTGTAGCCCAAACGCACGTAATCCAAGATCGTCGGCATCAGGTCGTAGTGACTAAGTAACCCCGGCTCAACCTCGCCTTGCGGAACATGTCCCGGTCGTGACATTAGCGTCGGGACTTTCACTGCGGTGTCGTACATATTCGCCGGATACGTCCCGTTGCCTTTGCCCCAAATACCGTGGTGCCCCATGCTCATACCGTTGTCGGCAGTGAAAACAATCAACGTGTTCTCGCGAAGATCGTTCGCCTCAAGCCAATCAATCAATCGACCTATATTGTCGTCCATTGCCGTGATCGCAGCGAAGTATCCACTTAGAAGTTGACGTCGCTCGTCTGCTGTCTCGCCGACACTACCTGAAGAACCCTCTTTTAGTAGATGATTCGGGTGAATCGGATCCCAGCGAACGGAGTCGAATGTACAGTTGTCGAAATAGTCGTTGTATATGTCCGATGGATGCTGCTCACGACCCCATGGAGCGTGCGGTGCCGTGTAGTGAACGTTCATAGAGAACGGATTATCTAAACTCTTTTGATCGTCCAAATACTCAATTGCATTGTCCGTAATCACATCACTAAAGTAGCCGTCTGACGTGTATTGCTCACCGTCCTGAAACATCGGTGCATTGTAGTAATCACCTGAACCACTAGCGTGAACGTTCCAGTAGGCAAAACCAGCCTGAGGCATGGCGGAATCACCGATGTGCCACTTACCGCTCAGAGCAACGTCATAGCCATTATCGCCAAGAATTTCGGTGTAAGTAGTACGTCCCTCAAGGTACTGAATAGTCTTGCCATCACCCGGTAAATCGACCGAGTTACCCGCTCTTAGAAAATCCTGAACACCATGCTGCGAGGGTATTTGCCCTGTAAGAATCGATGCTCTTGCTGGCGAACAAACCGGCGAAGCACAAAAGAAATTTTCGAAACGAATTCCGGTCTCCGCCAGTCGATCCAAGTTCGGCGTCTTAAGCTCAGGTGTTCCAGCGCAGTTCATCGCCCACGCCCCCTGATCGTCGCTCAGGATGAACAATATATTGGGTCGGTGCG
>ENA-OREN01003033-OREN01003033.1-marine-metagenome-genome-assembly--contig:-NODE-3033-length-16119-cov-5.679965_pt1 | contig 16119 bp, 14 predicted proteins | sample MGYA00248624_ERZ508555 | MGnify/ENA primary metagenome ERZ508555 (study PRJEB26222, sample SAMN06267773) | marine metagenome | isolation source: Saanich Inlet, British Columbia, Canada | place...
GCAGACTTAAAAGAGGCAGAGCGTGATAATTTATGCAAAACAAAAGGATATTCAGTTTATAACTATCATGAGTAATAGAAAAATACAATATAAACTTAATCATAATGCTTACTAATTCATCAATATTAATAACTGGTGGCACGGGATCATTTGGCCATGCATTTGTAAAAATGACCTTAGAAAAATACAGGCCTAAAAAAATTGTGATTTTATCTCGCGATGAAATGAAACAATGGGAAATGCAAAAATTATATGAAAATAACGAAATAGTAAGGTTTTTTATTGGAGATGTTAGAGATAAAGACAGATTGTATCGTGCGTTAGATGGTATTGATTATGTAGTACACGCTGCTGCAACTAAAATTGTACCAACAGCAGAATATAATCCATTTGAGTGCATTAAAACAAATATAAATGGCGCAATGAATTTAATTGATGCGTGTATTGATTGCAATATCAAAAATGTTGTTGCATTATCAACTGATAAGGCGAGTAAACCAGTTAGTCTATATGGCGCTACAAAACTAGCATCTGACAAGATGTTCGTAGCAAGTAATTCATATTCAGGCGAACATAAAACTAAGTTTTCAGTTGTACGTTATGGCAATGTTATGGGCTCTAGAGGTTCGGTAGTACCATTTTTTATAAAAGAAAAAAAGCAAGGCGTATTGCCAATTACGGATAAACGTATGACTCGTTTTATGATTACCTTAGAAGAGGGTGTTAGGCTTGTATGGCAGGTATTTGATGATATGTGTGGAGGTGAGATTTATATTAAAAAAATCCCATCTATGAAAGTTACAGATTTAGCAATAGCGATAGATAAAGATGCCAAACATGAGGTTGTTGGCATTAGACCAGGTGAAAAACTACATGAGGAGATGATTGGCGCAGATGACTCTACTTACACTTATGAATATGATGATTATTATAAAATATTACCTGCTATTAATAACTGGTCATCTTCTAAAGACTTAATTAAAGATGGAAAACCAGTAGAAAATGGTTTTAGCTATACAAGTGATAATAATAGAGAGTGGATGAGTATAGAGACTCTACAAAAGTGGATTAAGAACAACAAAAATAAAATTGGAAAAATCTAAAATTATCCCTTATGGTCGGCAAGATATTACTGAAGAAGACATCAAGGCTGTTGTCAAAATTTTACGATCTGATTATCTTACTCAGGGTCCAGCCGTTCCTGTGTTTGAACAAAAATTATGTGACTATACAGGGGCAAAATACGCCGTTGCAGTTAATAGCTGCACATCTGCCCTTCATATTGCGTGTCTCGCATTAGGTTTAGGGGTTGATGATATATTATGGACATCTCCTATAAGCTTTGTAGCCTCTGCAAATTGTGCACTTTATTGCAGAGCCTCTGTTGATTTTGTCGATATTGAACCTGACACAGCACTGATGAGTGTTGAAAAATTAAAGGAAAAATTAGAACAAGCAGAAAAAAAAGGAAAACTCCCTAAAATAGTTGTGCCAGTCCATTTTGCAGGGCAGCCCTGCGATATGAAAGAAATATACGCTTTAAGTCAACAGTATGGCTTTAAGATTATTGAAGATGCGGCCCATGCTATTGGTGCAAAGTATAATGGTGAGGAGGTTGGGAGTTGTAGGTATTCTGATATCACAGTATTTAGTTTTCATCCAGTGAAAATAATAACCACGGGTGAAGGTGGTGTAGCAATGACCAACAGTCTACAGTTATCTGAAAAAATGGACCTATTGAGGAGTCATGGAATAACTCGTGATCCAGCTAAAATGCGCAAGAATCAGAATAACTTTTGGTATTATGAGCAAATTAAACTTGGATTTAATTATAGAATGACAGATATTCAGGCAGCACTTGGATTGAGCCAACTTGAGCGTCTTAATCAATACATATCACGTAGGTCTGAAATTTCAGAATGGTACGATAAACAGTTTAAGAGGGTAGATATTGATCCATTGGTGCAAAAACCACATAGAGATTCAGCGCACCATCTTTATATCGTTAGAGTGAGAAGTGGAGAGCAAACAAGAAATAAAATATATAGCAGTTTACGTGAAGATGGTATAGGGGTAAATTTGCATTATATACCTATATATAAACACCCATTTTTTCAAATGAAAATTTACTTGGAAAATGCTGAATACCATTATACACATTCAATTACTCTGCCAATTTATCCGGCGATAGACAATGAAAGTCTACATAAAATTACTGATAATATATTGCGTTTTAAAGCTACACATGCGTAATGATTAATATAGTTAGTTCCAAAGACCCAGAGTATTGGACCCTATTAAATAAAATTAATATTGGCCCTGAATGGAGGTCATCTATTTATAGTAAATGTAAGTTAGCATATTATCAACAGAGACCTTTTGATGATGGTAAGAAACTAAATAATATGTCATTTATATTGCAATGGGAGAAAAATCCTGTACTGGCTTTTTTTGGTGCAACGGTAGAATCAGATAAAGGGGTAGATTTATTATTTTATGAAGCACCGTGTGTTGTTGTTGAGAATAAACTACAACTAACAGTCAATACAGTTAAAGTTTTTCTTCGTGAATTTGATAAAATTCAAAACCTAATAACTGGAGATATTTGGTATAGAGATTATCTTGTTGGTGGTAACGTTTCATTTTTAGCAACTCATTTACTAAAGAAAGGAGCAATTTCAACACTGGGCTTTTCTAGGGTAATTGATCTTCAATTAGATAAAGCTTTACTTTGGAGAAAAATAAGAAAAAGCTATTCTAGCTTGATAAATAATGGGTTAAAAGATCTGGACCCATGCATTGTGACAAAAAAAAATGTTACTTGGGAGTATTTATTACAATTTCGTAAGTTACATGTACATGTATCGGGGCGTGAAACTAGATCTTTAGAGAGTTGGCGCAGGCAGTTTGAGTCAGTGCAAAATGATGAAGCATTTATAATTTTTGGCGAACTAGATGGGGAAATAATAACAGCAGGGTATTTTAGTTATAGTAATGCAAACTGTATCTATGGTAGTTCAGCATCTCGTCGTGATTTATTTCATAAACCATTGTTCCATGCGATTATGTGGACAGCTATTCTCCATGCAAAAAAAAATGGTTGCTTATGGTTTGAAGTTGGTGAGCAGTATTTTCAAAACCACCCTATAGACAAACCTCCGACCAAAAAAGAAATTGGAATTAGTGATTTTAAAGCCGGGTTTGGCGGAGATACCAAAATATATTTAGATGTCACTCTAAATTGTGATGATAGTGGTTGTGCAATAGGCAATAAAGAAAATATTGTCGACAAAGAACAAATGTGAAAATTGCGCTTGGAACTGTTCAGTTTGGCATGAATTATGGTGTATCTAATAATTTAGGACAGACCAGGGAATCTGAAGTAGAAAAAATCTTGCAATATGCCGCTAGATATGGCGTTAATATTTTAGATACTGCTCCATCATATGGTAATTCAAATGATATTCTTGGTAAGAATATTGATTGTAATTATTGGAATATTGTGACAAAAACTCCTCATTTTATGAGTGATAGTATTGGCAATAAACAAATAGATAAATTATTTAAAAGTATAGAATTATCACAAAAAAAGTTAGGGAAGGATAAATTTTATGGATTACTTATACACAACTATAATGACTTATTTTTACCAGGAGGTGACAGACTATTCAAAGCAATGGAATATTTAAAAAAAAGTGGCGTTGTAAAAAAGTTAGGTGTCTCTCTTTATAGCGGAGAACAAGTCGACCAGATTTTAGACAACTATTCAATGGATTTGGTCCAGCTCCCTGTTAATATACTCGACCAAAGACTTGTTGACAGTGGACAACTTGTGAAGTTAAAAAAATATGGTATAGAGGTGCATGCGAGAAGTGTTTTTCTTCAAGGGTTACTATTAATGCAGTCTAAAGATATACCTTCTTGGTTTGAACCTATTATGGGCACATTAGATGCCTTTCATTTAGAGGCAAAAAGAAGAAATATAAGTGCACTACAACTTGCACTTGGTTTTGTACAAAGTATTGACATGGTTGATAAGGTAGTAATAGGTGTTAATACGTTAAAACAAATGCGTGAAATTATTAGTGCTGCATCGATACAAGTTGATACAACTGAATTGTCCAGTATATCTATCAATGACCCATCTTTTCTAAATCCAGCAAATTGGAAAATATGAATATGTATAATGCCAATTCAGTTGATCTATCTAAGTACGACAATGTATTCTGTGATAGTCTCCAAGCTCTAGAGTGGGCTTATCAAAATGGTTTACCCCGGTCAGCAACTATTAAGTCTAGTGCGCCTGCATTATTGTGGGACAAAAATCCAAATATACAAAATATTGAAGCAAGATGGACAATTAGTGAGGTTGAAAAATTTCAAAGTACGATTCAAAAACTAACTAAAGACATATTTGATGAATCTATGAAAGTTGTTGGTGTTGAAAGAGAGTTAGCACTTGCCATTTCCCAAGCTACATACCGTTTCCAGAAAACCTTATATAAGGTTGCTTGTTTGGAAGAGAGTGATTTTACCGAACCTAGATTGTTTATTTATGTAGATGGAATGACTGGCCCAGCAGGTAATATGATGAACTCCCCATGGGATCAGCTACTTGCAGATAACCCACTTTTTTCAATGGTTAAATACACATTAAAAAATGATGAATGGAACATGCTTACCACAGAAGGAGTTTCCTATTGGAAGCGCTTCAAAGTTGCAGGTTATGAAACTATTATTTATCGGTTGGCGATAAAATTAATGAAAAACCTTCCAAAGTGGGTGTTTAAAAAAGAGGTTTTCATGCCTAATGAGAACGAGTTAAATATAGAGATAGCATCTTCTCTAGTACGACACGGGGTTAGAATTTCAAAAATAGAATTAGGGTTATTGCCTGAGAAAAAAAACATAGTTTTAGATAAAATCTTTGCAGAGATTTATGAGTCTGTTTCGCCAATCATGCTTAAAAGAGTAAAGAAATGGGTGACCCCATCCGCTGTAGAGATTACAATGCTCCAATTCAAGAGGCATATAGTAGAACAGTTTAAGCAATTTAAACTATTAGCTAAAACATGGGAAAAAACTCTAATAAATAATGATACTATTAAGCAAGCTGTATTAGTCAATGCACTTGGAAATACAAAAGGCTGTGCACTTGCATATGTTTGTCGAAAAAATAATATACCCATGCTTTCCAGTCAGCACGGCGTAACAGTAGAAATAAGTAAAGCGCATGGTATTCTCCATGTTATTCTTGGTAATAGTATTGCAGATGTGATGTTTGCTTATAATTCTAAAATTATAGAGGTTGAAGAAAAATCATATTTTGATAATGCCATACATTATAGTGTTGGTATGCCTTTTCGGCTCATAAGCATGAAGCACTCAAAAACAATGGATAAATCAGCACCACCAATTGTTTATATCTCAACTAATTTATATCATATGGGCTTCTCTCTCTCTTCTGAAACAGACTATGGCAACGCTAGGATTGAGCAGAAGCTTATACTTGAGGTTTTGAGAAAATTGCCGTATAAGGTACGCTATAAAACCTATCCGGAAGATAATCGCCGGTATGCTGATATCGACCCTGTATTGAAAGATGTAAGAGAAGCTGACAATATAGAGCTTTTTTCTAAAAAAATAGATATGCGTTACTTAGTTTCTGAGCATAGTATATTGGTAACTACTTGTGCTACCAGCACATTAGGTTGGCTAGTAATGTCAGGTAAGCCTACGGTATTTATTAATCAAAAAAATAACAACCCCCTTACTGATGAAGCATATAAAAGTTTGTCAAAAGGAATATTTGTTTTTGATGCCGATGAGCAAGATTTCCATAAAAATATAAGTGATTTTTTATCACAACCTATAGATAAAATAGAAAGGTTGTGGCAAGAGAAAGAGGGTGCACGTGAAGAAATGCTTAGAGAGTATTTTTCTGCGTACAACGGTGGAGCAGGGAAGCGATCGGCAAAAATTATTTTAAATGAGTATTTCTGAATTTAACATATGAAAGTGGTAGCGTTAGTGCAAGCAAGAATGGGTTCAACTAGATTGCCAGGTAAGGTATTAAAGCCTATTATTGGCAAGCCGATGATTGAGTTATTATTAACTCGTCTGTCTCGATCTATTGAATTAGATGACATTGTAGTGGTAGCTTCTGAAGAGAGGAGGAATGATCAATTGCAATCAGTTGTAGAATCTTTAGGCTTTAAATGTACTAGGGGTAGTGAGAAAAATGTATTAAATAGATTTTATGAATCGGCTAAGTCTTTGAATGCATGTGTTATTGTACGTATTATAGGTGATTGTCCTTTGGTTGATTCGAATCTAGTTGACCAATGTATTCGGGGCTACAAACAAGCTAAGGTGGATTATTTTTCAAATACAGATCCAATAACATATCCAGATGGATTAGATATCGAAGTTATGTCATTTGAATCAATTGAGCGTGCAAATAGTGAAGCTAACTCCAAGTTTGATCAAGAGCATGTAACGCCTTATATACGTAATACTGATAGTTTTTCTAAGGCCTCAATGCAGTATACTGAAGACCTTTCTAATCAAAGATGGTCGGTAGATGAGCCAGAAGATTTAGCTGTAATTACAAATGTGTTCGAATATTTTTCACCTGATATATTCTTTGATTGGAAGAAAATATTAGATCTAGAAAGATCTCAACCAGAATTGTTTTATGCTAATCATAAAATTAAAAATAATGAAGGCGCGACTATGGGTACAGGTCAAAAACTATATAAAAGAGCAAAGAGGGTTATTCCTGGTGGAAACATGCTCCTTTCAAAGCGTGCTGAAATGTTTTTGCCTGAACAATGGCCATCCTATTATAGCAAAACAAAAGGTTGTAACGTTTGGGACCTGGATGATAATAAATTTATTGATATGTCAATTATGGGAATTGGTACTAACATTCTTGGATATAGTCGCCTTGAAGTTGATGAGGCTGTTATGAAAATAGTGCGCTCTGGCAATATGTCTACTTTAAATTGCCCTGAAGAGGTTTATCTAGCGGAAAAACTTATAGATATGCATCCATGGGCTGATATGGCAAGATTTGCCCGCTCTGGCGGGGAGGCGAATGCTATTGCTATCCGTATTGCTCGTGCTGCCAGTGGAAAGGATAAAGTGGCTATTTGTGGCTATCATGGGTGGCATGATTGGTATTTATCTACTAATTTAAGCAACGATAAATCGCTAGATGGTCACTTACTGCCAGGGTTAGACCCTAAAGGAGTTCCTCGTAATTTAAAAGACACAACAATTCCTTTTCAGTATAATAATTTTTCAGAACTTAAGAAGATTGTAGATACTCATAATATTGGTGTTATTAAGATGGAAGTCCAACGTAGTGAGCCACCTAAAGATGGATTTCTTGAGAAGGTTAGAAAATTAGCAACAGAAAGAAACATAGTCCTTATCTTTGACGAATGCACTTCTGGATTTAGAGAGACGTTTGGCGGCCTACATAAGAAATATGGTGTAGAGCCTGATATGGCAGTTTTTGGCAAAGCTTTAGGAAATGGTTATGCAATTACAGCTGTAATTGGCCGTAGAGAGGTTATGGAGGAGGCGCAATCAACCTTTATTAGCAGTACCTTTTGGACAGAGCGTATCGGTCCGACAGCAGCACTTAAGACTCTAGAGGTTATGGAACGTGAAAAGTCTTGGGAGCAGATCACAAATACAGGTTTAAAGATACGTAGTGGCTGGCAACAATTAGCAGATAAGCATGGCGTTAAGATATCTCACTGGGGCATTCCATCATTAACTGGCTTTACTGTTCAAAGTGATAATGCACTTGAGTACAAAACAATAATCACACAAAATATGCTCTCTAGAGGGTACTTAGCATCAAATAGTGTTTATGTTAGTACAGAGCATAAACAGAATGTATTAGATGGTTATTTCAATGCATTGGAGCCACAGTTTGCATTGATTAAAGAGTGTGAAGATGGCAGAGATCCTAATGAATTGTTAAATGGCCCTGTTTGTCACTCAGGGTTTAAGAGATTAAATTAGATGGTTGTTGCTATTATTCAAGCTAGGATGGGATCATCCAGATTGCCAAACAAGGTAATGAGGGAAGTTTTGGGAAAGCCGTTAATTTTTTACTTATTAGAAAGGGTCAAACAAGCAAAAAAAATAGATAACATTATATTAGCAACTACAACAAACTGTAAAGATGATGTATTAGCTACTTATGTTGATTCTTTGGAGTATGACGTTTATAGGGGGAGTGAGGATGATGTATTGTCTCGATATTATGAAGCTTTTACTTCTATAAAAGGCAATTATGATAAAGAAAGTTTAATTGTTAGAATTACTGGAGACTGTCCATTAATAGAGCCTAATTTAATTGACAAGGTTGTTGGTACCATTCAATCTAAAAAAGTTGATTATGTTAACTTATCTCCAGATTTTGCAGAAGGGTTAGATGTTGAGGTTTTTACTTTTCCTTTGTTGAAAAAGGCATATACTGAGGCCAAACTAGAGTCAGAAAGGGAGCATGTTGCGTTGTTTTTTCATAATAATAGTTATTTATTTAAAATGTACGAAATTAGAAATACATCAAATGATTCTAATTATAGAATTACAGTTGATGAGCCAGAAGATTTTATTGTTGTTAGGTCTATTATTGAGTTTTTTGTAAATAATGATATTCCTTTAGATTTTGCAAACATTAAAAAGTATTTAGATAACCACAAAGATGCCCTTAGAAAAAACAGTAAAATAATTAGAAATGATGGTCTTGTTAAGTCTCTAGAAGCTGAAAAAAATGGCAATATTTAATAATCAGATTGCAATCAATGACTGTGTTATTGGAGATGGTAACCCAGCATTTATTATTGCTGAAATGTCTGCTAATCATGGTCAAGATATTAACAAAGCCATTGAGATTATTTATGCGGCAAAAGAGTCCGGTGCCGATGCGGTTAAACTTCAAACATATACAGCTGATACACTAACTTTAAATCATAAGAGTGCAGATTTTTATATTTACAAAGGTCCATGGAAGGGGCGGTATATGTACGATCTGTATAAAAGTGCATACACCCCATGGGAATGGCATGCTGAGCTGCAAGATGTTGCAAAAAAAAATGGTATTTCGCTGTTCTCATCACCTTTTGATTCGACTGCAGTAGATTTTTTAAATGATCTGGATATACCTGCATACAAGATAGCATCACCAGAAATTATTGATTTACCACTTATTAGGAAAGTTGCACAGACAAATAAGCCAATTATTATGTCCACTGGAAGTGCAACATTAGGTCAAATAAATGAAGCTATAGAATGTGCAAAAAATGAAGGGGCAAAAGACATAATTTTATTAAAATGTACAAGTGAATATCCAGCTCTACCAGAGGATATAAATTTAAAAACAATAGAGGATATGAGAAACAGATTTAACTGTATTGTTGGTTTATCAGATCATACTATGGGAATTGGTGTTCCAGTTGCTTCGATTGCTTTTGGTGCCAAGGTTATTGAAAAACATTTTGTTATTGATAGAAATGATAATACAGCAGATAGTTTTTTTTCTGCAACTCCAGAGGAGTTTAAGTTATTGGTAGAAAGTATTAGAATGGCTGAGAAATCTATTGGCTCAGTTAATTATCCACAAATCGAACAGCCGACAAAGCGTTGTTTAATAGTCATAAGTGATATAAAGAAGGGGGGTAGTATTTCTAAATTCAATATTAAGAGTCTAAGACCTGGTGGGGGGATTGAGCCAAAGTATTATAATCAAATAATAAATAATCATAAAGCCACTAAAAATATAAAAAAAGGCACATTATTACAATGGGACTTGATTGAAAAAATCAATTAGGTTTAAAAATTAATAAATTTATACAATAAATATTGATAGTTTTTAAAAAAAATAGCATAAGTGATAGTTTTTCGAACAAACGCTTCTTCTTCAATAGGCATGGGTCACTTAGCTCGTTGTCGTCGTTTAGCGGTTAGGCTTAAAAAAGACGGCTATATAATAAAATTTGTTCTTGATTATGTAAACGATTACTTAAGTAACTATTTGCAAGGTTTCCCTTGTTATGGAATTTATCCTGAAAATGAGTTATTTTCTAGTGAAAAGGAAGATGCAACGCGTTTTCTTCTTCAGTATTACGACACTAATAAAGTTAGTGCAGTTATTGTAGATGATTATCGACTTTCAATTGTCTGGGAAAGAGCGATAACCAAGTTAAAGTGTCCGGTTGTTGTAATAGATGATCAAAATAAAAATAAACACCAATGCAATTTATTAATTGACTCTACTTGGGAAGGAAAAAGAACGCCTTATAGATACCAAGGAATAGTTGCTGATGATACTTCTCGTTTATTGGGTCCGAAATATTTGTTAATTGATGAAGAGTTTGGGGAACAGGCTACAGAACAAAAAGTACTCACACAAAAAAAGAAGAAAATACAGTTATTATTTAGCCTTGGTGGAGGTGGAGATCTTTTATTATGGGTATCAATTTTATCAAAGTTAATTGAAAACCAACCAGATGAAGTGCAGTGTCAACTGGTAGTTGTGGTTGGTCCTTATGCCACAAACAAAGAACAGTTATTAGAGGTTGCTAATAAGCACAATGAAATTGAAATACTTGATAACCAGGATGGGCTTTTTGAACAATTAAGAAAGACTGATATTTATATCGGAGCCTCTGGAGGAACATTGTTTGAAGCGTTAGCATTGAGAATCCCTTCACTTACCTTTTCAATTAGTGAAAATCAGCAGAATGAAAATGAAAACTTTGAAGATATTGGTCATTATTTTCACCTTAATTCACTAGGAGAAGATGACTTTGATGATTTTAGTAAACTGCTATGGGAGTTAGTGTTGCAGCACAACAGAGTCTACAAACTTTATCAAAAACCCACTTCTGTACAGATAGATGGCAAGGGTGTTGTACGAGCGTGCGATGCTATTAAATCAACTATACTTGGCAATGTAGTTACACCAATAGATTTAACTTCTGAAAAGCAGAGTGATGATATAAGAAAGGGGTATAGCTTAACTCTTATTGATGATTCCGCAGTTAATCGTTATCTCTTTGCTCGCAACTTAGAGGTTAATCTGAGTAAAATGATAGAAAAAAATCGCATTACACCGTTAAAACACTATCTTTGGTGGTTTCAGAAGAATAAAAGAACCTCGTATGTGCTTAAAAAAAATGGGAAGGAGTTATTATTTATCTGGCATCAATTACAGAAAGTTGAACAGAGAAGAGTTATTGTGAGTGGTTGGTTTGTTTGTACTGAGCATTGTAGTGCATTGGATGCGATGCATGCAGTTACTCAACATAGTTTGATAATCGATAATCTTTTTCCAGGATCTACTTGGATAATAGTAATAAATAAAGATAATTATTTTATGCAAAAATTTAATCAACGACTAGGTTTTGAAAAGATTGAAAAAGGAGGCTTTATAGAAAATATGGTAAAAATATGTTTTCCAATGGCAACCCCTAATAATTTTCTTTACTATTTTCGAAAAATCAAAAAACCTATCTAAATATTTTAACTGTACTATATATATAAAATAGTAAGTAATTACATTACCTACGGCTAGATATATAAATTAAATAATAAAAAAAAGGAAAAATTCTATGACAAATAAAGAAAAATATAATAAAGTTTTTGTGGATTGTTTCGTTGTATCTGAAGATCAGTTGAATGAAAATTTTGTTTATCAATGCATCCCTGCTTGGGATTCAGTTGGTCACATGGGAATGATTGCTGGCTTAGAGGATGCTTTTGATATTATGATGGATATGGAAGACATTGTTGATTTTGAATCATATACGGTTGGCATTGAAAAGTTAAAAAATTATGATATTGTAGTTGATTAATGTTTTTAATAAGTGACGACTATCTAGATAGGGTCGCACTAGTTTGTAATGATGGCTACATTGTTACTTATAAAGAGCTCAAATGGTTGGTTAATGATTTTAGCACCTACCTAGATGAGAGATCCTTAATATTTCTTTTAGGGTCAAATGATCTTGACTCTTTAGTTTGTTATTTTGCATCGATGGATAGTGGAGTAGTTCCACTCTTATTAAGTGAGAATATTAAAGATGACCAGTTAAATAATTTAATAGATATATATAGTCCAAAATATATTTTCTCTAAAAGAGTGCTGAACAATGATTTATATTTACTAAAAGACAACTTCAGAAAAAGTAATTTATTTTCAAGAGATGAAGCGCATGACGCCAAATTACATGACGATTTGGCTTTGCTTTTAACAACATCAGGGTCTACAGGATCTCCAAAACTAGTTAAACTAACTAAAGAAAATATTAAATCTAATGCAGAATCAATTTCAGAGTATTTAAAGATTGGTTGTGACGACCGCGCTATAACTTCATTGCCATTCAATTACTCATATGGACTGTCCGTAATTAATAGTCATTTATTTTCAGGCGGATCAATTATCCTTTCAAACTCATCCATGATGGAAGATAAATTTTGGAAAAGTATTAACGATCATTCGGCAACAAGTATCGCCGGTGTTCCATATAATTATGAAATGATGTTAAGGCTAGGTATAGACAATCTTGATATCCCAACTATCAAGAAAATGACACAAGCTGGGGGTAAATTAAATTATCTAAAAGCAAAAAAAGTTAACGATTCTCTTCGACTAAAAGGCATCGATTTTTATACAATGTATGGTCAAACTGAAGCAACTGCAAGAATTTCATATTTACCTTGTGGCAATATTGATAAGAAGCCTAATAGTATTGGCATACCTATTCCTGGTGGCAAGTTGTGGCTTGAAGATGAGCAAGGTTCGAAAATCTCTGACAGTATGGTTGTTGGTGAATTGATATTCGAGGGGGCTAACGTATCTATGGGTTATGCTGAATCTATTAACGATCTAAGTTCTGAAGATGTTAACAAAGGAATATTAAGAACAGGAGATTTGGCATATTTTGATGAAGATGGCTATTATTTTATTGAAGGTAGGAATAACCGCTTTATCAAAGTTTTTGGTAATAGAATATCTCTAGATTCACTTGAAAAATTAATTACAACTAAGGGTTTTGACAGTATTGCAACTGGAGTAGATGATAAGATAGTTCTTTATGTAATAGAAGTGTCAAACTTATCTGTTGCAGACCTTAGGAGGGAAGTATCAGAATCTATAGGTATCAATATGATAGCCATAAAGGTCACTCCAGTAGATGATTTTCCTAGGCTTGAGTCAGGAAAAATTAATTATAAAGCGTTAAATAGTTAGTCATGATTGACATTAAAAACATTCCAACTTTTAAACTTAGTCAGCTAGAGAAAGAAGCATTTTTACTGGAAAGATTAAATAATTTAACAGAATTTCATTTAGAAAATTGTCAAGAATACAGCTCTTTAATGAACAAATTTGGAAGAGTTAGCGCTAAGGCCGAAAGTATTGAAGAGGTGCCATTTTTACCTGTTAGACTTTTCAAACATGTAGATTTGCTTAGCATTCCACATAACAAGGTAATTAAAACAATGACGTCTTCTGGTACTAGTGGGCAAGCAGTTTCTTGTATTTATCTTGATAAAGAAACATCAGCTTTACAAGTTAAAGTTTTATCTAGGATTGTTTCTGACTTTATAGGTTCAAAGAGGCTACCTATGTTGGTCATTGATAGTAAATCTATTGTTTCCAATAGAAAGAAATTTTCTGCTAGAACTGCCGGAGTACTGGGATTTTCAATGTTTGGTCGCGATGTAGAATTTGCTCTTGATGATGATATGTCTCTTAATTTTGACAGAGTAAGAGAGTTTGTAGGGAAATATAAAGATGAAAATATTTTAATCTTTGGCTTCACATTTATCGTATGGAAGCATTTTGTTGAAGAGCTTGAGAGATTAGATACTAAAGTGAATATTTCCAATGGGATTCTTATTCACGGGGGTGGGTGGAAGCAAATCGAATCACAATCTGTTAGTAATGAAGAATATAAAAAACGTCTTTTAAATGTTGCTAATATAAAAAAAGTGCATAATTATTATGGCATGGTTGAGCAAACGGGATCCATATTTATGGAGTGCGAATACGGCTTTCTTCATGCATCTTCTTTTTCAGATATTATAATTAGAGACCATGCAAATTATGATTCAAAAGGTATCGGGAAACGTGGTTTAATTCAGTTGTTGTCAGTGATACCTAAAAGCTATCCGGGGCACTCTTTGCTCAGTGAAGACATTGGAAAAATACATGGTATTGATGATTGCAAATGTGGCAGAAAGGGAAAGTACTTTAAGGTATATGGGCGTGTGAAAAATGCAGAAATGAGAGGATGTAGTGATACATATACCTAAGGATATACATTCTAAACTTACATTCTTAATTGGAGATGCTGAGTACATATCCAATACACCTGTGGTTGTGTATGATGAGTTGCGTGTAGAATTCCTGTCAGACCTCTCAAAGAAATTATTAGGTCAGCAGAATATACGCGACTACCCTGATGTAGCAACCTTTGCATTTTGGTGCAGAAAGTCTAATTTATTAAGAATTATGAATGACCAAGATGTTGATCATCTAAGGCTGGGTTTGGGTCTGGCATTCCATATTAGCCCCTCTAATGTCCCTGTAAATTTTGCATTCTCACTAGCGTTTGGAATTTTGTCTGGTAACACTTGTGTAGTACGCCTACCTTCTAATGATCACGAATCGTCCAACGTTATTGTTAAGGCTTTATCTGATCTTCTACATTCTTCAAAGTATATAGATGTGGATAAGTTTATACATTTAATTAAATTTGAACGTGATGATCATGTTAATCAATTTTGGATGTCTGTGGCCGATGCAAGAATTGTTTGGGGAGGGGATGCTACGGTATCTCTTATGCGAAAGTATGACTGCAAACCAAGGTCAAGAGAGGTAGTATTTCCAGATAGATTTTCTCTTTGTGCTATAAATGCCGAGTATGTTTTACAAGTTACTCAAAATGAGTTAGATGTCATCTGTAAGAATTTATTTAACGATATTTATATAATGGATCAAAACGCCTGTTCATCGCCACAGCTCTTTGCATGGGTTGGCGATGATAAGTCAATTATTGATAAAGCAAAGAAAAAATTATGGACAGATTTTTCATGCCATGTTCAAGAAGTGCATGATTTAGAGCTAATCCATTATATGGATAAATATGTTGATGCATGCATGAATGCCATACACAATGACAATGTTGTTAGTATTAAACATGAAAATAATTTGTTGTTTAATATTGAGCTATCGCATTTTCATGATAAGCAACAAGACCAAAGAGGCTATTTTGGAACGATACAAGAAGTTTCTATTAACACACTAGATGAACTGTCTGAAATTATTGATGATAGATGTCAAACTCTTACATATCTAGGATTTAGCAAAGATTACTTGCATCGGTTCGTGGTCGATAATCAGCTAAGAGGTATTGATAGAATTGTACCAATGGGTAAGTCATTAGATATGGGTACAATTTGGGATGGTTACGATATAATTGGGCATTTATCAAGAATAGTACATATTTATTAACAATTATTATAACAAAAATGGAAAAATTTAGCTTAAATAGTGTGGAATTGCAGGAGTATCAACCAAATAGATACCCTTTTTTAATGATTGATTATGTTGATGAGGTGTGTCCAGGAAAGTATGCAAAAGGATATAAGAATTTGACTTTGAACGAGTGGTTTTTCCCAATACATTTTCCGGGCGGCCCTAATATGCCTGGTGCCTTGCAGCTAGAGGCTCTTGCCCAAATGCTAACGGTTGCTATTACAACACTCCCGGGCTTAAAGGGAAAAGTAACGCACGCTTTGTCTCATACAGTTCGATATAGAAAAGAAGTTTTACCGGGAGAGAAATTTGAAATTCATACGGAAGTAATCTCATGGAATAGAGGAATTTGCAAAGGAAGAGGGGTAGCTTGTACTAACGGTGAGGTTGCCTGTGAAGCAGATATGCTAATCACCATTCCTGAAATTCTTGAGGAATTTTTACCAAAGAAAAAAGTGATATTACACCCTTGAAGGATTTTGCAGATATAGTTATTGTTGGATCTGGCGCTAGTGGAGCTGCTGCTGCATGGAGCTTAAGTCAAAATACAT
>ENA-OREN01003034-OREN01003034.1-marine-metagenome-genome-assembly--contig:-NODE-3034-length-16118-cov-4.118322_pt1 | contig 16118 bp, 12 predicted proteins | sample MGYA00248624_ERZ508555 | MGnify/ENA primary metagenome ERZ508555 (study PRJEB26222, sample SAMN06267773) | marine metagenome | isolation source: Saanich Inlet, British Columbia, Canada | place...
GCGAGCCCGGTCATGTCGAGTACCGAGACGCCACGGCCTTCGATATGGGCGGCCATGCCGAGCAGTGCGCCGATGGTCACCACGCCGGTGCCGCCGACGCCCGTGACGAGGATGCCGTAGGGGTTGTTCATGTCCGGCAAGCTGGGCTCGGGCAGGTCGATATCGTCGAACGCCGCGTCGGCACCCGCAGGTGCTGCCGTGTCGGGCGTGCGCAGTTGGCCCCCCTCGACGGTCACGAAACTCGGGCAGAAGCCCTTCACGCAGGAGAAGTCCTTGTTGCAACTCGACTGATCGATCGCCCGCTTGCGGCCATACTCGGTCTCGACCGGCACCACCGACAGGCAATTCGATTTGACCGAGCAGTCGCCGCAGCCCTCGCAGACGGCCTCGTTGATCATCACCCGCTTGGCGGGGTCGGGGAAGGTGCCACGCTTGCGCCGGCGGCGTTTCTCCGCCGCGCAGGTCTGGTCATAGACGAGCACCGACACGCCGGGGAACTCGCGCAGATCGCGCTGTACCTGGTCCAGCTCGTCACGGTGATGGATGGAGACCCCATGGGCGAACGGCGCGCCGGTCGGGTATTTGTCCGGCTCGTCGCTGACCACGACAATGCGTTCGACGCCCTCGGCTTCCACTTGCCGGGTGATCGCGGGAACGGTCAGCGGCCCGTCGACGCTCTGCCCGCCGGTCATCGCCACCGCGTCATTGAACAGGATCTTGTAGGTGATGTTGACGTCGGCCGCGACCGCCTGGCGGATCGCCATGAATCCGGAGTGATAGTAGGTGCCGTCGCCCAGATTGGCGAAGACATGGTCGTCGTTGCTGAACGGCGCCTGGCCGACCCAGGTGACACCTTCGCCGCCCATCTGGGTGTAGGTTTCCGTGTCACGGTCCATCCACAGCGACATGAAATGGCAGCCGATGCCCGCGAGCGCGCGGCTGCCCTCGGGCACCCGGGTGGATGTGTTGTGGGGGCAGCCCGAGCAGAAATAGGGGATGCGCTTGGCGCTCGGTGGCTGCTGGGCGAGGGAGGCCTCCTTCTGTTCGAAGAAGGAGAGCCGCTGTTCGATCGCGTCCGAGCTGTGCCAGCGACCGAGGCGCTTGGCGATCACCCGGGCGACATCTGCCGGACTCAACTCACCCGACGATGACAGCATCCATTCACCATTCTCGTCGAACTTGCCGACGACGCGCGGGCGCACATCGGCGCGCCAGTGATACATCTGCTCCTTGAGCTGATCTTCCATCAGCGCGCGCTTTTCCTCGACGACCAGAACTTCTTCCATGCCCTCCGCGAATTCGCGCACGCCCTCACGTTCGAGCGGCCATGGCATCGCGACCTTGTAGATGCTGATGCCCACATCGAGGGCCATCTCTTCGGTAATGCCCAGATCGTCGAGGGCCTGGCGGACATCCAGATAGCTCTTGCCAGTGGTGACGATGCCGAGCCGCTTCCTGGGGCTGCTGATCACGGCCTTGTCGAGGCGGTTCGCGCGGGCGAAGGCCAGCGCGGCATTCAGCTTGTATCTGTGCTGGCGTTCTTCCTGGGGAAGGAACTCGTCGGGCCAGCGAATGTTGAGGCCGCCCTCGGGCATCGCGAAATCGGTCGGCAGGGTGATCTGGACCCGTTGGGGGTCGACATAGACCGACGCCGAACTGTCGACGGTTTCGGCGATGGCTTTGTAGGCGACCCAGCAGCCCGAGTAGCGCGACATCGCCCAGCCATAGATGCCGAGATCGATGAACTCCTGGACGCCCGCCGGGTTCAGGACCGGGATCATGGCATCGACGAAGGCATACTCAGACTGGTGCGCGGTGGTCGAGGACTTGGCGGTATGATCGTCGCCCGTCAGCAGCAGCACCCCGCCGTGGGTCGAGGACCCGGCCAGATTGCCGTGCTTGAAAACATCGCCTGAGCGATCGACCCCCGGGCCCTTGCCGTACCACATGGAAAACACGCCCTGATGCTTGGCGTCGGGATACAGGTTGAGCTGCTGGGTGCCCCAGATCGCGGTGGCGGCCAGGTCTTCGTTGACGCCGGGGCGAAACACGATGTTGTTCCGCTCCAGGAACGGCTTGGCCCGCTCCATTTGCTGGTCGAGCCCGCCGAGCGGTGAGCCCCGATAGCCGGTGACATAGGCGGCAGTGTCGAGACCGGCCGCGGCGTCGCGCTGGCGCTGGATCATCGGCAGGCGCACCAGCGCCTGGGTCCCGGTGAGATACACGCGACCCGATTCGAGGGCGTATTTGTCGTCGAGGCTGACGGCGGTCTCGGCCATGAATGTCTCTCCCTGAGGGGCCGCTGGCGCGAACCCCGGACAGAAATGTAAGCATTACTGTCCTATTTGTCTAATCGCCCCGCGAACAGGCGCATTTCCGTTCTGAACGGGGCCATATTGCGTGAAGTACCGGACGACGTGCAATCATCGCCGGTCTCATCTATATGATCGGATGATCAGCTGACGGGGATTTCGTGAAGTCATGACAGTTCTTCTGACCGGTGCGGCCGGTTTCATTGGTATGCATGTCGGCCTGGCGTTGCTCGCGCGCGGCGAGACCGTCGTCGGCATCGACAACCTCAACGACTATTACGATGTCAGCCTCAAGGAAGCCCGGCTGGCCCGGCTGACGTCCCACGAGAATTTTTCCTTCGTGCGCGGCGATATCGCCGATCTCGACACCGTCATGGCGGTGTCCAAAGGCGTGGACCGGATCGTCCATCTCGCCGCCCAGGCGGGTGTGCGCTACAGCATGGAGAATCCCGGCGCCTATATTCAGGCCAACATCGTGGGCCATATGAACATCCTCGAGGCGGCACGCGGCCTCGGTGACGGGCTGCGGCACATGGTCTACGCCAGCTCCTCGTCGGTCTATGGCGGCAACACCAAGCTGCCCTTCTCCGTCGAAGACCAGGTCGACAACCCGGTGTCGCTCTACGCCGCGACCAAGAAGTCGGACGAGCTGATGAGCAACGCCTATGCGGTCACCTACGGGATACCGCTGACCGGCCTGCGCTTCTTCACGGTTTATGGCCCCTGGGGCCGTCCGGACATGTCCGCTTACATTTTCACCCGCAAAATTGTCGCCGGCGAGCCGATCCCGGTCTTCAACAATGGCGACATGCAACGCGACTTCACCTATGTCGACGACATCGTCGCGGGTGTGCTCGCGGTGCTCGACCTGCCGTCGGAGCTTGGCGACAACGGCAAACCGCTGCATCGTGTCTACAATCTGGGGAACAACAAGTCCGAGCAGCTGATGCGCTTCATCGGCGTGATCGAGGAGGCGCTCGGCACCAAGGCGGAGATCGACTTCCAGCCCATGCAGCCCGGCGATGTTCAGGCGACCTACGCCGATATCGGTGCGAGCCAGCGCGATTTCGGGTTCGAGCCGAAGACCCCGATCGACGTGGGCATTCCAAACTTCGTGGCCTGGTACCGGGAATTCCACGGCTAGGTGCCGCGGCGGGTTCCCCTGGTTGGGCTGAAGCCTAGGCCTTGGCCCGGCCGTACAACGCCTCGAGGCGTTCACCGTAAATGCGTCTGATCTCGTGGCGGCGGATCTTCAGGGACGGCGTCATCATCCCGTTCTCGGTCGTGAATGCCTCGTCCGCGATGATGAAGCGTCGCACCTGTTCGACCGGGCCCAGCCGTGTATTCGCCCGGTCCAGCGCTTCGCGCAGGCGTTCATGGAAGGCCTCGGAATCGGCCAGCGCGGCGAGGTCGGCCTCGCGATCATTTTCCGATGTCCATCTACGGATGAATTCGTCATCCGGCACCAGCACAGCGACCAGATGCGGGCGCTTGTCGCCAAACACCATCGCCTGGTTGATTTCCGCTTCGAACACCAGCGCGCCCTCGACGCGCTGCGGGGAGACATTGTCGCCGCCGGAATTGACGATAATGTCCTTCTTGCGATCGGTGATCTTGATGTAGCCGTCGGCGTCGAGGATGCCGATGTCACCGGTGTGTACCCAGCCGTCGCGCAGGGTCTCGGCCGTCAGCTCGGGCGCGTTCCAGTAGCCCTGCATGTTCAACTCGCCGCGGATCAGGATTTCGCCGTCATCGGCGATCCGCACATCGACCCCGGGAAGGGCCGGGCCGACCGTGTCGATCTTGATGCGGGACGGCGGGTTTGCACTCACCACCGGCGCCGTCTCGGTCTGCCCATAGCCCTGGAGCAGGCGCACACCGAGCGCCAGGAAGAAGACCCCGATGTCGTAATTCAGGGGCGCACCGCCGGATACGAAGGCCTTGAGGCGGCCGCCGAAACGCTCCGCGACTTTCTTGCGCACCAGCTTTTCGAGGACCTGGTCCTGCAGCCGCTCGATCACCGAGAGCCCGCCTGCGCCCTGTTCGTAGCGCTTGATGCCCAGCGCGACGGCCTTGCGGAAAAGCTTCTCCGACAGCCCGCCCTTGCGTTCCACGCCTGCCATGATCCGCTGATGCATGGATTCATACAGCCGCGGCACGGCGGTCATGATGGTGGGGTGAATTTCGCCCATGTTCGCGGCCAGCTTGTCCGCGCTCTCGGCGTAGTAGACTTGCGCGCCGATCGAGATCGGAAAGTACAGGCCCGCCGTGTGCTCGTAGGAATGGCTCAGCGGCAGGAACGACAGGAAAGTCTCGCCGTCGAGTTCGATCATCTTGTCCGTCTCGAACAGGTGATAGGCGCCGGTGCAATTGCACAGGATCGCCCCATGGCTCAGCATCACGCCCTTGGGCGCGCCGCCGGTGCCGGACGTGTAGATCAGGCATGACGTATCGCTGCGCTGCGTGGCGCCGATCACGGCGGCGACGTCGTCGTCGGCCTCCGCACCGGAATCAAACAGGTCGCGCCAGTTGATGATGACGATCCCGTCGCTTTCGCCGCCCGCACCTTCCATCGTGATCACGGTCTTGATGGTGCCGACATTGCGGATCGCGGGCAGCAGGCGTTCGGCCAGCCGGGCGTTCGACACGATGGCGACGCGCGGGTCGCAATCCTTGATGATGTGGATGTGGTCCGTCACCGTGTTGGTGGTGTAGGCGGGCACGGTCACGCCCCCGGCAGACATGATGGCGAGATCGGCCAGGCCCCATTCGGGCCGGTTCTCCGAGACCAGCATCACCCGGTCGCCCCGTTCCACGCCGAGCCGCCGCAAGCCGCGCGAGATGGCGCTCACCGTGTCGCGCGCGTCGTGCCAGGACACGGGCTGCCAGGCATCGTAGCGCTTGGCCCAGAACATCGCGGCCGCGCCGCGTTCGTCGGCCTTCTCGAAAAACATCTGCGGCAGGTTCTGCCAGCGGTCGTAGCGTTCGGCGTAGTCCATCACACTTGTCCGGTTATTCCGGCCACTTTGATCGCGGCCACTGTGGTTTCGGCAGCCACACATCGCTGTGAAATTGCGGATGAGCGCTTGTTGAAGTCATCAATGGACCCTATCTCTGGATGTGATTCAAGGAGCCGACGTGATGACCAGAAATACCCCCGTCCCATCCCCACTCTGGGCCCCGGAGGGAAGCCCGGCGCGCGCCAAGCGCGAGAAGCTGCCCGAATGGGATCTGACCGATCTGTTTCCGGCGCCCGACAGCCCGGAACTGGCCGAGGCGATCAGGACGTCGCGCGCCGATTCGATGGCGTTCGAGACCCGTTACCAGGGCAAGCTTGCGGCGCTGGATGGCGGTGCATTGGCCGCGGCGATCTCCGATTATGAGGCGCTCGATGAGGTGCTGTCGCGCGTCATGAGCTACGCCGGATTGCTGTATGCCGGCGATATGACCGATCCCGAGAACGGGAAGTTCATGCAGTCGATGCAGGAGACGGCGACCGAGATCTCGTCCCACCTGCTGTTCTTCGAGTTGGAGATCAACCGGATCGAGGACGGCCGGCTCGACACCCGGCTCGGCGAGTCCGAGGCCCTGCGGCGCTACGCGCCCTGGCTGCGTGAGATCCGCGCATACCGGGAGCATCAGCTCGATGATCAACTCGAAAAGCTCCTGCTTGAAAAGAGCGTCGCGGGCCGCGCGGCATGGAACCGCCTGTTCGATGAGACGATGGCGGATCTGCGCTTTGACGTCGAACTTCCCGACGGCACCCGCGAGATGACCAGTGCGGAAGTGCTCAACCTCCTGTCCGATAGCGACGGGGCGGTGCGCAAGGCGGCGGCCAAGTCCCTCGGCGCGGTGCTGGGCAAGAATGCGCGCACCTTCACCCTGATCACCAACACGCTCGCGAAGGACAAGGAGATCGAGGACAAGTGGCGCGGTTTCGCCCGCCCGGTCTCGAGCCGCAACCTCGCCAACGTGGTCGAGGACGAGGTCGTCGATGCGCTGGTGACCGCAGTACGCAGCGCCTATCCCGACCTGTCCCACCGCTACTATGCGCTGAAGGCGAAATGGTTCGGCGTGGACCAGCTCGACTATTGGGACCGGAACGCGCCGCTGCCCGATGACGACGACACGAAAATCCACTGGGGCGACGCCGTCACCAAGGTCCTCGACGCCTATGGCAGATTTTCTCCGGAATTGGCCGAGGTCGCGCAGGACTTCTTCGACAATGACTGGATCGATGCGCCGGTCCGGCCGGGCAAGTCGCCGGGCGCGTTCGCACATCCGACGGTGCCCGGCGCACACCCCTATCTGCTGCTCAACTATCAGGGCAAAACCCGCGACGTGATGACCCTGGCCCACGAGCTCGGGCATGGGGTGCATCAGGTGCTCGCGGCCGGGCAGGGCCATCTGATGTCCGACACACCGCTGACCCTGGCCGAGACGGCATCGGTGTTTGGCGAGATGCTGACCTTCCGCAAGCTGCTGTCGGAGGCGGACAGCCCCGCGCTGCGCAAGACCATGCTCGCCTCGAAGGTCGAGGACATGCTCAACACGGTGGTCCGCCAGATCGCGTTCCACGAGTTTGAGCGCCGGCTGCACGACAAGCGTGCGGAGGGGGAGCTCCTCACCGAGGAGATTTGCGATATCTGGATGGAAATCCAGGCCGAGAGTCTCGGGCCGGCGATCCGTTTCGAGGATGAATACCGGTACTTCTGGACCTACATCCCGCACTTCATTCATTCGCCCTTCTATGTCTACGCCTATGCCTTCGGCGACTGCCTGGTGAACTCCCTCTACGGCGTCTATCAAGGCTCTGCGGACGGGTTTGCCGAGCGCTACCTGGACATGCTGCGGGCCGGCGGGACACTGCGCCACAAGGAGCTGCTGGCGCCCTTCGGTCTGGACGCCTCCGACCCGGCCTTCTGGCAGCGCGGGCTGGATGTGATCTCCGGTCTCATCGACGAACTCGAGGCGCTTGATTCTTGAGGGGCGATTCTTGACCGGTGATGCATGAGCGATGACGAGCGCGCGACGGTTCGCGGACGGGTCGGCCGCTACGGCCGGGTCGGTGCCGCGGTCGGTGGTGCGGCGTTTCGTATGGCCGGGCAACGCTATCTCGGCCGCCCGGCAGACCCGGAGCGTAACGCCGCCGACCTGAAGGCGGCACTGGGTGGTCTGAAAGGGCCGCTCATGAAGGCCGCGCAGATTTTGGCAACCATCCCCGATGCGTTGCCGGCGGACTATGCGCGCGAGCTTTCCGAACTCCAGGCGAATGCGCCATCCATGGGCTGGCCGTTCGTGCGCCGGCGCATGGCGGCCGAGCTGGGTGATGACTGGCGCACCCAGGTTGCCGAGTTCGAGCGCACGGCGGCGCACGCGGCGTCCCTGGGGCAGGTGCACAGGGCCGTGGGCCATGATGGCGCCGCGCTCGCCTGCAAGCTTCAGTATCCCGACATGGCCTCGACCGTCGCCGCCGACCTGAACCAGCTCAAGCTCGTTTTCTCGCTCTACCGGCGCTACGATTCCGCGATCGACCCCAGCCAGATACACGCCGAACTGGCGGATCGCCTGACAGAGGAACTCGACTATCGGCGCGAGGCCCGGCACACGAAACTGTACGGCGCGATGCTGGCCGACGAGCCGGGCGTGCATATCCCGCAGGTTGTGGACCCGCTCTCGAGCGGCCGCCTGCTGACGACGAGTTGGCTGGAGGGGCAGCCGATGGCGGCATTCGCCGAGGCGGCGGATCCCGAGGCGCGGAAGGCGGCAGCGCTCAACATGTTCCGCGCCTGGTATGTGCCGTTCTATGGCTATGGCGTGATCCACGGCGATCCCCATCTGGGCAACTACACGGTGAACGCGGACGCCACGATCAACTTGTATGATTTCGGCTGCATCCGGGTGTTCCCGCCGACCTTCGTGCGCGGGGTGATCGAGCTCTATCACGCGCTGCGCGAGGGGGACCGTGACCGCGCCGTGCATGCCTATGAAAGCTGGGGGTTCGAGAATATTTCCAACGAACTCCTCGACACGCTCAACATCTGGGCCGGGTTCCTCTACCGGCCATTGATGGAAGACAAGGTGCAGCGCATCCAGGAATCGGAATCCGGTCTCTACGGCGCCAACATCGCCCACGAGGTGCAGGAGAAATTGCGCGCGCTGGGCGGGGTGACGCCGCCGCGCGAGTTCGTGCTGATGGACCGCGCCGCCGTTGGTTTGGGATCTGTATTTTTACGCCTGCGGGCCGAACTGAATTGGCACCGGGTGTTCCACGAGTTGATCGATGCGTTCGACATCGACGGCCTCGCCGCGCGGCAGGCGGAGATGCTGGCGGCACACGATCTCGATGTGCCGGTCAGCGGCTGAAGCGGCTGACGCGCCAGATGCCGTTGTCTGTAAGCGATTGCGCTCGATCAATTTGCGCACGTGGACATCGGCCTAGCATGCCACCCTCATTAAACAGGGGGTGGGCTATGCCGCTCGATGCCATCCAACATTTTCTGGTTCACACCGATGACGTGGAAGTGCTGGCAGACTGGTTCGAACAGAATCTGGGCCTGACACGCGGTGACACGCCGGATTTTAAAGTGCCGGTCGTCTGGCTTTTCATCGGTGATCACGATGTGATTCACATCGCCGAGTTTCCCGATGCGGGAAAAGAAAAGCGTTTTCAGGAGAAATATCTCGGTGGCCGCAAGACCGATGTGACCCATGGCTCGGGCGTGATCGATCATGTCGCGTTTCGCTGTACGGGTCTGGCCGGAATGATCGCGCGCCTTGATGGAGAGCACGCCAGCTACCTGAAGCGCCAGGCCAATGTGGGTGATCTGTTCCAGCTGTTCATCGATGCACCCAACGGGTTGCGGATCGAACTCAATTTCTCGTCGGCCGAAGCCGAGGCGTCCGGGATCGAGCCGGACATGACGGCGGCGGAGGCGGTGGCCGTCGGCTAGCGCCAGCCTCACGCCCCCGCGCCCGACGCCGCCTCACGACCCCGCGCCGGACGGCGCTTCACGACCCCGCGCCGGACGGCGCTTCACGACAATGTTGCTTGTTCGTGGCCCGGGCGATGGTGTCTTACAGATGGGACCATCTGGAGGTTCACCATGCTTGATCGACGCGCATTCATCGCCGCCGCCGCCGGACTGCCGGCCGCGATGCTGGCCGGGGCGCCGGCGCAGGCCGCCACGCTCGACGACACCCTGAAATCCAATCTGAAGGGGCTGCAGGTCATGCGCGGCCCGGTCACCGACGCCAGCTTCGACGGGCGTCCGGTCCTGGTCACCTTCTGGGCGAGCTGGTGCCCGCCGTGTCGCGCGGAGATGGGCGAACTCGCCAGCTACATTTCCGACAACGGCAACAAGGTCGCCATGATCGCGGTGAACTGGATGGAGAATTTCGCCGGGCCGGTCAGCCAGTCGCGTCTGCGCCGCTTCGTCGACGTCATCCATCCGGACATTTCGGTGGTCGTCGGCAATCGCGCGGTGAGCGAGGCGCTCGGCGGCATCTTCGCGGTGCCCGCCGTGGTCGTGTTTGACGGTCAGGGCCGCGAGGCGTTCAAGCTGGGTGGCGGCCGCGGCGAGATCGGCCGCTTCTTCATCACCAAGCGGCGTTTGACCGGAATCGTGAACGGGCTTTCATAAGGCGGACTTGTCTGCCGTTTTCGATTGACGCTGGCCGCCCGCCGCGCGACCGTTCCGCAGCTATCGACGTAGTTACCAACGGGGAGGGCCGGGATATGTCTACGAAACTCAAGGAAAAGACGGCAGAGATCGCCGCCGAACGGGGTATCGCCACCCACACCGTGGTGATGGAAGACGACAGCATGATCGTCACCCACTGGGTCTTCAAGCCGGGCGAGCAGACCGGCTGGCATCTGCACGACAGGGACTACATGCCGATCCAGCTCTCGACGGGCCGGCTGTTGTTCGAGTTTCCCGACGGGACCTCGCGCGAGGTCGACTATGTGCCGAACACATCGTCCCATGTGGCGGCGCCGGTGGAGCACAACGCGATCAACATCGGCGACGTCGATATCGTCGCGCTGGAAATCGAATTCAAGAAATAGCGTGTTTCGGCGCTAAGCGGGGTGGCGGTCAGTCGACGGCCTCTGGATCCGGCATCCCGACGGTCTCGCGGGTGACGGTCAGCGCGCCGTTCAACGTGCGGTCGACCGTGTCGGAGATATACGCCGCCAGGTCGGACTCGACCGGTGACCGGTAGATGAACTTGCGCACGAAGTAATAAAAGATGGCGGCGTGGATGTTCCAGGCGGCCTCGATCTCCAGGTCGGAAATCGGCACCTCGTCGGGGTCCGGTGCGCCTGCCGCGGCGCGGATTTCGGTGCAGACCGGGATCAGCAGGCGGTGTTCGAGCAGCTCGATATAGCGCCGGTTGATGTCCTCGCCCGCGAGGCCGGCAAACATATAGATGCGAATCCAGTCATAGGTCAGCGCCTCGCTGGCATAGGCGTCGTAGAAGCCGATCAGCCGCTCGCGCAGGGGGATCGTGCGATCCACGACCTGCCGTTCCCATGCGACTTTCCAACGGCCGATGAAGACTTCGTCATAGACCCGCTCGATCAAATCCTGCTTGGTCGGGAAATACCGGTAGAGCAGGGGCTGGGTGATGCCGAGCCGCTGGGCGAGCTCGCGGGTCTGGCCCGCGAATCCAACGTCTGCGAAGAACTGGATGGCGCCGTCGACAATCAGCTGCTCGCGCTCCGCCGGGGCGAACCGCTGGCGCTTCGGACTGTCTTCCGTCTTCGTCTTCGGCAGGAGGGCCATTGCAAGTCCTTGCAATCTTTAGGCTGGGCGGTCGTTGGGTTGAGGGCCGTCCGGTCGGTGCTCAGGCGGCGTCGGGCTCGATGCCCTCGGCCTTGCCGCCGGCCTTCGACGAATAGTTGCGGTCGATGTACCCGCAGACATAGTCGTACATCGTCGTCGGTTCGTATTTCAGCGCCTCGCCGGGCTCGGCGAAGTCGGCCGGATTGGCCAGCGTGTCGGGCGCGGCGTCGAAGAAGGTGGCCATCGAGAACCGGTCTGTGTCGGGTGGCACAACCCGGTGCGGCGAGGCGATGAAGCGGCCATTCGACCAGAGATTCAGGAACTCGCCCGTGTTGATGACGAGCGCATCCTTGTTAAAGTTGGCGGGCAGCCAGTTGCCCTGGCGCGTCAGCACCTGCAGGCCCGCGACCCTGGTGAGCGGCAGGATCGTCAGGAACGAGTGATCGCTGTGGGGCGAGATGCCGAACTGGTTTTCCTCGGGCTCGATCGCCGGATAGTGGGCGTTGCGCGTCCACATGATCGGTTCCTCGAAATATTTGTCGAAGAAGTCGATCGGCTTGTCGAGGGCGAGGGCGTAGAGCGGCACGATCTTCCGGCCCAGGTCGGCGCAGGCGTACTGGTAGCGGACCATGGGCTCGCGGAAACCTTCGATGTCCGGCCATTTGTTCGGGCCGGTAAACCGGACGCCGTCGCGGACATAGGGATGATCGTCGGGGCGATCGAGGCACAGCACGAGGGTCTCGTTCAGATCCTGCTTGGTGTTCTCGTTGACCTTCGAGGTGACATAGACGGTGGATTTCGGCGCGATATATCCGACCGACGTCTCATCGAATTTATATCCCGCCTTTTCCTCTGACGTCAGTTTGAAGAAGTCCTTCAGCGCGCCATAGGCGTCGTCGATCACCTTTCGGTCGATCCCGTGATTGATGACGACGTAGAAGCCGATCGTCTCCTGGATGAAGCGGATGTTGGCGGCGAGTTCTTCGGCAGCACCAGGTTCGCCGGCCAGATATGGACCCATGTCGAGGATCGGGATTTCCTCGAACGCGTCGGCCTTGTCCACGTTGCGACGGTCGAAAATCTTCGGCGCGGTATCTGCGGTCATTTTCTGTCTCTCGGGATCTGGGGATGGTCCTTATTTATCATTTGATAAATTAAATTCCAGGGTTCGGGCAGTCAACTAATTTATCATTTGATAAATAAGAATTCCCGGATATCCGGCGCCTTTCACGGCTCGGGAGGCAAAAATGCCCCTGGCGGGCCGGTTTGCACGGGAAAATGCGGATCCATGAAACCTTCTGCCGGGTTTCGGCGTCTAACAATTGATGAGCACCGAAAGAACACTGCGTTTTCCCCACCTTTCCCGCGTCTATGACGATGTGGGGTGAGCGCATATGTGCCGCAACGACGGATCGTCAGGATTATTGGAGCCATGCACGTGTATTTTAAAAAACTAGTATTTCCGGCACTGGTCCTCCTCCTGTTTGCCGTCGCGCCCCTGGCCACGTCTGCAACGCCTGCAGCGGCGCAGGCACCGGGCGATTCCGGTGCGAAAATTCTCGAATCCCTGGGCGGGCCGGACGCGAAGTTCGAGGAAATCCTGCCCGGCGTCGCGGCGCTGAGCGATTCGGAAATACGGCAGATTCTGCTGACGGTCCTGCGCGAACGCATGGGTGTCGATGGCGCCGCCACATCGGCCGCCCAGACCGCTGCGGCTGCGTCCGCCGGCAGCCGCCTCGATGTCACCATCGCCAACGCGCAAACGCGCCTGGCCCGCCTGGTCGATACCCTGCCGCGAATCCGTGAAGTGCCGGCCCACCTGTCGCGCTGGCTGGCCGACGCCGCCGACCGGGCCACGCTGCTGCGCGTGCTCCTTCTGGTGATCGCGACCTATGCCGGCGGCTATGTGATCGAACGGTTTGTCGATGCGCGGGTGCGCCGAAAGCTGGCGCAGCCGGGTGCAGTCACTGTGCATCCGCAGATCGCCCGGTTCGACGCGCAATGCGGCCGGCTCATCTCTGACGTCACGCGCATGGCGGTGTTCGCCATGGCCGCCTTCGCGTCGGCCTTCCTGCTGTGGCAGGGGCTCGAGCCCTTCCGGTCGCTGTTCATCAGCCTGACGATCATCGTCGTCGCGGTCCGGTTCACCGACTTCATCATCCGCTTCGTGCTTTTGCCCGGCGCCTCGGGCGACCAACTGATCGCGCTCGACGCGGCCTTCGCGCCCAAGCTCATCCGCGAACTGACAATCGTCCTGTGCGCGCTCGCCGCGCTGTTCTTCGGCAACCAGATCCTCGACCTGTCCGGTTTCGCACAGCCGGTGATCGCGTCGCTCAATCTGGTCGCGGGCGGAATCGTCGTGCTGATGTTCGCGCGCATCGTGCTGGTGTCGCGCCGGCCGGTCGCGGCGGTGATTGGCGGCGGCGGCGAAGCCGGACTGACGCGCCGGGTGATCGGGAGCATCTGGCACCTGGTGGCCCTGGCCTATCTCGCCTTCGCCTATGGGGGCGCGCTGCTGGCGGCCCCTGAATCTGCGGCAGGAGGGGCGGCCTTCATGACCTCGGCGGTGCTGACGGTCGTGATTGTCCTGGCGGTGCCGTTCTTCGACGCGTTTTTCGGCGCGATGGTCGAGGCATGGAAATTCACCGGGAGCGACATCGACCCCGATGGTCCGGGCCCGCGCCGGTCACTCCTCGATGTCGTACATCGCATCATGCGCGTGGCGGTGGTGATCGGCGCGGTCGCGCTGGTCGCGAAGGTCTGGAACATCGACCTGCTGGCCAGCACCGAAAACACCATCGGCGATTCCTTCGCGGCCGCGGCACTGAGTATCGGGATCACCGTGCTCCTGGCCTACACTCTTTGGCTGATCGTCGAGGTGACCCTTGGCCGGTATGACGTTGACGATACTGCCGATGCGCATGTCGATGCCGGCGGCGAAGGCGGCGGTGCCGGCGCGTCCCGCGTCGAGACGGTCATGCCGCTCATACGGCGGTTCTTCCAGGTCACGATTGTCGTTATCAGTGCGATGATCATCCTGTCGTCGCTGGGCATGAACATCGGGCCGCTGATCGCCGGGGCCGGGGTCGTCGGCCTGGCCATCGGCTTCGGCGCCCAGACCCTCGTTACCGATGTGATCTCCGGGCTCTTCTATTTGCTGGATGATGCCTTCCGGACGGGCGAGTACGTCGATATCGGCGACGTGAAGGGCCGGGTGGAGAAAATGAATGTCCGTTCGCTGGTGCTGCGCCATCATCGCGGCGCGTTGAACACGGTGCCCTATAGCGAAATCAAACATTTGAAAAACTACAGCCGCGACTGGGTGATCATGAAGCTGATGTTCCGGGTCACCTATGACACCGACGTCAATCAGGTGAAGAAGATCTTCAAGAAGATCGGCCAGGATCTGCTCGAGGATCCGGTCCTGGGCGAGGGCTTCATCGAGCCGTTCAAATCCCAGGGCGTCCTGTCGATGGAAGATTCGGCGATGATCGTGCGCGGCAAATTCATGACCAAGCCGGGTGAGCAGTTCATGATCCGAAAGGAAATCTACAACCGGGTGCAGAAGGCGTTCGACGAGGCCGGCATCAAGTTTGCCCATCGCCGGGTGTTGGTGGATATGGCCGAGACCGAAAGCGAAGAGGACCGCGCGGATACCGCCAGCGCCGTCGGTGCGGCGGCCGCCACTGCGACAGCGGCGTCCGACTAGGGTGTCCAACCGGGGTGGCGGATCTGCTATTCCGCCGGGCGGCCCCGCCAGCCAACCCAGGCGGCGACCATGGCCAGGGACTGGGTGCCGAAGATCACCCAGGCCAGCGGCAGATGGGTGGTGCTCGACAACGCCCCGACCAGCAATGTGGCCATCGCCGCGGTCCCGTATTGCACCAACCCGTTGATCGAGGCCGCCGTGCCCGCATAGTCGGGCCGGACGCTGACCGCCGCGGCCATGACACTGGGGAAGGCAATGGCCAGGCCGAAGCAGCCGCACTGGCCGGTGAAGCTCCGGACCATAGCCTTGATGCCATCACTTATCTGCAAGTGATCCCCAATGCCCGGCGGATCATTTGCATCGGCCTGAATTATCGGGAACATGCGGAGGAAATGGGCCTGGATTTCCCCGAAAATCCATCGCTTTTCTCAAAATGGCCCGATGCCCTGGTCGGTCATGAACAGGACGTGGTGCGGCCCAAAGCCTCGACCCACTATGATTTCGAGGGTGAGTTGGCTTTTATCATCTCCAAGCCGGGCCGCCATATTTCAACGGCTGCGGCCATGGATCATGTGGCGGGCTATTGCCCGTTCCTGGACGGCAGCGTGCGGGATTTCCAGGGCCAATCCGTGATCGCGGGCAAGAATTTCCAGCACAGCGGATCCTGCGGTCCTTGGATGACCACGGCGGATGAAATTGCCGACCCCATGAACCTGCAACTGACCACACGCCTGAACGGCGATGTGGTGCAGAACGAAAGCACCGAACAGCTGTTCTATACGGTGCCCGACATCATTGCCTATGTCTCTCAATTCACGCCGCTGCATCCCGGTGACGTGATCGCCACGGGCACCCCCAGCGGCGTCGGCGCGGGCCGTAAACCGCCTCTTTGGATGCAGCCGGGCGATCGTATCGAGATCGAGATTTCCGGCCTGGGCTGCCTTGCCAACAATGTGGTGGCGGAATAGGCGGGCTGAAGGGCGGTCTAGGAGGCGGTCTCGGCCACCCAGTTTTTCAAACAGCTTCCAGCGCACGATGGGAATTTCGCCGATCACGTCAAAAGGCAGTTCCAGCAAATGGGTCGCCTGACCGAATTCAATATTGTAGGAAAAGTCTTCCCCGAACAGTCTTTCTTCGCCAAAAAAGGAACCGGCGTCAAAGGAGGCCTGCACACCTGAACCATCGCCCAGCAATACCTGGCCGCTTTCCACGATCTTCAGGGTTTCGGCGGACAGGTTGTCCGCTTTTGCGCCGCTTTCAAAAAATCCGAGTTCACTGGCAGCCGCGACCCGGTTCAGCACGCCATAGGAA
>ENA-OREN01003035-OREN01003035.1-marine-metagenome-genome-assembly--contig:-NODE-3035-length-16118-cov-3.843339_pt1 | contig 16118 bp, 13 predicted proteins | sample MGYA00248624_ERZ508555 | MGnify/ENA primary metagenome ERZ508555 (study PRJEB26222, sample SAMN06267773) | marine metagenome | isolation source: Saanich Inlet, British Columbia, Canada | place...
AATGGGTATTATTCATAAAGTTCATGGTCGAGAAATTATTGATAGTAGGGGTAACCCTACATTAGAAGTAGATATGATTTTAGAAGATAATACCATTGGTAGAGCATCAGTTCCTTCAGGAGCCTCTACGGGTGCATATGAAGTTATTGAAAAAAGAGATAATGACAATAGGTTTAATGGAAAAGGCGTTAAAAAAGCTGTAGATATAGTAAACAATCTTATATCTGATAAACTTAAAGGGTTAAATTGTATAGATCAAGAAAATATAGATAATATTTTAATTGAATTAGATGGAACTGAAAATAAAAGTAATTTAGGAGGTAACAGCATATTAGGTGCTTCTCTAGCTTGCTCTAGGGCAGCTTCAAATTGCTTAAATATTCCTTTGTTTGAATATATTGGAAAAAATAATGGTAAAATTCTACCTATACCTTTTATGAATATTATAAATGGTGGAGCTCATGCAAATAATAAACTAGATTTTCAAGAGTTAATGATAGTTCCTTTTGGCTTTAATTCTTTTAGTGATTCATTAAGGTGTGGATCTGAAATTTTTCAAGCATTAAAAGTAATTTTTACAAATAAGAATTTATCTACAGCAGTAGGTGATGAGGGTGGGTTTGCTCCAGATTTATCTAGTCATAGTGAAGCGATAAATTATATTATAATGGCTATAGAAAAAGCAGGGTATATACCAGGAGAGAATGTATCTATTGCTTTAGATGTTGCGTCTACCGAATTTTATAAAAATGGAATTTATACTTTAGAAGGAGAAAATAAAGAATTTACTTCTGAAGATTTAATTGAATTTCTTAGTGACCTAACAGATAAATACCCTATTATTTCTATAGAAGATGGTTTAGCGGAAGATGACTGGACTGGCTGGAAAAAATTAACTTCTAAAATGGGAGATAAAGTCCAACTAGTTGGAGACGACTTATTTGTTACAAATACAAAAAGATTAGAATTAGGAATAAAAAAAAATATTGCAAATTCTATTTTAATAAAATTAAACCAAATTGGAACATTAACAGAAACTATAAAGGCTATTAATATGGCAACTGATGCTTCTTATACTTCCATGATTTCCCATAGGTCTGGAGAAACAGAGGATAATTTCATAGCAGATTTAGCGGTTGCTACAAATTCTGGGCAAATCAAAACAGGTTCATTATCAAGATCTGATAGGTTATCTAAATATAATCAATTACTAAGAATTGAAGAGTCATTAGCTAAAGATGCTTCTTTTAATAATAACAATCTTTTTTATAGATAAACTTGACTATTTTAAATCTAAATGATTCAGTATAAAAATGATTAATATTAAAAAATCTAATAATAAAAATTATTTTTTAATTAAAAGTATATTTATTAGAACAAGTTTATTTTTTGTTTCTGCTTACTTTGTTTTTCATTTTATAAATGGCAATATCTCTCTAACCCCATTAGATGACAAAAGACAATTAGTAAATTTAAAGACAGAAATTCTAGAAGAAAAAGAAAAAGAACTATATTTTAAAGAAGAGCTAATTTTTAGATTAAATAATTCAAAAGAAAATATTGATTTATTAGATGAATTAGTAAGAATTAAGCTCGGTTATTCTGATAGTAAGGAAGTAGTAATAAGTATTAAATAATATGTATTTGACTTATTCTATAAATTATATAATTTATTCTTTATGCTACAGGATAATAACTTTTCTTCAATAATTACTGTTTTAGGTGGCGGCAGACGTTTAGCAAAAACATTATCTGAATATACAGGACACATACTTAATGAAAAAACAGTATATTCATGGAAGCAACAAGGTATTCCAGATAGGTGGAAACCTGCTATAATAAAGCTCTTAGTTAAGTCTGGTTTGTCTGTTCCTAAAGAGTTTTTACCTCCTGGAATGACAATTAATAATTTTCATGAAAGTTATTCTGCAGAATATAATTTGTTAAATACTTATGATGATTTCAGTAAAGAAATAATTACCTCAGACATGATGAAAAGATTTTATAAAAAAATGTTATATATAAGGCGTTTTGAAGAAAGAGTTGGTCAACTATATGGTTTAGGATTAATAGGTGGCTTTTGCCATTTATATATAGGTCAAGAAGCAGTTTCAGTTGGAATGGAAGCTGCAATCGGTCCAGATGATGCTGTAATTACAGGATATAGGTGTCATGCACATATGGTATCACGTGGAGCCTCACCATATAAAATATTATGTGAATTATTAGGAAAAAAAGATGGTGTCTCTAAGGGTAAAGGTGGATCCATGCACATGTTTGATCCAAATAAAAACTTTTGGGGAGGTCATGGTATTGTTGGTGCTCAGGTTCCTATTGGAACAGGCCTCGCTTTTACATTTAAATATAATGAAAGCAAGTCACTATCACTAACTTATTTTGGAGATGGAGCCGCAAACCAAGGGCAAGTATATGAATCATATAACATGGCCGCATTATGGAAGCTTCCTGTTATATTTTGCATAGAAAATAATCAATATGGTATGGGCACTTCTACAAAAAGAGCTAGTGCTGGAAATGATCTAAGTAAACATGGAGAATCTTTTGGAATTCCTGGTTTTGCTGTAGATGGTATGAATCCAATTTCTGTATACCTTGCTGGATTAAAAGCAGTTAAATGGATTAGAGAAGGTAATGGACCTATTATCCTGGAAATGAAAACATATAGATATAGAGGCCATTCTATGTCTGACCCTGCTAAGTATAGAACCCGGGAAGAGGTTCAAAAGATGAGAGAAGAACAGGATCCAATAGAATATATAAAAAATCAATTATTAAGTAAAAATATACTTAATGAAGAAAATTTAACTAAAATTGATAATGATATTAGGTTAGAAATTTCTGAATTAGCTGAAAAAGCTACGAAGGCAAAGATTCCGAAAGAAAAAGAATTATATAATAATGTTTTATCTAGTTAGGGTTTTAAAATGGCAAAATTAGCAGTTAGAACTGCAATACGAGATGCGATTGCCGAGGAAATGAGAGCAGATCCTAATGTTTTTATGATTGGTGAAGAAGTTGGTGAATATGAGGGTGCATACAAAGTTAGCCAAGGATTATTAGCAGAATTTGGAGAAAAAAGAATTGTTGATACTCCAATTACTGAGGCAGGTTTTACTGGCTTAGCTATAGGAGCCGCAATGTCTGGTTTAAAGCCTATAGTAGAATTTATGACATGGAATTTTGCTTTTCAGGCTATTGATCAAATTATTAATTCTGCTGCAAAGACTAATTATATGTCTGGAGGTCTTGTAAATGTACCTATTGTCTTTAGGGGTCCAAATGGATCAGCTCTTCAAGTTGGAGCCCAACATAGTCACGACTTAAGTTCGATATTTTCAAATATTCCAGGTTTAAAAGTCGTTTCTCCATACGATAGTACAGATGCAAAAGGTTTGCTTTCTTCTTCTATACAGGATCCTAACCCAGTAATTTTTTTAGAAAATGAATTATTATATAATGAGGTATTTGAGGTTCCAGATATTGAATATAGTATTCCTATAGGCGCTGCTAATATAAAAAGGGCCGGAACAGATATTACTATTACTGCTTTTTCAAGAGGGGTAGCTGCTGCTTTAAGTGCAGCCGAGTTACTAGAAAAAAATAATATTAGTGCTGAAGTTATAGATTTAAGAACTTTAAGGCCTCTTGATACAAAAACAATTATTAATTCTGTAAAAAAGACTAGCAGAATAGTCTCGGTAGAAGAAGGTTGGATGAGTTCTGGCATTGGAGCAGAAATTATTTCTTTGGTTACATTAAATGCTTTTGATTATTTGGATGCACCACCAGAAAGAATTTCTTCGCTTGATGTTCCATTGCCTTATGCAAAAAATTTAGAAGATTTATGTATTCCTAATAAGGAGAATATTGCAAAATTATGCATGACGTTTTTTAATAATAATTAATAATTAGCTATTTAATACTAATAAGTTTTTAAAAAGCTTATATAAATTGCTATTAATTTTGTGTTTTGCTATATTTTGCAATTTAAAAACGTAAATATTTTATATACTAATTTAGTAATTATTTTTTAAGGTTTAAATATAAGAGGAGTAGAAATATGGCAATACCTATACTAATGCCTGCTTTATCGCCAACAATGACAGAAGGTAGTCTAGCAAAGTGGTGTAAAAATGTTGGAGACGAAGTTAAACCTGGTGACATTATTGCTGAAGTTGAAACAGATAAAGCAACAATGGAGATAGAATCTGTTGATGAAGGTGTTTTAGAAAAAATATTATTTAATGATGGTACAGAAGGTATTGGCGTTAATTCCTTAATTGCTATTTTAAAAAGTAAGAATGATACGGAGCAAGATATAAAAGATATATTAGATGCCCATGATAGTACTGATAATACAATGGAAACAGCAATAAATGAAGTTAATGATAAAGAGGAAGTTAGTGAGATTGTAAAAAAAGCTTCAGTACCTAATGTTAAAAACAAAATTAATCAGTTGAATGATGCTAATGTCAAAGAAATAATTGACAATCCTGTAGTAAATAATGCGATATCCTCTATTAATAACTTAGATGTAAAAATTGCTGCCAGTCCATTAGCAAAAAGAATTGCTTTACACAATAATATTGATTTAAAAAATATTATTGGAAGCGGTCCTAGAGGTAGAATAGTTAAAGCTGATTTAGATAATTATTTTAATAAAAACATTAACTTAATTAATAATTCTAATTTTAAAAATAAGGATAACATAAGAAAAAAAACATCTTTAATGCGAAAAATTATTGCAGAGAGATTAAGTATTTCAAAAAAAGAAATCCCTCATTTTTATTTAAGTATAGATTGCAATGTAGATAATTTAATTAAATCTAGAGAGGAAATTAACAAAACTTTAAATAAAGAATTAAAAATATCAGTTAATGATTTTATTATAAAGGCTGTCGCGACAGCATTATTTAATGTACCTGAGGCAAATTGTACTTGGGGTAATGATGAAATGATATTTTTTGGTTCGGTAGATGTCAGTGTAGCAATTGCCGTTGAAGGTGGATTATTTACTCCTGTGATAAAAAATGCTAATTACTTAAACTTACGCAATATATCCGCACAAATGAAAGATTATGTTATTAAAGCTAATGCAGGTAAGCTTTTACCAGAAGACTATGAAGGAGGAAACTTTTCTATAAGTAACTTAGGTATGTATGGAATTGATAGATTTTCAGCAATAATAAATCCTCCCCAATCTGGCATTTTAGCGGTAGGTAGTATATCAAAAAAGCCTATTGTCATTGATAATGAAGTAAAAATTTGTAATATAATGACTTGTCAATTATCAGGCGATCATAGAGCTATAGATGGAGCTGTTGGAGCAAGGTTGTTGAAAGAATTTAAGGGTTTAATAGAAAACCCTGTTAAAATGATTGTTTAGGTGAATTATGGTTAAAGACAATACTTATGATTTAATTATAATAGGAAGTGGACCAGGTGGATATGTAGCTGCTATTAGGGCTGGCCAATTAGGATTAAAAACAGCTCTCATAGAAGAGAGTCAACTTGGAGGAGTTTGTTTAAATTGGGGGTGCATACCAACAAAAGCTTTATTGAGAGCTTCTGAAATTAAACATCTTATATCAGTATCTAAAGACTTTGGTATCAAAGTAGATAATAGTTCATATGATTGGAAATTAATAATAGATAGATCAAGAGAAGTTGCTGATAAGCTTTCAAAAGGTGTAAAATATTTATTAAAAAAAAATAAAATAGATGTTATTAATGGACGCGGTAAAATTTCAGGAGTTGGTAGAGTAATTGTTAATGATAATTTATATACTGCCTCTAATATAATTTTAGCAACAGGGGCAAGGCCAAAAAATGTTAATGGCCTTTTATCAGATAGTAAAAACATATGGAGTTATAAAGAAGCAATGATACCTGATAAAAAACCAGAATCTATTTTAGTGGTAGGTGCTGGTGCTATTGGTATTGAATTTGCAAGTTTTTATAGTGATTTTGGAACTGAAGTTACAGTTATAGAAGTCCAAAATCATATTCTACCTAATGAAGATATAGACATTTCTGTATTTGTAAGAGATAAATTAGAGCAAGAAGGAATAAAAATCCTTACAAATACTAAAATTAAAACGATAACTTCATTAAAAGACAAGATTGATGCAGAATTTATTATGCAAGATGGAACTTCGCATAAGGAAAAATATTCAAAATCTATAGTATCTATTGGAATTGAAGCAAATATTAAAAATATTGGACTAGAGACAGTAGATGTTAAGCAAGAAAATGGTAGAATTATAACAAATCATTTTGGAGAAACTTCTGAAAAAGGCCTATTTGCAATAGGTGATATTACTGGTGCACCTTGGTTAGCGCACAAAGCTAGTCATGAAGGTATTAACGCAGTTAATTATATTTTTAATCCTAAAGAAGTAACTAATCATAAAAAAATAATACCTGGATGCACCTATTCTCGTCCTCAGGTAGCAAGTATAGGTATTACAGAAAAAAAGGCGAATGAACTTGGTGTAAAAGTAAAGATTGGAGTTTTTCCATTGCATGGTAATGGAAAAGCAATAGCGTTAGGTGACTCTAATGGGTTTGTTAAGACAATATTTAACAAAGATAGTGGAGAGTTAATTGGAGCCCATATGGTAGGACCAGAAGTAACTGAACTTATCTCAACTTATGCTATTGCAATGCAATTAGAGGCAACTGAAATGGACTTGTTTAATACAGTATTTCCACATCCTACGGTTTCTGAAGCGATACATGAATCTGTTCTAGATGCTTATGATAGAGCTATACATATATAATTAAGGAAAATTATATGGTGACTAAGAACCTTAAAGAAGATTATATATCAAGTTCACATTTAAATAATAATAGTGAAATACATATAAAAAAACCTGATTGGATCAGAGTTAAGGCTCCAATTTCAAATGGTTATTTAGCAACAAAAAATTTAATTAATAAAGCTAAATTGAATACCGTTTGTCAATCTGCTTCATGCCCAAATATTGGAGAGTGTTGGGATAAAGGACATGCAACTGTTATGATTTTGGGAGACGTATGTACGAGGAAATGTGGTTTTTGTAATATAAAATCTGGCAACCCTAATGCTGTTGATGTTTTAGAACCTAAGAGATTAGCAACTGCAATATCAAAATTAAATTTGAAGCATGTAGTAATAACTTCGGTAGATAGAGACGACCTAATAGATGGAGGAGCTTTACAATTTGTTAATTCCATTAATGAAATTAGAAAAATTTCTTTAAGAACTACTATTGAAGTTTTAACACCAGATTTTCAAAGAAAAATAGGAGCATTAGAAAAAGTTATAAATGCAAAGCCAGATGTATTTAATCACAACTTAGAAACTGTTAGCAGGCTATATAAAAAGGTTAGAAGGGGAGCTAACTATGAACATAGTTTAAATATATTAAAATTAGCTAAAGAAATTGATCCATTAGTATTCACAAAATCAGGAATAATGGTAGGCTTAGGAGAGACATTAAAAGAAATAGAAAGTTTGTTATGTGATCTTAGAAAATCTTCTGTTGATTTTGTTACAATTGGTCAGTACATGCAGCCAACAAAAAAGCATTTGCCAGTTATAGAATATTTGACACCTAAAGACTTTAATTATTTAGAAAAATTAGCATACAGAATGGGATTTTTATTAGTTTCTTCTTCTCCTCTTACTAGATCTTCCTACCATGCAGATGATGATTTTAAAAAACTTAAGTTAGCAAGAAATATAAGTTTAAATGGTTAAATATTCTGTAAACAAAAAATTGAATTATTCAAATAAGCAGATGTTTGATTTAATATCTGATGTCACAAAATATCCAGAATTTTTACCTTGGTGTAAAAATTCTAATATTTATAACAAATCTAATGATATTTTTTATTCGGATATGGAGATTGGTTTTAATTTAATTAAAGAAACTTTTACAAGTAAAGTAACTTTAGTAGAAGCAGCTAAGGTTCATTCAGAGGCTGTAAGTGGGCCTTTTAGAAAAATGAATAATATTTGGGAAATAGATTATATTTCAGATAAAGAATGTGAAATAAATTTAATTATTGAGTTTGAGTTTAAATCTTTTATTTTACAAAATATTATTGGTCAGTTGTTTGAATCAGCTTCTAAAAAAATGATTATAGCATTTGAGGAACGTGCTAATTATTTATATAAGTAAGTTCTTGTATATTTATAATTTATTTATTTCATTTAAAGTTAATTTTAAACATGTTTCAACTGTGAGTTTTCTGATAGTTTCTCTATTACCTTTATAGATAATTTCCTTGTGAATTAAATATGTTTTTGTAGCTAAAACATGGTGAACCAACCCCACAGGCTTTTCTATAGATCCTCCATCTGGTCCAGCAATACCTGAAACAGCAATTGATATATCAATATTTTTATATTTTAATAAATTTAAAGCCATAGCAGAACAAACTTCTTTACTAACAGCTCCATATTTTTCAATATATTCTTTTTTAATTTTTAAAATATCTACTTTTGAGTTATTAGAATATGTTATGAATCCAAAATTATATGTTTGTGAAGATCCAGGGTGCATAGTTAGGTATTGGGCAAGCATTCCTCCTGTACAAGATTCTGCTGTTCCTAATTTTAAGTTATTAACTTTTAATTTTAATAATAATTTATGTGATAGTGTATTTAAAATTTTTATCATTTTATAATAAGTAGCTAATTAAAAAAATAAATATAGCGGTATATATACCTGCAAACACATCATCTAACATGACACCAAATCCACCAGTCATTTTTTTATCTGCATAGGATGCTGGCCAAGGTTTATATATATCAAATAGCCTAAAAATAATAAATGAGATGAATACTAATACATAATCATCCATTACAAACATCATTGCTATCAATTGTCCTACAACCTCATCAATAACAATCACGCTTGAATCCTTCTCTCCTGTCTGTTTTTGATAAGTATTAGAAGCAATTACTCCTAATATAAAAAGCATAGGTATTATTATAAAAAATAAATTATAATTTATTAAGTTTAATGCATAGCCAATTATGAGTCCTGCTAGTGATCCAAATGTGCCAGAGGCAAAAGGAATAAAACCTATTCCAAATACAGAAACAAACATTGTGTTAAGGTTAAGTTTTGCCATATTAAAGTGGTTTAGATATAGTTGTTAAACATTGAGACATTATACCTTCTTTTCTGCCAATATACCCTAGTTTTTCTGTAGTAGTAGCTTTTATAGAAACATTATTATTAGAAATATTTAACATTTCCGCAATATTATTTTTAATTTCAACTCTATATTGAGATATTTTAGGTTCTTCACAAATAATAGTAATATCTGTATGTAATATAACGCATTTATTCTTTTTTAACATTGATATAGCATGTTCTATAAAAATTTTAGAATTTGCATTTTTCCATTTTGGGTCTTGATCTGAAAATATGGAACCTATATCTCCACCAGATATACATCCTAATATTGAGTCCACTAAAGCATGTAATACAACATCAGCATCTGAATGACCTTTTAAAGCTCTATTAAATTTAATATCTATTCCTCCTAAACGTATATAGTCTGTTTTGATATTATCAAATTTGTGAACATCTATACCCAGTCCTGAAATTTGTATATATTCTTTTTTATTGCACATAATTTTTCTTAAGTTTTCTAAATCTGACTTGTCAGTAATTTTTAAGTTATAATTATTTCCAGGAACTGTATATACTTTACTAAATAATGTAGAGTCATCTGTTAAATACTTATTTTTATTTTTATTATGTTTTGTTAAAATATCTATATATCTAAAACCTTGAGGGGTTTGAGCTAGGGCTAGCTGATTTCTGTCCATATGTTTTCTAATTAAATTTTTAGAAACTTTTTTTACAGAGTCAGTTATATTTATCACAGGTATTACAGCATTATATATGTTTAGATTTTTTAGGATTAAATTTATTAGACTATTTTCAATATTTGGTCGAACAGCATCATGTATTAATACATTTTTAGGTTGATACTTTTCTATATATTTTAATGCGTTCAATACAGATTCTTGCCTTGTTGCACCTCCATATATGATATCTATGTTATCATTTATATCTAAGTATTTACTGACTTGCTTTTTATGCTGCTTATTTATTACTATTATAACTTTATTAATTTTTGAATTTTTTAGAAATATATTTACAGAATGATACACAACAGCTTTACCATTTATAATTTGATATTGTTTAAGTTTATTTTTATCAAATCTTTGCCCTATACCACTTGCTAGGATGATCGCTATTGTATAAATATTTTTTTTCATATTTTCTCTATTTTTTAATTATATTTTATAAAACTTTTTATATATTTTATATATATTTAATTAGACTAAAATCTATTTATTCTTTAATGTGCCTAATAAATAGGCAATTTAGCATTTTAGGTATTGTAAATTATGAATTTAAAAGAAAATTCTGTTATAAATAATATTAATTTTAATCAATTATTAAGTAATATACCCGCAGCAATACTCTTACTAGATTCTAAATATAATATTGTATTTATTAATTATGCCGCAGAAACTTTGCTTGGTGAGAGTTCTAATGGTCTATCAAACAAGAACTTAAAAAATTTTTTAGCTTTAGATAACCAACTTTATTCATTAATAAATCAAGTTTTTAAGCAAAAGTATAATGCAACACAATATGATATTACGATTAATGATATAAGAAAAAAAACACTTCTTGTTGATGTAGAAGCAGGGTTGCATGATGATCATAATATTATCTTATGTTTCCATAAGAGGTCTATAGCCGAACAAATAGATAGGAGAGTTGTTCAAAAGAATATCCATTCAGTTTCTGGTTTATCTACATTAATGGCTCATGAAATTAAAAACCCATTGTCTGGTATTAAAGGCGCAGCTCAGCTACTAGGTGATGTAGTAAATGAGGAAGATAAAGATTTAACATCATTGATAGTGAATGAAGTAGATAGAATTGGAGAATTAGTAAATAGAGTAGGATCTATTTCAGATAATAACATAGTGAATAAAACAAAAATAAATATCCATGATATCCTTCAGAGGGTTAATAATTTAGCAAAAAATAGCTTCGCTAAAAATTGCAGCATTAAAGAATTATATGACCCTTCATTACCTGAAATATATGGCGATATGAACTCTTTAATACAAGTATTTTTAAATTTAGTAAAAAATGCTGCTGAAGCAAAAGAGGATGGAGAGATTACTATTCAATCTGGTTATAGGCATGGCTTTAATATTAAGGTCTCTGGAAGTAATAATAGATTAAGATTACCTATATTTATAAATATTATTGATAATGGTCCGGGTATCCCTGAATCTATTCAATCACATTTATTCGAACCCTTTGTTACTAGTAAATATGGTGGATCGGGCCTAGGTTTATCAATAGTAGCTAGTATTGTAGAGGAACATGGAGGTATAATAGAAGTAAAAAGTAATAATAAGAATACTGTTTTTACTATATTATTTCCTGCTTTAGAGGAACATAAATAATGAAAAAGCCATTAATTCTTATTGCTGATGATGATAATGCCATAAGGTTAGTATTAGAAAAAAAATTTAACAGATCAGGGTTTTATACAAAATCCACAGCTAAAGGTAAAACTCTGCTTTCCTGGATTGAAAATGGAGAAGGAGACTTAGTAATAACAGATGTTATTATGGAAGATTCAAATGGCTTAGAATTATTACCTTTAATTCAAAATGTAAGGCCAGATTTGCCAATAATAGTAATGAGTGGATTAAACACTATTAAAACAGCAATTGATGCTAGTGCTAGTGGAGCATATGAATATTTTCCAAAGCCGTTTGATTTAGATAAAGTATTAGATGTTGTTACTAAAGCATTTAATTCTGAAAAAAGTGGTATAAAAAAAACTGAAGCAGAAAATATTTTATATGATGATATTCCTATTATAGGTAGGTCTCCTGCTATGCAGGAAGTTTATAGAATATTAGCAAAGGTAGTTGCTTCAGAGCTAACAGTAATGATAAGAGGCGAAAGTGGAACGGGTAAAGAGCTTATTGCACAAGCCTTACATGATTATAGTCCTAGAAAAGATAAACCATTTATTGCAATTAATATGGCCGCTATTCCTAGAGAGCTTATTGAATCAGAATTATTTGGATATGAACGTGGAGCTTTTACTGGAGCAGATAGAAGTAGAAAAGGTAAATTTGAGCAAGCTGATGAAGGCACATTGTTTTTAGATGAAATAGGAGATATGCCATTAGAGGCTCAAACAAGGCTACTAAGAGTATTACAAGATGGTTGTTTTACCTCTCTAGGCGGTAAAAAATTAATTTATACAAATGTAAGAATAGTTACGGCTACCCATAGAAACCTATCAGATTTAATAAATGATGGTCTTTTTAGAGAGGATTTGTATTATAGGTTAAATGTTGTTCCAATATTTGTTCCTCCTTTGAGAGAGAGGGCAGATGATGTACCTCTATTAGTTCACCATTTTCTCAACCAGTTTACGGATATTGGTTCAGAAAAAAAGATAATTGATGCAAATGCTTTAACAAAATTAGAAAATTATCAATGGCCTGGTAATGTTAGAGAATTAGAAAATTTGATTAAACGAATAATTATTTTAACTCCTCATGAGACAATAGATTTAGAAACTATAAATTTATATTTGTCTAAATTTGAGTCTATAAACACTAAAAATGTCAATATATCTTTAGGAGCTTCTGTTGAAAAACATTTAAATAAATATTTTGATTTACACAAAAATGAATTACCTGCATCAGGTTTATATAATCGTATAATTCACGAAGTTGAAAGACCTTTGATAGTTAAAACACTAAAATTAGTTAAAGGAAACCAGCTAAAAGCATCAGAATTATTAGGAATAAATAGAAATACTTTAAGAAAAAAAATTATGTATTTAGATATTGATATAGGAAATAATAATGTTAACATTTAGATTGTTTTTTGAGGCATAGTGTTCTCTTCTTTTATAAATAATTATAAGCTTAACAAAAGTAATTCAGGCTTAAAAAGGTCATGGTTTTTAGGTATAGCTTCAGTGGTGTCTGGATTAGCTACTTTTATAGCTATGACGCCATCTGGTAATGCTAATAAATTTTTAATTTTATTATTACTGAATCTAGATTTAGTACTTTTGATTAGTTTGATTATAATTATAACAAAACGGTTAGTAAATATATGGTCAAGGAAAAAAAGTGGGCAATTAGGAGCTCAACTTCATAGTAGAGTTGTAGTAATGTTTAGTATACTTGCTGCAGTACCCACCATAATGGTAGCTATATTCGGAGCAATATTTTTTACTATTGGCATAGATAATTGGTTTTCTTCACAAGTAAAAAATGCATTAAATAAATCTTTATCGGTCTCAGAAGCATATATAGAACAAGGTCAAAAACAAATTGGTTTGCATTCTATTGATATAGCTAGAATAGTTAATTCTTCAGGAATACTTATTAATATTGAAAGTTTGGATATTCAAAAAGAAAATAATTTAAAAAAATTTTTAAATAAAATAGCTTATGAGAAAGGTTTAACAGAGTTAATTATTTTTGATAAAAATAGTAAAATAATTGCTGAAAGTGAATTATCTTTTCTTTTTAATTCTCCTATTAGATTAGAACTATTAAATTTAGCAAAATCATCTGGAAGCCCTGCAATGAATTACTCTAGTAGTGATAAACAGGAAACTGTATCAGCTATATCGCCAATAAATATTTTAGCTAAACACTATATTTATGTAAGTAAGTTTAAAGATGTAAAAGTTATTAAAGACATAAATTTGGTTAGAAACGCTGTCAAAAATTATAAAAGTGTAGAAAATAAAAAAGAAGGACTACATATTACATTTACCATGATATTTATAGTTGTTGCTGTTTTATTAATGTTTGTTGCCATATTGATGGGTTTAAATTTTGCAAATGGGTTGGTTAATCCAATTACAAATTTAGCAAATGCCGCAGAAAGTGTATCACAAGGCGATCTAACAGTAAGAGTGCCTGATAATGATAATAAAGATGAAATTGCGGACCTTTCAAAAATTTTTAATAAAATGACAGAACAGTTAGAAAATCAAAGAAATAAATTAGTTACTACTAATACAGAATTAGAGAGAAGAATTAGATTTACTGAAACTGTATTAACTGGTGTTACCGCTGGTGTATTAGGGTTAGATAAATATGGTAAAATATTTCTTCCTAATAGGTCAGCATTAGATTTATTAGATTTAGATTTTAAAATAATAAATAATAGTTATTTAATAAATGTTGTTCCCGAAATGTCCAATTTATTTGCAGATTTACAAAAAAGCAAAGAGCCTTTAGTAATGGGAGAATTAGAGTTAATAAGAAATCATAAAAAGTTAACTTTAATTACAAAAATAACAGTAGAAAAGCAAAAAAATAAAATTCTTGGCTATGTAGTTACATTTGACGACATGACTGAATTTTTTAAAATACAAAGAGTTGCCGCTTGGAGCGATGTGGCAAGAAGAATTGCTCATGAAATTAAAAACCCTTTAACACCCATTCAATTAGCAGCTGAGAGAATTAAGAGAAAATATAAAAACCATATAACTTTAGAACCTGATGTTTTCGTATCTTCTATTAGTACAATTATTAGACAAGTTGATGGCATGAGAAAAATGGTAGATGAGTTCTCGGCTTTTGCTAGAATGCCTGCTCCTGTATACAAAAAAGCTAACTTAACCAATCTAGTTAAAGACTTAGTGTCTATTTCTTTTTTATCAAATCAAAAAATTAATGTTGAAATTAAAGTGCCTAAAAAAAACATATATGCAATTATAGATGAAAATCAAATTAGACAAGCTTTACAAAATATTATATCTAATGCAATGAATTCAATGTCTGAAAGAATAAGTGATATAAATGATAAAAATGAACTATTTATTGAATTGAAAGCATTATCAAACAATAACTATAAAATATTAGTTACAGATTCAGGAATAGGATTACCAAATAATATACTAGAGGATTTAACTGATCCATACGTTACAACTAGGAAAAATGGTACAGGTTTAGGCTTAGCAATAGTTAAAAAAATTATGGAAGATCATAATGGAAGATTGATGATAGATAATCTAAAAACGAATAAAGGTGTATGTGCCTGTTTAATATTTTCTGATAAATTTTAATTTTATATTGTAGGGATTGATGAAAAATAATATTTTAGTTGTTGATGATGAAAAAGATATTAGGCTTTCTATAGCAGGGCTTTTAGAAGATGAAAATTATGAAGTTAGAGTAGCTAAAAATTCTGATGAGGCTTTAGATGCGATATCTGAGCGAGTACCAGACTTAGTTTTACTGGATATATGGTTAGAAAATAGTACTTTAGATGGGTTAAAGTTACTTAGTGAAATTCATTCTAAATTTATTAATGTTCCTTGTATAATGATTAGTGGTCATGGTAATATTGATATAGCCGTTAATGCCATAAGAAATGGTGCAAGTGACTTTATTGAAAAACCTTTTGAAGCAGAAAGACTCCTCATTACATTAGAGCGTGTTTTAGAATTATCAAAACTTAAAAAAGAGCATAAAGAGCTATGGGTTAGAGCAGGTGGGGATTTAGAGTTAGTAGGTGTTTCAAACGCCATTAAAAAAATTAAAAATTTAATAAGTAAAATTGCTCCAACTGGGAGCAGAGTGTTTATAAGTGGTCAATATGGAACAGGAAAAGAAACCTTAGCAAGATTAATCCATCATAATTCAAATAGATCTAGTGGTCCTTTTGTATTATTAAATTCAAAAATATTATCCTCAGAATTATTAGAAGAAGAATTGTTTGGTGAAGAAGATAATTTAGGTAGAATAATAAAAATAGGCATTTTTGAACAGGCTAATAGTGGTACTTTATTTATAGATGAAGTTGCAGACTTAACACTAGAGGCTCAGGCATATTTTATTAAGGCGCTTCAGAATAATTCTTTTAAAAGAAAAAATGGGTCAACAAAAATTAACGTTAATCTTAGAGTTGTAAGTTCTACAAGTATTCCAATAGATGAAAAAATGAAAAATAAAACATTTAGTGAAGATCTTTATTATCGATTAAATGTTATTCCGATTAATA
>ENA-OREN01003036-OREN01003036.1-marine-metagenome-genome-assembly--contig:-NODE-3036-length-16116-cov-4.445414_pt1 | contig 16116 bp, 15 predicted proteins | sample MGYA00248624_ERZ508555 | MGnify/ENA primary metagenome ERZ508555 (study PRJEB26222, sample SAMN06267773) | marine metagenome | isolation source: Saanich Inlet, British Columbia, Canada | place...
TACTATTGAACTATCTGAACTATCTGAACTATCTGAACTATCTGAATCACTAAATAAATCAAATATGGATGAATTAACAGAAATTAAAGAACGAAACGAAAATAAATTATTTGATTATGAGAAACACCTCCAAAAATTAATTGAAAAAGTATCGAAAACAAAAAAACCAGTAATCATATCTACTGGTATGGCTACAATCAAAGATGTAGATTTAGCTTATGATACAGCTTATAAAAATGGTGCAAAAGAAATAGCATTATTATATTGCATCTCAAATAATGTGTTTTAATGCAGCAGGTAGCTATATCGGTTTTTATCTAAATAGAATTATTGAACAATATATTCTAAAAATTGTAATATTTGTTCTATTATTAACAGTTGGATTGAAAACATTGTATAAATCATATAAAATGTTTAATATATTTAAAATAAATAAACCAGAATTCTTTTGGTATTATAATTTTAAATGGTATGAATTGTCAGTTTCTCAAAAGGGTGTGGCAAAAGATTGGGATATAGATTTTAAAAAAAATATGATCAGATTATATAATAAAAAAATGGAATGGCTAAGAGAAATAGATCTTAGTAACATGACTGCCTATATGCAATTTTCTAGTGGAGAGCAGTATTTATATGAATGTAAAAGGATGTAATGATGTCAGAAAATAAATATAATAAATCAGTATAAATTATTGTAAAAATTTTGGTTTCTTGATACTTTACTCACAATTTTTAAAGTAGATTCAAAGTATTTTAAAACGATTTCTCAGTAACGATTGCATAGGGTATATCTATTGAGTAGAAATAATTTTTAAAATTGCAGTCCTTAACTATTAAAAAGTATTTATGTGTATCTTGAAGTACGATCAATTATTAACCCTAGCCTCTCAAGGAGCTAAAAATGAGTAACATATTTCACTTAGCAATTCCAGCAGGTAAATTAGAAAATACTTTACCTTTTTATACAGACATATTGGGTTGTGCTGTTGGTCCTTTTGAAAAAGGCAGATGGCAGGATATTGATTTTTGGGGTAATGAATTGACTCTACATGAAACACACCCACGGGAGAATAAAGGCACAGAAAGAGAACGTCATGAAGTTGATATGGGAGCTGTATGTGTTCCCCATTTTGGTGTCCACCTAGATTGGGATATTTATTTAGAAGTAAAGAAGAGAGTAGAGCAAGGAGTTGGTTTTTATGATGCACCTTATATCCGCTTTGAAGGCAAAGAAACACAACAGGAGACTTTTTTTGTAGAGGATCCAAATTTTAATGTATTAGAAATTAAAAGTCCGCAAGGGACGTATTATAATTCCAAAGGATTAAATAATGACTGAATTTAACAATGTAAAAGTTAATAAAGAAGCAAATATTTATTTTGATGGAAAAGTAATAAGTAGAACAATCACATTTGCAGATGCTTCAATTAAAACATTAGGAGTTATGCTTCCAGGAGAATATGAATTTAACACAGAAAAAAAAGAACTTATGGAAATTTATACAGGAGAGCTTGCTGTTCATATAAATGATGATGGGGCATGGGAAAAAATAGAGGGAGGTATGTCATTTTCTGTACCTGCTAAATCCAAATTTAATATAAAAATTTATAAAATTACAAACTATTGCTGTTCATATTTTGAATAAGTTATTGTTTTTGGCATAAATTTGTCACCACCTATTCTTATACTTAAAAATATACATTTAACTTTTGGAGGAACTCCTTTGCTTGAGGGGGCAGAACTTTCTGTCTCTAAAGGAGATAGAATCTGTTTAGTTGGGCGTAATGGATCAGGAAAATCAACATTATTAAAGATAGCAGCAGGAATAGATAAGCCTGATGATGGAGAAAGGTTTTTACAACCAGGAACATCATTAAGTTATTTGCCACAAGAACCTAATTTCAAAGGCTATAAAACTATTGTGGATTATGTATTAGCAGATCTAAATATTGAAGATTCTCCTGAAAGAGCAAATTGGTTAATTAAACAATTTGATTTAAACCCAAAGGGAATATTAACTAATTTATCTGGAGGGGAGGCAAGAAGATGTGCATTAGCCCGTTCTTTAGCACCAGAACCTGATATTTTGCTTTTAGATGAGCCTACTAATCATCTAGATCTTCCGATAATAGAATGGCTTGAATCTGAGCTTAATTATATCAGATCAGCATTGGTATTGATAAGTCACGATAGAAGGTTTTTACAGAATCTTTCACGCTCAACGATTTGGATTAACCAAGGGATTACGCATAATTTAAATAAAAGATTTATAGATTTTGAATCTTGGAGAGAAGACTTTATTGAAAATGAAATCCTCAAAAGACATAAATTAGATAGAAAATTAGCTGCAGAAACTGAATGGCTTCATCAGGGCGTAAGTGGCAGAAGAAAAAGAAATATTGGAAGACTTAATGCTCTTAAAGAACTTCGTGTAAAAAGAAAAAATGATAGGCCGGTTTTATCTAATATAGATATGGTTGCAAATAAAGTAGAGATATCTGGAAAGCGTATTTCTTTAGCAAAAAATATCTCAAAATCATACGAAGATAAAAATCTTATAGATAATTTTTCTACAATTATTCAGCGTGGTGATAGAATTGGAATAATAGGATCTAATGGTTCTGGGAAAACTACATTATTGAACATGTTAATTGGAAAAACTGAACCTGATATAGGAACGGTAAGGCTAGGAAAGAATTTAGATATTCAAATATTAGATCAAAAAAGAGATAGCCTAGATAATAATATGACTCTGGCCAATGCATTGACGGGAGGGGGTGATACTGTTGAAATAAATGGAGTATCTAAACATGTAATAGGATATATGAAGAGTTTTTTATTCTCTCCAGAACAAGCAAGAACAGCTGTAAAAGTGCTTTCTGGAGGAGAGCGAGGTAGAATTATGTTAGCTCGTGCTTTGGCAAAAACTTCTAATTTTTTAATTTTAGATGAGCCAACTAATGATTTAGATATAGAAACATTAGACCTTCTTCAAGAGTTGCTAAGCGACTATAAAGGCACTGTTATTTTAGTAAGTCATGATAGAGATTTTTTAGACCGTGTAGTAACTTCTGTGATTGCTTTTGAGGGAAAAGGGCAATGGATTGAGTATGCAGGAGGGTATAGTGATATGCTTGATCAAAAAAATAAAAAGATTAACTTAATAAAAGATATAGAAAAAAAAGAATCTAAAATAAAAATTAAAAAAAACCAAGCAGCATTGCCAAGGCTCACTTATAAAGACAAATATGAGCTTGAAACATTGCCAAAAGTAATTGAAAAATATATAGCAGAGATTAAAGTTCAAAATGATATTTTGTCTCAGCCAAATTTATATAAATCTAACCCAGATTTATTTAATTTAACTTCGAAAAAATTAAAAAACATAGATAGTGATTTAAAAAAAGCTGAGCAGAAATGGCTAGATTTAGAAATTAAAAATGAAACATTAAAATCAGAAAAAAATTAAGATATTATAATTAAATCTATTTTAGTTATAAATTATTTTTGCTAAGGTGTTTTATGGGTAGCTTTCAGTTGGATAGTAAATTAAATCATGATACACATTTTGTATCTGACCTAGATCTATGCAGATTGCTTATTATGAACGACTCTAACTATCCATGGTTCATTTTGGTGCCAAGAAGGTTGAACATAACTGAGATATATCAACTTTCAAATGAAGATAGATTTCAATTAGATTATGAAACAAATTTTATCTCAGAGATATTAGCAAATTATTTTAAGGCTGATAAAATGAATATTGCGGCATTAGGTAATATTGTTTCTCAATTACATGTCCATATTATTGTTCGAAAAAAAACAGACTTATTGTGGCCAGAAACTATTTGGGGTAAGAAAAGTCCTTTATTTTATAGTAAAGAAGATATAGAAAATACTATCTCTATTATTAAAAATTTATTAACTAACTATAAATAGAATTTTTTATAATTATAAAGGTTTATGAAAGGCATATAAATATGAAGTATAATAAATATAGAAAATTAGGAAAAAATGGTGCTGAAGTTGCTCCTATAGGAATTGGAGCCATGTCTTTTACAAATTTTTATGGCCCATGTAATGATGAGCAGGCAAATGAAGTTTTAACTGCAGCTTTAGATTTAAATTTAAAACATATAGATACTTCTAATATTTATGGCATGGGTAAATCTGAAGAGAGAATTGGAGAGTTTTTATCAAAACAAGGTAAGCAAGCAAATAGTTTATTTAATATTGCAACAAAAGCATCTATTTTTATTGATCCAGAAACAGGTAAAAGAGGATTTAACAATGAGGGTACCCATTTAGAAGAAGAGTTAGATAAAAGTTTAAAAAGAATGGGTGTAGATTATGTAGATTTATTTTATGTACATAGAAGAGACCATAATATAGAAATTGAAGAGGTAACAGAGTCACTATCAAAGTTAGTAAAAAAGGGAAAGACAAAAAGTATTGGGTATTCAGAAATTGCACCTTCATCTCTTAAGCGTGCATCAGCTATACATCATATAGCCGCAGTACAATCTGAATATTCCTTATCAACTCGTGCCCCTGAGATGGGTTTAGTTCAGGTATGCGAAGAGTTGGATACAGCATTAGTAGCATTTAGTCCTGTTGGAAGAACATTTTTAACAGACAGTCCTTTATCGTATGATTTTGCGCAAACATTAGATTTTACAAAAGTAAACCCTCGATTTAAACAGCCAAATTATGATAAAAATATTATAATAAGTGATAATTTTAGAAAGTATTCTAGAGATTTAGGAATAGCGAGTGCTACATTGTCTATCGCTTGGCTTTTAGCTAAAAGTGAAAGTATAATACCTATTCCTGGAACACGATCTGTAAAACATTTACATGAATTAGCTGCCGCTATGGAAGTTGATGTTACGGATAAAATGATATCAGAAATAGAAAGTATTCTTCCTTTGGGTTGGGCATACGGGGACAGATATTCTGATGCGCAATGGATTGGTCCAGAGCGTTATTAATATTTAATGTCTTTAGATAAGCCAACTATATATGATGTAATTATACTCGGTGCCGGAGCAGCAGGATTAATGGCAGCTTTAACAGCTGCTAAAAGAGGAAGAAAAGTATTAATTATAGAAAAATCCAATAAAGTAGGTAAAAAAATTCTTATGTCTGGAGGTGGCAGATGTAATTTTACCAATCAGTTTGTAAATGCAGATAATTTTCTATCTCATAACCACCATTTTTGTAAAGCGGCTTTAAGTCGCTATTCATCACAAGATTTTATAAATATGGTTGAAAACCATAATATTAAATATGAAAAAAGAAAACATAACCAATTATTTTGTCTGAATTCGTCTAAAGACATTTTAAATATGCTACTCAAAGAATGTGAAAAAAATAATGTGGAAATAATAACACATTGTGAGGTAAGTTTTGTATCTAACTTATATAAAAATATAGAAGAACATAACTCTTTATATAAAGATAACAAACCTAGGTTTTTAATAAGAGGAACACAATCTTCAGAAAAAATTTTTAAGAAAAAATGTAATTCTTTAGTAGTAGCTACAGGAGGACTTTCAGTTCCTACATTAGGAGGAAGTGGTTATGGATATAATATAGCTGAACAATTTTCTTTATTAAAGAAAGATACAAGTCCAGGTTTAGTTCCATTTACATTCGATGAAAATTTTAAAGCTATTTCAGATAGATTATCAGGCATTGCTTTTGAGATTATTGTCAAATGTAATAAAACTAGTTTTAGAGAAAACCTTTTATTTACGCATAGAGGTTTAAGTGGACCTGCAATCCTTCAGATTTCAAGTTATTGGAAGCCTGGAGATTGTATTATAATAAATTTGATGCCAAATGAAAATACCTACAACCTTTTGATACATGCAAAAAAAAATAGAAAACATTCTTTATTAAGAACATACTTAAATGATAAATTTCCAAAAGCTTTTGTATTAGAAATCCAAAAGCTCTGGTGGCAAGACTTATCAGAAAAACCTTTAGCAGAAATACCTGATAAAAAATTAAAGTTTATTGGTGAAAAAATTAATGCTTGGGAATTAAAGCCATCTTCTACTGAAGGCTATAGAACAGCTGAAGTTACTCTAGGTGGAGTAGATACAGTCTATCTTAGCTCTAAAACTATGGAAGTAAAGCATCAGCAAGGATTGTATTTTATAGGTGAAGTAATAGATGTAAGTGGTCATTTAGGAGGATTTAATTTTCAATGGGCCTGGGCTTCAGGCTATACCGCTGGCTTGTGCATATAATTTATTATATACAACTATTTCTTCTATATTTTATAGATAGAAATTATATAAAATATGGATTAGTATTAAATAAAAGATAAATATAAAAGGTGAATTAAATGGTCAATAGAGTATATAAAAATGGTCTAAGTGTAGATTCAAAATTAGTAGATTTTATGGAATTAGAGGCTATTCCTGGAACAGGAGTGAACAATGAAATTTTTTGGAAAGGTTTTGCAAAAATAATAGAAGAATTAGGCCCTAAAAATAGTAACCTTTTAAATAAGCGTGAAGAATTACAATCAAAAATAGATAATTGGCATATAGCTCACAGAGGAAAATCCCATGACGCTGAAGCATATAAATCTTTTCTTACTGAAATAGGTTATCTAGTTAAGGATACAGGAAAATTTAAAATAGACACTGCCAATGTGGATCCAGAAATAGCTAACGTATGTGGGTCGCAATTAGTTGTGCCGATAATGAATGCTCGTTATGCTTTAAATGCTGCGAATGCACGTTGGGGAAGTTTATATGATGCTTTTTATGGCACAGATGCAATGGGAGATTTGCCTCCTCCAGGAAGTTATAGTTCTGAAAGAGGAGATAAAGTTATTGCTCATGCTAAAGCGCATTTAGATGAAGTAGTTCCCTTAAATGGTAATAATTGGTCTGAAATCAATAATATTGCTGTAAGTAATGGTCAGTTAGTTTTGTCTACTGAGACTGGAGACACTCAGCATAAAAATAATGACCAATATATTGGGTTTAGAGAAAAAGGTGATTCTATAAGTGAAATTATATTTATTAAAAATGGGCTACACATACGTATTTTAATAGACCCTGATCATATAATTGGAAAAGTAGATATAGCAAATATTAGTGATATTGTTCTAGAGTCTGCTTTAACTACTATTATGGATTGCGAAGATAGTGTTGCTGCAGTGGATGGTGAAGATAAAGTTTTAGCTTATAGAAATTGGTTAGGTTTAATGAAAGGAGACCTTTCAGAAGAATTTGAAAAGGGAGGTAATATTGTAAAACGTACATTAAATGAAGATATTGATTATACTTCAGTGACAGGCGAAAAAAGACTTTTAAAAAGTCGATCACTAATGTTAAATAGGAATGTTGGTCATTTAATGACAAACCCAGCTGTTTTAGACAGTCAAGGATCAGAAGTAGGAGAAGGTTTAATAGATGCTATGTGCATAACTTTGATTGCTATGCATGACTTATCAAAATCTTCAGGAATACGTAATTCTATAAAAGGTTCAGTTTATATTGTTAAACCAAAAATGCATGGACCAGAAGAAGTTGCTTTTACAGAAGAAATATTTTCGTATGTAGAAAAAATATTAGCATTACCTACTAATACAGTAAAATTAGGTATCATGGATGAAGAAAGAAGAACTAGTGCTAATTTAAAAGAATGTATTAAAGCTGCAAAATCTAGAGTAGCTTTTATTAATACAGGGTTTTTAGATAGGACAGGTGATGAAATACACACATCTATGGAAGCAGGACCTTTTTTACGTAAAGGAGATATGAAGTCTACAGAATGGATTAAATCTTATGAAGAAAGAAATGTTGATATAGGTTTAGAATGTGGATTACAAGGACGTGCTCAAATAGGTAAAGGTATGTGGGCAATGCCAGATTTAATGAAGGATATGTTAGAGCAGAAGATAGCTCATCCAAAAGCAGGAGCAAATTGTGCTTGGGTACCTAGTCCAACTGCAGCAACTATTCATGCAATGCATTATCATATGGTTGATGTTTTTAGTGTTCAAAACGAAATCTCTAAGGCTGGACCCCGTGGAACATTAGAAGATTTATTAAAAATACCTGTGGCAGATGGACATAATTGGTCAAATGACGACATTACTCAAGAAATAGAAAATAATGCGCAAGGTATATTGGGTTATGTAGTAAGGTGGGTAGATCAGGGAGTGGGGTGTTCTAAAGTCCCAGATATTCATGATGTAGGGTTAATGGAGGATAGAGCGACCTGTAGAATTTCATCTCAAGCTTTATCTAATTGGTTGCACCATGATATAGTAACAGAAGGTCAATTAATGCAGGCAATGAAAAAAATGGCTTCAGTTGTTGATGGGCAAAATATTGATGATAAAAATTATATTCCTATGTCCCCTACATTTGATACTATTGCTTTTAAAGCTGCATGTGACCTTGTTTTTGAAGGCAGAGTTCAACCTTCAGGCTATACAGAGCCAGTTCTACATAAAAGAAGAATAGAATTAAAACAAACTTAACTTAAATAAAAAAAAGGTAAATAATATGACTGTATTAGTTAATTTAGTATTTCCAATAAAACCAGAGAAGCTAAATAGTTTTTTTTCTATGATGTCGGAAACTTTGAAAGAAACCAGAGCATTTGATGGATGTATTAGTGTAAAAACATATCATGAGGAAGGCAGTTCAAATGTTTTGCTGGTAGAAGAATGGGAATCATTTGAAAAGCAAAAAGTATACTTGAATTGGAGAGTAGAAACTGGATTAATGGATGTGCTTGCTGAGTACGTCAGTGGAGAATTATCTGTTAAAAAATACTTACCTAAAGAAAATGTATAAAATTTAATAATTATTTAAGTTTTAACTTACCCATTCTCTAATATTCCAATGTTCATAGAGAGTCCAAATATAGTCTTTAGTAGATTGTTCTCTTAAAGGATGAATATTTTCTTTTTCAGCTTCATCTAAAAACTCTTGGAAAATTTTTTCACTAGGAAACTCTACTACTATCATATATTCTCTTTTAATGTCTCCGTGAATATTTCTAATGGGCTTCCATCCTGATGAAATAACTTTACCTCCTTTACCATATATTATTTTACCAGCTTTAATAGAATACTCTTTATAATCATTTTCCTTTTTAGGTAATAAATTAAATACATTTAAGGCATAGACCATAATATTCTCCATTTATTAAAAACTTAGTATACATTATTTTTAATTTTGTTTAAAAATAAATAAATTTTTTACTAATATTTGGATATTTACATGACATCAGAAATTATGTGGAACCCTAAAAAAAGTCTTATGGAAAGTTCTGCTTTATATAAATTTTCTAAAAATTTAGGTTTTGATTCTGGTAGCTATGAAGCATTACATGCTTGGTCTGTTAAAAATAAAGGATCTTTTTGGAAAGCTATATGGGATTTCACAGATGTAATAGGTGATCCAGGTACTATAAATTTTTTATCAAACCCTGATGCATTGATGACGGGTGCACAATTTTTTCCTGAGGCTAAATTAAATCTAGCAGAAAATTTGTTAAGAGGTAAGAACAATTTTCTGGCAGTTGTAGAAACAGATGAATTAGGAAATAGACAAGAGTTTTCAATGGGTGAACTAAAAGCCATGGTAGCTAAAGTTGCAGAAGGCTTAAGAGGACTAGGAGTTAAACCTGGAGATAGAGTTGCAGCTATTTTACCTAACAGAATTGAAGCATTGATTAGTCTTTTAGCATCTGCATCAATAGGAGCAATTTGGACTTCTTGTTCGCCTGATTTTGGTACAAAGGGTATTATTGATAGAATAGGACAAACTACACCTAAAGTCTTATTTAGCACTTCAACTTATATTTATAATTCTAAAGAACATGACTTTTCTTCTCGAGTATCAGAGATAGTATCCTATTTAAAAAATTTATATGCTGTGGTCATTGTTGATGATATTAATATTAATAAATTTGAGGAAGATTATAGCTATATTTTATTTGAGAATTTTGGAAAAAAATCAAAACTTAAATTCACAAAGTTTCCATTCTCTCATCCTTCTTATATTTTATATACCTCCGGCACTACTGGCGCTCCTAAGGCAATAGTTCATTCTATAGGAGGTACAATTCTACAACACTTTAAAGAGCATAAACTGCATAATGACCTTAGGCCTAACGATAGAATAATGTGGTATACTAATATTGCCTGGATGATGTATCACTGGGTAGTTTCTTCATTAGGGTGTAATGCTACTTTAGTACTATATGATGGAGTTCCTATCACTAAGAAAAATAATAATCTTGATGGGTCATTATTATGGAAAGTAGCAGATAAAGAAAAATTAACGCACCTAGGTATTAGTCCTAAATATATATCTACTCTTGAGGATATTAATGAAAATCCTATTAATAAGTATAATATTAATAGTTTAAGATGGTTATTTGCGGCAGGTTCTCCAGTTGCTCCTAGTCAGTTTGATTGGATATATAAATATATAAAAAAGGATATTGGTTTTGCTTCAATTTCTGGAGGTTCAGAAGTCTTAGCATGCTTTATGTTAGGTTCGCCCTTACATCCTGTTAGAAGAGGTGAGTTAACTGTTAAAGGTTTAGGCATGTCTGTAGAAATATTTAATTCTAAGGATGAGTCTGTAATTGGAGTTCCAGGAGACTTAGTTTGTACAGAACCTTTCCCATCTATGCCTATAACATTTTGGGGTAAAGATGGAGATGCAAGGTATAAAAAAACTTATTTTGAAGAGAGAGAAGAAATTTGGACACATGGTGACTTAGCAGAATTAAAACCCCATGGCTCAGGAGTAATTTATGGAAGAACAGATAACACTTTAAATCCTGGAGGTGTTAGAATAGGTACAGCAGAGATATATAATATTTGTGAGTTGTTTACAGAAATTGAAGATTGTTTGGTCTTTAGTAATCAAATTAATAATGATGAAGAAATTATTTTATGTTTAAAAATATCTCAAAATAATAAATTAGATAATACTCTATCTAAAATAATAAGAAGTAGAATAAGAGAAAATGCCTCCCCAAGACATGTTCCACAGAAAATTTATGAAGTAACAGATATACCTTATACAATGAATGGGAAACGTATAGAGGGAGCTGCAAAATGGATGTTGGCTGGAAAAAAAGTTCCTAATTTATCCTCTATATCTAACCCCGAATGTTTAAAACAATATGCAAAATTAAATAATAAAAAAGCTTTATAATTAACTCTATGAGTTTTAAATTTTATTGGTTAATCATGTTTTTAATTTCTTTTATAACAAATTTAGGGTGATCAAGATGTATTTGATGTCCAGATTCTATTATGCTCTTAAGAGTTGCATTTTTTTTATCCCATTACCTAAAAAAAGTGCTTCACCATAATTAAATTGTGCTACTGCAATCCCACCCTCTGCAGCTTTTTTATACAGCGCTACTGCTTTTTTTTGGTTTCGTGTAACTCCATAGCCTCTTTCATACATAAAACCAAGATTGTTGATAGCTATTAAATTTCCTCTATTAGATAGTATTTGCCATATATCTAAAGCCTTTTCATAGTTGCCATTTGACAATGCTTGTTCTGCGGTTTGTATAGATACACTAGTTTGCGATTTTGCAGAAAAACTAAATGATAAGGTAATAAAAAAATATAATAAAATTATTTTGCATGTAATGTTTTTTTTAAACATACAATTATATATATGTTTGCTATTACAATTATCAATTAATAAGAAAAATTAAAATTTTAGAAAAGTATATGAAATATGTGTGGAAGGTTTACATTAAAAAATAAAAAAGCTGTAAAAAAACTTTATGATATTGATATTATTCCAAGTTATAATATAACACCTTCTCAAAAAATATTAATATTTTCTGGAATTAAACTAGATTATATTCCATGGTCATTTTCTCCAAATTGGTCCAAAATACCTATGAACTTATCTAATGCAAGAGCAGAGTCGATAAATATAAAGCCTTCATTTAAGAATTGTAAGAAATGTGTAATAATTGCTGATGGTTGGTATGAATGGAAAAGAACACCTATAGCAAAAATACCATTTTATCATTATTTCAATAATAGTCTTATCCATATGGCTGGTATTTACAATGATAAAGGCTGTGCAATTGTTACAACTAATGCTTGTGCTAATATTATTAATATCCATCATCGGCAACCATTATTATTAGATGGTTTAAATATTTTTAATTGGGTTGAAGAAAAACAATTAATAACTTCTAATGTATCGGATAAGATACAATTCTATCCTGTAAGTAAATATGTAAACTATCCGTCTAATAATGATGCAAAGTGTATAGAAAGAATATAGGATTTCAGTAATATATATTATTATAAATTAGGAAATATATTATGCATGCAATAAGACCTTTTAAATTAGAAATTAAAGAGGAAGAAATTAAAGACCTAAATTCACGCCTTTTGAATACTAGACTTCCTGATCAAGGCCCAGGTGAGCCTTGGAAAACTGGTACAGATTTAGAGTGGTTCAAAAAATTATTAGAATTTTGGAAAAAGGATTTTGATTGGAAGAATTCAGAGAATAAACTTAACGCTTTTCCTCAATTTAAAACACAAATATCAGATATAGATGTTCATTTCCTTCACTGTGAGGGAAAAGGTAAGAAGAATATTCCTTTGTTATTAATGCATGGGTGGCCTGGTTCAGTTTTTGAGTTTCTTGATATTATTCCGATTTTAACAAACCCTAAAAGCTTTGGAATAGAATCGGATATCGCATTTACTGTAATTGCTCCTTCTTTACCTGGTTTTGGTCTATCATTTGAGCCATTTCAAAAACGTTATGGGGTAGAGGAAATCGCAGACTGCTTAAAAAAATTAATGGTTAATGTATTAGAATATGAAAAATTTTGTATTCAAGGAGGTGACTGGGGAGCAATGATTGGTTCGAGAATAAGTTATATTTATCCAGATAATATTTTAGGGCTGCATTTAAATATGTTGGCTTTAATAAGAGATTATAATGCTGACCATATCTTACTTCCAGAAGAAAAAAACTACGTTAATCAAATAAAAAAATGGAAACCAGAAGGAATGGGATATCAAGCCATTCAAGGTTCTAGACCGCAAACTTTAGCTTATGCATTAACAGATTCTCCGTCAGGTTTAGCAGCATGGATATGTGAAAAATTTTATGAATGGACAGATTGTAATGGGGTGCCAGAGAATTCTATTAGTTTTGATAAAATGTTAGCTAATATATGCCTTTATTGGTTTAGTGGAGCTATAGGTTCTTCTTTTTGGCCTTATTATGCTAGAAATAGAAGGCCTTGGTTTGTGCCTGCCGGAGAAAAAATAGAAGTGCCAGTAGGATATTGCGAATTTCCAAAGGAAATGTTGAGGCCAGAGAGAAAGCTCGCCGAGAAAACATATATTGATATTAAACGTTGGTCCAAAATGAGACAAGGTGGACATTTTGCAGCATTGGAAAATTCTGAGGTTTTAGCAAAAGAGATGTTTATATTTTTTAATTTATTAAAGTTATAAAATATTTTCAGTAAGACTTATTACAAATGCGTAGTCGAGAGCAATCTCTTCTATTTGGCCATCTCTTCCCGATTTACCTCCGTGCCCAGCTTCCATTTCTGTTTTAAGAAGTAAAATATTATTATCTGTCTTGAAATCCCTTAGTTTTGCAACATATTTTGCAGGTTCATCGAATAACACTCTGTTATCGGATAAACTTGTTGTTACTAACATATGAGGGTAATCCATTTTTTTTATATTATTATATGGTGCATATGAAAATATATAATTAAAATGTTTTTTATTATCCTTAGCATTTCCAAATTCTTTAAACTCTCCAACAGTTAGGGGAAGAGAATGATCTAGATTAGTAGTTAAAGAGTCAACAAAAGGAACAGCCATAATAATACCTAAAAATAACTCTGGTGCCTGGTTTACTACAGCACCCATTAGGAGGCCTCCAGCACTACCTCCCATACCTAAAATTCTTTTCTTAGAAGTATATTTGTTTTTTATCAAGTATTTAGCAACTACAATATAGTCTTCAAAGGTGTTTTTTTTATTAAGCATTTTGCCTTCATTCCACCATTTCATTCCTCTTTCCATACCCCCTCTTATATGAGCAGTCACCCAAATTATATTTCTATTTACTAGACTTAATCTGGTAGATGAAAATCCTGTGCCCATTGAGCTTCCATAGGATCCATAACCATATAATAGAAGATGAGAAGAACCATCTAATTTAGTATTTTTATGTCTGGTAATAGTTAGGGGAATTATACGGCCATCATGAGAGCGACATTCTAATCTTTCCACAATATAATTATTGCGATTGTGACCAGAAGGAATTTCTTGTTCTTTAACAAGTTTTCTTATTTTTTTTTTAAGATTATATGAATATACTCTTTCTGGAGTTTTAGGAGAGTTATAAGAAATTAAAATATTATCAGTATTTCTATCTTTTTGTTTTAAAGAGATCTCTGGGCTATAAACAGATTCATCAGAAAAAATTAGTTCTTCTTCTCTGTCATCTTTTAAATGTCTTACAAAAAGTTTTGGCAAAGCATTAAGTGTTTCTGATCTAATCATCCAATTGTTTAACATAATAAAACCACCAACTAAGACTTCATCTTTAGCCGGAACAACTTCTTCCCAAGCATTAATTTTATTATGTTTGCATTTGCAGATTCTAAAATCCTCTGCTTCATCATTTGTATGAATATAAAAATCATTATTCCATGAATTGATTGAATAAATTATTCCTTCTTTAGCTTTTTTGAACAATCTTGGTTTAGGATTATTATCATGAGTAGGAAAATAATATACTTCGCTTGTCGTATGATCTCCTGATCCAATTATGAAATACTTTTCATCTGAAGTCATACCTATACTAGTAGTAAAACGTTCATTTAATTCTTCAAAAATTAAGACATCATTTTTAACAGGAGCACCTATTTCGTGCCTGAATATTTTTTTTGGTCTATGATTATCATCAAGTTTAGAATAAAAAATATATTTGTCATCTAAACTAAAAGTAATGCTCCCAGATGTTTCCTGGATTTTAGAGGACACAATTTTTTTATCTAATATTCTTCTTATATATATTGTATAATACTCTGATCCTTTTAGATCTAAAGAATATCCTAATAATTTATCATTATTGCTTACAGTTATATCTCCTATGCCAAAATATTTTGATTTAGATAATGTATGTTCTTTATTTCCATCCCAATATGTTTCTGTTTTCTTTGAATTTAATTTTCTTCTAATTTTTATTGAATAATTTCCAGTCTTTGTCGTTTTTGTCCAATATTCATAATTTAGATCTTTAAATGGAAGACTAATATTATTTAATTTAATTCTTCCTTTTATTTCTTTAAACAATTTATTTTGCAGTGGCTTTGTTTTTTTAAGGTGATATTCAGTAAATTTATTTTCTTCTTCTAAATACTGTCTAACATCTTTATTTAATTTTGAACTATCTTTAAGAACTTCAAGAATATTTTTTTGATGTATCCAGCTATAATTATCTTCCCATTTTTTTTCGTGACATTCTTTTATTTCTGTAATTTTTTTAAGTATTGGAGCTTTCATGATATCCTATTCAAATATTATTAATATTGATTACTAAAGTAGTGTAAAATAAATTAATGTAAATATTGTTTTTTAAATATTATTGGAAAAAATTAATGAGATTAAGACAAATTGCTATAGCTAGTTTGAATTTAAATAAATGCGAAAGAATAATTAATAAAGAATTAAAAATAAAAACTGCTTATAGGGATGAAGAAGTGGAAAAATATGGTTTAAATAATATTGTTTGTCCTATCGGAGGAGAGTTTTTAGAGGTTGTTTCTCCTTTTGCTGCTAATACAACAGCCGGAAGGTTTATTGAAAAAAATAATGGTTCATCAGGCTACATGACTATTTTTCAATGTCATGATTCACTTAAAAGAAAAAAATATATAGAAAATATGGGTATTAGAGCTTTAAATTCGTTTGAGAATCATGGAGAATTTATTAATAATCAGTTTCATCCTAAAGACTTACCTGGATCTTTAGTAGAAATAGATTCTGTAACAAATACTAATTATAAAGAAAAATATGCAGATTGGCCTCCTGC
>ENA-OREN01003037-OREN01003037.1-marine-metagenome-genome-assembly--contig:-NODE-3037-length-16098-cov-7.229574_pt1 | contig 16098 bp, 14 predicted proteins | sample MGYA00248624_ERZ508555 | MGnify/ENA primary metagenome ERZ508555 (study PRJEB26222, sample SAMN06267773) | marine metagenome | isolation source: Saanich Inlet, British Columbia, Canada | place...
TTCAACAAATCTCATCAAAATGTCATCTAGGATGTCATAAGATGGAAGTGAATCTTGATCAACTTGATCGGGTGCAAGCTCTGCAGAAGGAGGCCTGGTAATAACTCTTTCAGGAATCACAAGAGATATAGAATTTCGATAATTTGCCAGTTTGTACACCATGGTTTTTGATATATCTTTAAGTGGTGCAAAACCACCACACATATCACCATACAAGGTAGCATAACCGACAGCCATTTCAGATTTATTGCCTGTTGCAAGGACGAGCTTATGGTATTTATTAGACAAAGCCATTAAAAGGGTTCCTCTAACACGAGACTGAATATTTTCCTCGGTTGTATCAACAGAAGTATTTTTGAACTGATCACTAAGTGATAAATTGAATGAGTCAACCATAGGGTGGATATCAATATTAGAAAACTCAACACCTTGTGTATTAGCTTGAAGTTCAGAATCAGTAAGACTCATGTTAGAAGTAAATTGATATGGCATCATAACTGCATGAACATTTTCAGAGCCAATGGCATCAACAGCAATTGCTAAAGTTAAAGCAGAATCAATACCTCCAGAAAGCCCAATTAAAGCGCCGCCAAAAGCATTCTTTTTAATATAGTCCCTTGTAGCTAAAACAATGGCTGAATAAACTGAGGCTTCATTACTAACGACAGAGGGAATAAATGTATTATCAGTATGAGAAGCACCCACTTCCTCAAATGCAGGTAATTGAAGTGAAACATCTCCCATCCGATTAACAACAAAAGAATTCCCATCAAATACCACTTCATCCTGACCACCAACCATATTGACATATATAAATGTAATATCAAACTTTGAAGCATAATTTTTACAAATATCTATACGTTCGCTCTGTTTATTAAGCTGAAAAGGTGAAGCATTGAGAGAAATTACAGTGTCGACATTAGATTGACAAAGTTTTGTAATGGGTCCATCAACCCACTGATCTTCACAGATCAAAACACCAATCTTAGTATTTTGACACTCGAAAATAAAAGACTCATTACCTGGAGAAAAGTAACGTTTTTCGTCAAAAACGCCATAATTAGGTAGCTCCTGCTTGTTGTATACATGAACGATACGATTATTTTGAACAAGGTAGGCACTATTAAAAAGCAAGCCATCAACTTTACTTGGTGCACCAAACAATATTGAGATTGTTGAAGGTGCTAAATCACAAAAACCTAATATTGCATCCTTAACTTGTTGAATAAACCCATCTCGAAGCAAAAGATCCTCAGGGGGATATCCAGTCAAGGCTAACTCAGGAAATATAATTAAATGAGCGCCGGAATCATGAGCCTCAATAGTCAAATCTAACATTTTTTTTGCATTAAACTTGATATCCCCAACAATAGGGTTAAATTGCGCGATTTGAATTTTTATTGGCACTGCTTCGGAAAATATTTTATCTAGCTGCTGTTGCCAAAATTTGGACTTCGAATTATTACCAGTATTTATTGCATGCTCAAGCTTTGTGTTTGCAACAACTCCAGCAGGGTCTATATCAAGAATATTAGCAATTAACCAGGCGTGAGTTTCGCTTAGTGCAGCCTTTCCAGAACTATATTTACTAAGATTTGACTGGTTAATATCATATTTTTTAGCTATTTTATAATCAGAATAACCAGTTTTATCTCTCACCATTGCAAGGTATTCAGTTGTTTTTAGGTTCATTTGTATCATTAATTAAACTATATAATAGTTATTTTATACTAGTAAAGGTAAAAAATAACTATATAAATAATAATACTTAATTTAAACTACATGTAATATATAACTAATTAAATCATAAACAATTGATATTTATAGAAATAAATGATATTTAATTAATTTATTTAATTATTCATATACATCAATAATTAAATAAATAATTGTAAAAATAAAAGTTTAAGGTTAATAATTTGGTTGAATTAAATTCAACTTTATAGCTTTCTAAATATCATTAAATATTGTTTTAATAGGTTTAACTGAGTTAGACTAGTTGAATTGATTTAAATTATTTTTTATTAATTAATTTGTTCACTCTCTTAAACTAGTGATAAAATTTCTCTAACCCTCATTTATTTGTGATGGTTTTTTATACTTTTAATATCTCATAGGAGAAACAAAATGAAACAATTATTTAAATTGTCTTTGGCTTCTGTTCTTGTTGCAGGCTCTATGGCTGTTCAAGCTGGAACTTTAGCTGATGTATTAGACAGAGGTGAACTTCACTGCGGAGTTACTACTGGTGTAACTGGATTTTCTGCTCCAGACTCAGCTGGTAACTGGACAGGTATTGACGTTGACGGATGTCGTTCTGTAGCTGCTGCTGTATTTGGCGACGCTTCTAAAGTTAAGTATGTTCCTTTAACTGCTAAAGAAAGATTTACTGCGCTTCAATCAGGTGAAATTGATGTTCTTTACAGGAATACAACATGGACTATGCAACGTGACGCTTCATTAGGTCTAAACTTTGCTGGTGTTAACTATTATGATGGTCAAGGCTTCATGGTTATGGAATCATTAGGTGTGTCTGATGCTATGGAATTAGATGGTGCATCTGTTTGTATTCAAGCAGGTACTACTACTGAGCTTAACTTAGCTGATTGGGCTGGTGCAAATGGTATCTCATATGACTCAGTTGTTGTAGAGACAAGTGCACAATCATTAGATGGCTTTTTGGCAGGTCGTTGTGATGTTTTAACTTCTGACGTATCTCAACTTGCTTCCTTAAGAGCTGCAATGGATAATCCTGCTGATGCTGTTGTTCTTGGAAATGTTATTTCTAAAGAGCCTCTAGGTCCAGTTGTTCGTCAAGGTGATGATGAGTGGTTTAATATCGTTAAGTGGACTCTAATTGCTATGATCCAAGCAGAAGAGAGCGGTGTGACTAGTGGAAATATTGACACAGTAACAACTAACCCGACTGTCGAGCGTCTCGCAGGTCGTAGTTCTCAAACTCATGAGTATCTTCACTTAAGCCCTAGCTGGTCTTATGACATTATTAAGCAGGTAGGAAACTATGGTGAAAGCTTTGAGAGAAACATTGGTGTAAACACTCCAATTGGTTTATCTCGTGGTCCAAATGAGTTGTGGACAAAAGGTGGAATCCTTTACGCTCCAGCATTTAGATAAATAATTATCTAAACAAACTTAAACCAGCCTGCTATACTTTATCAGGCTGGTTTTTTTTGTGTTTTTTTTTACTCAAAATCTATACTTTTTAATATAAATTTACTTAAAAATTTATGAAGTCTTTAAATAAACTTTCTAGTTTAAAAAATCTAAGTTTAAAAGAGTTAATCTATAGCAATGAAGCTAGAGCCCTGTTCATCCAGGTGTCAACCGTATTAATAATTGTTAGTTTATTTTATGTAATGATTCAAAACCTCAATGAGAACATTGAGGCTAGAGGCATTGTCTCAGGTTTTACTTTTCTGGATGGCAGATCAGGATTTGATATTTTGCCTTTTCTTGGAAGTTATATCGTTAAATTTTCTCCAAACTCTACTAATCTTGAAGTTTTCTATGTCGCAATCATAAATACGTTTGTATGCGCAGGTGTTGGAATTATTCTGTCGACCATTTTGGGGCTATTGATTGGTATAGCCAGGCTATCAACTAACTACTTAATCTCTAGGCTTGCCAACGCCTATATTGAACTTTTTCGTAACATACCTATTCTGCTACAGATTTTATTTTGGTATAACATTTTCTTAAATGCTCTTCCACATCCTAAGAAAAGCATATCTTTTCTAGATCTAATGTTTGTGAATAATCGAGGGTTTTACCTACCAAATCCAATTCCTGAAGAAGGCTTTGTTTGGGTTTTTGTCACATTTGCTATAGGGATTGCTGCAGCTATTTATACTAAACGTTATTTCAAAAGAAAGCAAGATGAAACAGGACAACAAACCAATACAATTGGCTACTCTCTTGGACTCATTATAGTCTTACCTATTGTTGTTTTCTTTTTGCTTGGAAAACCCCTTCAGTTTGATTATGCCATTTTAGGTAAATTCAATCTAAAAGGGGGGTTAGCCGTAGTTCCAGAATTTGTAGCTCTTACACTTGCATTAAGCGTCTACACAGCAACCTATATTGCTGAAGCTATTAGATCTGGAATTGAGGCTGTTGACAAAGGCCAAAAAGAAGCCGCTGCAGCCATTGGACTTACCCCAACTCAGTCACTCAAGTTAGTAGTATTGCCCCAAGCCTTAAGAGTTGCAATTCCGCCAACCATTAATCAGTACCTAAATTTAACCAAAAACTCATCTCTCGCCGCTGCTATTGGATATCCAGAGCTGATGTCAGCATTTGGAGGAACGGTTTTGAACCAGGTAGGGCAGGCAATCGAAATACTAACTATGGTAATGCTGGTGTACCTTGTGATTTCACTTGCAATTTCAATATTATTAAATTATGTCAATAAAAAAATGGCAATACAGGGTCGATAAATGCCTATAAACGAACTTCAAGCTACTAGAAACCCGCCTAAATCTCAAATTGGAGCACTCTTGTGGATTAAAGAAAATCTTTTCTCAACTTGGATGAATGGAGCCTTAACAGCGCTTTCTTTATATCTCCTATACATTTCAGTCCCTCCTTTACTAAACTGGCTTCTAATAAGTGCTAATTTCAACTTTGGTACAGTTAATATATTTGGGTTTAGCCTTCAATTCGGTGAAGAAATGGCTACTAATTCAAATTGTGGGAGAAATGCTGCATGTTGGCCATTTATCTATGAAAAGTTTGATATGTTTATTTATGGCTTCTATCCCAGGGAGGAGCTTTGGAGACCAAATACTGTCTTTGCATTAACTGCTCTATTATTTGTTGCAGTAAGACTTACTAATAACCTAAAACATAAGAACAGAATACTGGTAGGTTTATTAATCTCTTACCCCGTAGTTTCATACATTTTATTACTAGGGGGTTTTGGAATCTTGCCAACAGTTGAAACCTATAAGCTTGGTGGATTAATGCTGACGCTTATTATTGCAGCAGTTGGAATTATTATCTCTTTTCCTATTGGTATTTTATTAGCTTTAGGCAGGCAGTCAGAACTGTCTACAGTGAGATTTTTCTCAGTCATGTATATTGAATTTATACGTGCAGTACCCTTAATTACGATTTTATTCATGGCTTCAAATGTATTGCCATTATTTTTTGATGCTGGCGTAACCATGGACAAACTTGTTAGAGCGCTTATAGCAATTACTCTGTTCCAGGCAGCTTATATGGCAGAAGTAGTAAGGGGAGGGCTTCAAGCAATTCCAAAAGGTCAATATGAGGCAGCTGATGCAATTGGCTTGAGCTACTATCAAAAAAATATACTTATTGTTCTGCCACAAGCACTCAAAATTTCAATTCCAAACATTGTTGGATCGTCAATTTCATTGTTTAAGGATACAACATTAGTACTAATTATTGGATTAATGGACTTCTTAGCTGTGGTAACTGGTGCTGCTGCAGATAAAGAATGGCTCGGAAGACATCTAGAAGGGTACGTCTTTGTTGCAATGGTCTTATGGGTAATGCTTTACACTATGTCAAGATATTCAAAGAAATTAGAATTACGTTTTAATACAGAAAATAAAAATTAATCAGGCTAAGTATTATGAAAAAGGAAAGTATTAGTAAAAATATTATTGAAATAAGTGAGCTAAACAAGTGGTATGGAGACTTTCATGCTCTTAAAAACATCAACTTAAATGTTAAAGAGGGTGAAATTATCGTAGTTTGTGGCCCCTCAGGCAGTGGAAAGTCAACATTAATAAGATGTGTAAACTTTCTAGAAAAGTTTCAAGAAGGAAGTATCTTAGTAGATGGAACCGAATTAACTGATGACGCTCAAAAAATTAGAAAGATAAGAAGTGAAGTATCGATGGTGTTTCAACACTTCAACTTATTTCCTCATTTATCGATCATTGATAATCTTACCCTAGCCCCAATATGGGTTCATAACGAAACAAAAGCTGAGTCAAGAGAGAAGGCATTAAAACTTTTAGATAGGGTAGGAATTAAGGATCAAGCAGAAAAGTACCCAAATCAGCTAAGTGGAGGCCAACAACAAAGAGTTGCTATAGCCAGGTCACTATGCACCTCACCTAAAATCATGTTATTTGATGAACCCACGTCAGCACTAGATCCCGAAATGATTTCTGAAGTATTAGATGTTATGATAGAGCTAGCAAACGAAGGCATAACCATGATTTGTGTCACACACGAGATGGGCTTTGCTAGAAAAGTAGCGAATAGAATAATATTCATGGATGATGGACAGATCGTAGAAGAAAATGACCCTGAAAACTTCTTTACAAATGCAGAATCAGATAGATTACAACTATTCTTAAACCAGATATTAACGCATTAACACTGTCTTTGGTTCAAATTTAAGTAAAAACCTTTGAACTTGAAGAAAGCTGACTCTTAAAACAGAACGCTGTTCACTAGCAGTAATTAGTAATATAATTGTTACACATAACTTAAAAGATCAAATATGTTTAAGTTCTTAAAAAAAGAAACCTTCACAAAAGAAAAATCAGAAGAACCTGTTCAAACAGAAGACTGGACTAAAGACATTAAGCGGAGCAAAAAGATTGGGCAAGAAGTTGAGCAATTATCTTTTATGTATCACTCTGAAAGCCTTAGTTTGAGTAAAGGGACTAAGCAGGGACTAAGTAGGGACCATCTAATAATTTTAAAAAATTGTAAGAATGAAAGTACTGCATTAGAATTAATGAGGATTTTAAAAAGAACAAATAAGTCAAAGTTTAAAACAGCAATAATTAATCCGCTCATTGATCATAGTTTTTTAGAACTAACAATCCCTGAAAGTCCGAGAAGTCCAAGTCAAAAATATAGAGTGACTGGAAAATTTGTAAAAAGAAGAGTTAAAGATTAAGTTAATAATGAGCTTAAGCATTGAAAAAAGACTTTTTTTACATTAAAACACCCTTTTCCTCTAAATATTCGATTTAAGATAATTTTATAGTTTAAACAATAACTTTATTGTGTTTCTTAATAAAGTGCTCTTAAAACGAAAATTTCGAATTCAATATGTAACCCTCTGTTTTTTATACAAATAATTATAAATTTCATGTTTTTAACTCGTATTTATTTCGTATAATTTATATTATGTTAAATAATAGTAAATATTTCTTTGTTCTAACTTACTTTAACTATATATGAAGAAATATGGATAATATTTCTTAGTCCCACCCTTCTATTTCCAATATTATCTTTTTTATACCTTAGTCCCAATTTTACTAATATGCCAATAAATAAAAGAAGTTATCAACTTTTAGGTTTACTTGTTATTGTTTGGGGATCTTCTTTTCTTCTTATTGATCGTGCACTTTTATTCTTTTCACCGGAGCAAGTAGTTGGCTACAGATTAGTCATCGGCGCAGTCACGATGCTCGGTATTGCGCTTTATTACCGAAAAACTTTTCCAAGATCAATTACTCCCTGGTTGCATTTTATCGTTTATGCTGTCATAGGAAATATTTTGCCTTATCTGCTTATTGCAACAGGTCAATTAACTATTACATCTGGAATGGCTGGATTATTAATGGCCTTCATGCCATTAGTTACACTTGTTTTAGCTCATATTTTTCTTCCCAATGACAAACTCAATAGATTCAAAGTCCTTGGTTTCATTATCGGTATTTCTGGTGTACTTTTTATACTTGGACCTTCTATTAATAATGGCAATAATACTCTGTTTGGAATTTTATTAGTTCTCAGTGCAGCATGTGCTTATGCTATTAATACAATTATTGCATCTCGACTTCCTTCTTATGATCCATTGATTTCTAGTACTGGAGTTCTTATTGTCGCAAGTTTACTTTCTTTTCTTCTCTGGCCAAGTATATTCTTTATTGATTTCTCTAATATTCCACTAATTAGTGGTGTAAGTATTATCTTATTGGGCGCCCTTCCAACTGGATTTGCTGCTTTGCTATACTTTATTATTATTAATACAGCAGGAGCTACTTTTTTATCTAATATTAATTATTTGATTCCAGTAGTTGCTTTTTTTCTTGGAGCTTTATTGCTTGGAGAAGATATTCTTTGGCAAAATATTTTGGCACTTCTACTTATTATTTCTGGTATTTTTATCTCGAGAAGAAGGTCTTGAAATTTATTTTTTTTATTTTCTAATTTCTTCTTTTTTTTCAATTGCTTAGCAAAAAATCGCTCTCAATTCAATAATTAATATTGCATCTATTTTATTTATATTCTATATTTAGTGTATATTTATCACCGTAAGCACTAAATGTAGTGCATTTTTTAGGAGTCGAGTTTGAACCAGGAAATCCAAGCAGTCAAAGACCAGGCTGTCGATCAAGAATTATTAGTCACCAAAAGAGATGGTTCAAAAGAATCAATTGATTTAGAAAAAATTCATCGTGTTGTTCATTGGGCCTCACAAGATTTAGAAAATATTTCTGTCTCCCAAGTTGAAATTAATGCTCAGTTAGCTTTTTTTGATGGTATTAAAACTGAAGATATCCATGAGACTATTATTAAGTCTGCTGCAGATTTAATTTCAACAGATGTTCCTGATTATCAGTATTTGGCTGCTCGTTTAGCAATTTTTCATCTTAGAAAAAAGGCATTTAAATCTTTTACCCCGCCTTCTTTAATAGATCACGTCACTAAGCTTACAAAATTAGGGATTTACGATAAAGACATTCTCAATAAATACAACACTTCTGAGTTTGATGAGTTAAATAATTACATTGATCATTGGCGTGATATGAACTTTTCATATGCTGCAGTGAAACAGCTTGAAGGTAAATATTTAGTCCAAAATCGTGTAACTGGTGAGATTCATGAGTCTCCTCAAATACTTTATATGCTCGTTGGAATGTGCTTATTTCAAGAATATAAAGGCAAGGCAAGAATTAATATTGTTAAGCGTTTTTATGATGCCTCGTCTAACTTCAAAATATCATTGCCAACCCCGATTATGGCTGGTGTTAGAACGCCTACCCGTCAGTTTTCCTCTTGCGTTTTAATTGAAACAGATGATGATTTAGACTCTATAAGTGCTGCTTCTGGTGCAATTGTTAAGTATGTTTCTCAACGTGCTGGTATTGGTATTAATGCTGGAAAAATTCGTGCTCTAGGTAGCCCAATTAGAGGCGGTGAAGCGACTCATACTGGCTGCATTCCTTTCTTTAAGCACTTTCATACCGCTGTTAAATCTTGCTCGCAAGGTGGTGTAAGAGGCGGTGCTGCAACACTTTTTTATCCTCTATGGCATCTCGAAGTAGAAGGTCTAATTGTTTTAAAAAATAACACGGGAACGGATGAAAATAGAATAAGGCATCTTGACTATGGCGTTCAATTTAATGGCTTGATGTATGAGCGTTTTGTTAAGGATGAAAATATCACTTTATTCTCTCCTAATGACGTTCCTGGGCTCTACGATTCTTTTTTCACAGATCAAAAAAAGTTTAAAAGACTTTACGAGAAGTATGAGAAAGATGACTCTATTCGTAAACAAGAAATTAGTGCTCGTGAACTATTTGCAATGTTTATGAAGGAAAGGGCAAATACGGGTCGAATATACCTTCAAAATGTTGATCACTGTAACACTCATGGCGCTTTTGACCCTTCCCAAGCCCCAATTAAGCAATCTAACCTTTGTATGGAGATTACACTGCCGACAAAACCTTTGTACTCTGTCCAAGACAAAGAAGGTGAAGTGGCACTTTGTACACTTTCAGCAGTTAATTTAGGAGCCCTTGAGAGTCTTGATGAGCTTGAGGATATTACTGATATCATTGTTCGCTCTCTTGACTCTTTACTTGACTATCAAGATTACCCGCTTAAATCAGCTGAAATTGCTAGTAACAATCGAAGAACTCTTGGCATTGGAGTAACAAATTTAGCTTACTATTTAGCTAAGAATGGTGCTAAATATTCTGATGGCTCAGGCAATGATTTAATCCATAAAACATTCGAAGCGCTTCAATATTACTCATTGAAGGCATCAAATGAGATTGCTGAAGAGTTTGGCCCCTGCCCTCTTTTCTCTCAGACTCAGTATGCAAAAGGTGTAATGCCGATCGATAGTTATAAAAAAGATATTGATCAATTTTGTAATACTAAACTAGAACTTGATTGGGACACTTTGAGAAAAAATATCCAAGCCAAAGGCCTAAGAAACTCTACTTTAACTGCCCTCATGCCTTGTGAAAGTTCATCTCAAATTTCTAACTCCACTAATGGTATAGAGCCGCCCAGAGGCTTTATATCGGTCAAACAATCTAAAGATGGAATTCTTAAACAGGTTGTCCCTGAGTATGAAAAACTACACAAAAGTTATGAACTTCTTTGGGATATCAAAGACAATGAGGGTTACCTTCAGCTATGTGCCATTATGCAAAAATTTGTAGATCAGTCTATCTCAACAAATACGCACTATGATCCATCTCAATATGATGGCAATAGAGTTCCAATGAAACTCTTCTTGATGGATCTTCTGAAGGCTTATAAGTATGGCATCAAAACACTTTATTACCATAACACTAGGGATGGAGCCAGTGATGACCAAAACGCCGCCATTAAAGGGGATGATGATTGCGAAGATGGTGTTTGTAAACTATAAAATTTATTAATTATGTCCTATAGTATTTTTAATCAAAAAATTAATGACACACTCAAAGAGCCAATGTTTTTTGGTGATTCGGTGAATGTTGCTCGTTTTGACCAACAAAAGTTTGAGATGTTTGAAAAGCTTACTGAAAAACAGCTTTCTTTCTTTTGGCGACCAGAAGAGATCGATGTTTCAAAAGACAAAATCGATTTTGCTAAGCTGTTGCCAAACGAAAAGCACATCTTTATATCTAATCTTCAATACCAGATTTTATTAGACTCTGTCCAAGGTCGCTCACCCAATATTGCATTCCTACCGATCGTCTCTCTCCCTGAATTAGAAAATTGGATTGAAACGTGGGCTTTCTCAGAGACCATTCATTCACGCTCATACACTCATATCATTAGAGCGATTGTCAATGAACCAGGTGCAGTTTTTGATGAAATTATGAAGACTGAAGAGATTATTCAAAGAGCTACAAGTGTTTCTAAACACTACGATAAACTTATTAAGCATACACAGGCCTATCTTCTTAACGGAGAAGGAGAGCATAAAATTGATGGGAAAACTATTAACATCAATATGTATTCACTTAAGCGACTTCTCTATCTAACAATAATGTCAGTAAACATTTTAGAGGCGATTCGCTTTTATGTCAGTTTTGCATGTTCATTTGCCTTTGCTGAAAGGAAAGTTATGGAAGGTAACGCGAAAATTATTAAGCTCATCGCTAGAGATGAAGCGCTCCATCTCACAGGCACCCAGCATATGATTAATTTAATGCGTGATGGTAAAGATGATCCTGATATGCAAGCCATTGCAATTGAGTGTGAATCAGAGGTAATACAGATGTTTAAAGACGCTGCAAATCAAGAAAAAGAGTGGGCTGAGTATCTCTTCAGGGATGGCTCTATGATTGGTCTTAATGCGCAAATTCTTAAGCAATATCTTGAGTATATTACCAACATTCGTATGTCAGCTCTTAACCTGCAGCCGATATTTGAGCAAACTACGAACCCACTGCCATGGCTTAACCATTGGCTTGACTCTGACAATGTCCAAGTTGCACCACAAGAAACTGAAATTACCTCTTATCTTGTGAGCGCAATTGATAATACTATTGATTCTGAAGACGAAGATTTTAGCGACTTTAAACTTTAATTGCCTAACATCAAATGTTTAAGATTGATGTCGATAATATTAATGGAAAGACTGAGTCACTTTATGTGTATGGAGAGGACTCTATACTCACCGAACTTGAGGCAAATAACGTTCTAGTTAACCACAGCTGTAGACAGGGTCATTGTGGAAGCTGTATTTTGCAACTTGTTAAGGGTGATGTTGTTCATCAAGAGTGCCTTGTTCCCCTATCTCAAGGTGAAATCCTAGCCTGCCAATCGAGACCAGTATCTGACATAGAAATTACTACAAAGATTTAATTTTTTGCTAGAAATTTTTTTACTTCTTGTACGTTTCCTTCAAATATAACTCTATGTTTTTTATTGTTTATTTGATAATTATACATTGGATCATAGTAGTCAACTAAAAGTGATTCAATGAGTGGTAAATAATCACTTACGTCGCCATTATCCTTGTGTTTTTGAAGAGCTAACTTTAACTGAGTCAAGAGTAATTGATATCTCTGCCCTCCTAGCCTTTTTTGAATTTTATATAGACTCGATAACCAATAGTTTGAATAATTTTCAAAGCCCTTTTGAGGGTTAACTGTTGCAAATTGCCTCTCCATATCAACAACATAACTTTTTAGGCTAATATGCAACCTCTCTTCAAGTGAAGCAGTCAGTAATACAATATTAGAATCACGTGATTTCAATTTAATGGCATCTGGTATGTGAATCATTCCAATGTTGTTACCCTCATCCTCAATCAATAAATGACCATAAGACTCTTTCTTAATTAATTCAATACTCAATGCATTTTCAAAATCGATTTGTTTTGGTTGAGGCGATACGTTGTTACCAAATGCAGAGCCTCTATGATTCGCAAGCCCTTCTAAATCAATGCTATTATCTATCTGATTCAAAAGTATTGTTTTTCCGCAGCCAGTTTGACCACCGATAACAATAAACTCTTTGTTCTTTGCGATTCTATGCATTTCGTCAAGCAGGTATGACCTTAGAGCTTTATATCCGCCTTTAATTCTAGGATAAGCAACGCCAGATTGCTCATAAATCCACTCTTGTGTTATTTTTGAACGTAGGCCACCCCTGAAACAATAAAGCGCGCCTTTTGGGTTCTTGTTTATAAAATCAAGCCACTTTTCAACTCTTTCTTGTCTTATTGATCCATTGATTAATTCATGTCCAAGCTGAATAGCTGAGTTTTGACCTTTTTCTTTATAACATATGCCAATTTCATGTCTTTCACTATCATTCATTAGTGGGAAGTTCTTGGCTTGAGGGAATGAACCTACAGAGAACTCAACTGGCGCCCTTACATCGAGTAAAGAGAGGTTGGCTTTAAAGATCTCTGAAAAATTATCTATTTCTTCTAGTTTACTCATTTCAAAACGATTATTTTAGACTCATCATTCCTTTCAGTAATTTTTCCGATAGGTTTAAAATTTAGGTTATTGAGCTCCATTAGCCTCTCAAATTCTTCTAACGCTTCATTTGAAACAGAAACAAGAAGTCCACCACTAGTTTGAGGGTCGCAAATAATTGATCTTTCAAGATCTGATATAGTGCTGATCTGATTTCCATAGCTGTCAAAATTTCTTTGAGTGCCGCCAGGAACACAATCATGTTCAATATATTTCAAAATATTTGGAAGCAATGGCAGCGAATCAAAATAGATCTCAGCAGAGGTATTACTTCCTCTACAAACTTCCAAGAGATGTCCAGCCAAACCAAAGCCTGTAACATCTGTAACTGCATTAACCCCATTGATACTTGCTAATTTATAGCCAATATCATTCAAAGTGCACATTTGTTTTACTGCCATAGCATGATCACTAGCACTGACAATCTTCTTTTTTTGTGCAGTCGATAAAACACCAATTCCTAATGGCTTAGTCAAAAATAATGTGTCGTTAACCTTTGCACCAATATTTCTTTTCAAGTTTTTAATTTCTACAATGCCGGATACCGAAAGGCCAAAAATTGGCTCTGGTGAATCAATACTATGCCCGCCAGCAAGATTAATGCCAGCAAGTCTACATATCTCTCGACCACCATCGATAACTTTTGCACCAATCTCAGTAGAAAGAAGATTAATAGGCCAGCCAAAGATTGAAATCGCCATTAAAGGTTTTCCGCCCATTGCATAGACATCACTTAGCGCATTACTGCCAGCAATCATTCCAAAGTCAAAAGGATTGTCCACAATTGGCATAAAGAAGTCAGTAGTACTAATGAGCGCCCTTCCATCGCCTAGATCATAAACAGCAGCATCATCACTTGACTCATGTCCAACTAATAAATTTGCATCAACAAAGCTATCTAATTTAGCTCCTAAAATTTCTTTTAAAAGTTTTGGTGAAATCTTACATCCACAGCCAGCGCCATGGCTGAATTCAGTTAGTTTTATCTGTTTAGTAGTCATCTGACCTCAATCAAAGCTTAGAGTAAACAGAATCCAGTTCAGTATAAAGCTCGTCTGGGGTAATTTTTGGATTCTTATTCATCATATCAAACGCAACCACATTGTCTTCAACGCCACCCCAAATCTTTATATATGAACCATCTTTATAGCCATGCTTCTGCCTAAAGGTATTCAATTGATTCTTGACGACATAGCGTTTATACAAGTCTTCAACATCGATACCTAGGTGTGAGATTATGATGAAGAATGTATCTGTAATCTCTCTAATGTTGTTAACTTTGTTATTGATACTCGAGGTAACTGCTAGCTTCAGCATCTTTTCCAAAGAGAGTATCAATGCGCCCGAATCAAAATCACCCTTTGCTTTCATATCCAGATGCTTATTAGCATATGACTGATCGTCAATGCGAATCGACTCAGACATAACAAAATGCCAAATATCGACGAGCTCAACTCTGATATTGTCCCAGTCTGGCTCATCATCAATATTTTTCCAGTGCTTCCAATTAAATGAGTCAATTGCCTCAGCAACCTCCATATAAATCCCCCTGTACCAGGATATTGCTCTATTCTCCTTGGTGTATCCTTTGATCCATACTTGACCATTTGTTTCATCATTTAATTGCCTTTGAAGCAAAAACATTTGTTCAATTTGATTCATATTTTTTTTAATTAGTGGGTAGATAAGTAATAATAAACAACATCAAGATAACTTAATAGCGTTCAACAGAATTATCAATCTCAATAGACCAGGCATCAATTCCACCTTTGAGGTTAAAAAGAGATTGAAAGCCTTTTGATAATAAAAAATTAGCAACCTGCATGGAGCGCATACCATGGTGACAATAAATAGAGTAGCTTTGACTTGGATCTAAGTCAGAAAATGTTTCAGTAATGGAGCTCAGAGGCATATTGATTGCGCCATCAATCTTACAAACATCTAATTCAGGTTTTTCTCTCACGTCAATGAGCATGTTGCCTTTATCATTTATAGATTGTTGAAATTCTTGGGGAGTCAGGTCTTCTATCATTGGTATATTTATTTGATTAAAAAAGATTTATTATATTTTATTATCAACAATTATGTATGAGTAACTTTAATGGGTAAAATTTGAGTTGTGACTGAATTAAATGAAGATGTTTTTAAATTCCCTTGCGATTATCCAATTAAAGTTTTTGGACTAAATCAGCCTGATTTAATCAATACAATTAGCACTATAGTTGAGAGCCATGTTGGAAAGCTGCATAGTAATCAAATATCTCTTAAAAATAGCTCAAAGGGAAAGTATGTTTCTGTCACCATTAGAATCATTGCAACAAGTAGAAAGCAGCTTGATTCAATAAATGAAGACCTACAAGACTGCTCTTTAGTTTCTTATCTATTATAAATTATCATGATTCAAATTCGTGATAAAGGCTTGCAAAAATACACCTTAACCTGGGAAGAAATGGTCACTTTTACCAATACAAGAACTGCTGACACTCCTGATGAACTGTGGCTTTTAGAGCATGACAGTGTATTCACTCAAGGTCTAACAGGAAAATCTGAAAATCTATTAGTCGAAACTGATATTTTAGTGATTCAATCGGATAGAGGTGGTCAGATTACTTATCATGGCCCTGGACAGCTGATAGTCTACTGTTTAATTGACATTAAGAGGCTTGGGATTGGAGTAAAAAAAATGGTCAGTTTGATTGAACAATCAATCATTGATCTACTTGAAGATTACTCGATCTCGTCACATAAAATCAGTGGCGCTCCAGGTGTTTATGTTGATGGATCGAAAATTGCAGCGCTGGGACTAAAAGTCAGGCATGGAAGAACGTATCATGGATTGAGTTTAAATATAGATATGGATCTCTCCCCATATAAACTTATTAACCCTTGTGGTTTCAAGGATTTAAATGTCACTCAGATG
>ENA-OREN01003038-OREN01003038.1-marine-metagenome-genome-assembly--contig:-NODE-3038-length-16098-cov-3.795643_pt1 | contig 16098 bp, 12 predicted proteins | sample MGYA00248624_ERZ508555 | MGnify/ENA primary metagenome ERZ508555 (study PRJEB26222, sample SAMN06267773) | marine metagenome | isolation source: Saanich Inlet, British Columbia, Canada | place...
TGCCACCGGGTTCTACTTGGCCAAGCGGTTGGCCAAGCCCGGTGTGAAAGTAACGCGCATTGCGCACGGCTTGCCGGCGGGGAGCGGGCTGGAATTCGCCGACGAGTTGACACTGAGCCAGGCGCTCAAGGGCCGCCGTGAGCTTGACGCTTAGTAAATCATGAACGAACCAAAGGTTGTTGTTTTTGACCTCGGAAAGGTGCTGGTCGATTTTGATTACAGCATTGCCATTCGCCGGTTTGCCAAGCGCAGCGAAGCCGGCTTGGAAGAAATCCAGCGCTTGGTCGACTCACCGATACAGATTGATTACGAGTCCGGCAAGATTACGACCGATGAGTTTTATGTGGCGATCCGGGATGGCGCCGGTTTTCGCGGCGACCGTTCGGAGTTCGTCAGCATCTTCGCCGATATTTTTTCGCCGATGGAAACGATGATCGAGTTTTTCGAGCGATTGAAACCGTACGGCATTCCGACCTGCGTTTTTTCCAACACCAACGAAATTGCGATCGGACACATCCGCGAAGGGTTTCCGTTTTACAGTGTGTTTGACAATTATGTTTTGTCGTTCGAGGAGGGAGGTATGAAGCCGGACACGCCAATTTACGAAGTCGTCGAGCAGCGAACCGGCGAGTCAGGTGCGTCGATATTGTACATCGATGACCGGCCGGAAAACATAGAGACAGGCAAGAGCCGCGGATGGCAAACTATCCTCCAGGAAAATGAGGCCGCATCGGTGGCCGCAGCCGAGTCCCTGCTCGATATTTAAACTCCCATTGCGTTGGCGGCGGCCCCGTACGCACCGGCGAGGTCGCCCAGTTGCGCAGGCAGCAGCTTCAGTTCGTAGTTGTCCGTCTTCCAGAGCAGTGGCTCGAGGTGCTCTCGCAGCGGCACGAAAAGCCGGTCGCCGGCCTTGGCAATTCCGCCGCCGAGGATGACCGCCTCCGGGTCGAGGATGTTTGAGAACGAACAGATTGCCGTAGCCAGTCCCTTGACCGACTTGAGCCAAATTTCCTCCGCCTCGTCGTCGCCGTTCTCAATCGCATCCATCATTTCCCATGTGTGGGTGAAACGGCCGTTGGATCGCTCCGGAATGCTGCAGTTGCCAATCGCCAACTCGAGGCTGCTAGGGCATCCGCAATCGTCCTGTGGGCCGTCCGGGCCAAGGCTGGTGTGGGCAAAGTGACCGGCTTTGCCGGTGCGCCCTCGCAGCAGCTTGCCTTCGACGAGCGCCGCGCCGCCAACGCCCGTACCAAGCGTCAGCAGGATGACGGTCTGGAATCCCTTCGCCGCCCCGAGCCAAGCTTCGCCGAGGAGGGCGGCGTGGCCGTCGTTCAACACCGGGATCGCCTTGCCGAAATCAAAAAACTTTTGCCAATTCAAGCCGACAAGACCCTCAAGCCGTACCGGCATGTGTGTGATGCAACTGCCGTCCGGTGCCGCCAGCCCCGGCGCCGAAAAACCCATGTTGTCCGGCTTGCCGTCCTGATTCTCCTCGATTGATTGAACGAGTTCACGGAGGCGATTGGCCCACTCCATATCCGCCTCGGCGTCGAAGGGTAGATTGTGGTTGGTCAACGTTTTGCCGTCCGGCATGACGACGACTGCCTTGACGCATGAGCCGCCGAGGTCGATCCCGATTGTGTAACTCATTCGATCCCCTCGCTGACACTCCAGCCGCCATCGACCGCCAGCACTTGGCCGGTGACGAACTTGGCGGCGTCGGACATCAGGAAAACCGCCGCGCCGTCCAAGTCCTCCGGCACGCCGATCCGGCCGCCATCCAGCGGTTGTTTGTATTTGATGAAGCTCATGATTTCGTCGTTCGCTTGGGCGCGGCCGGACATCGGCGTGGCAACCAGCGCCGGCGCGACGGCGTTCACTCGGATGTTTTGCGTGGCGTAGTGCGCCGCCGCCGATTTGGTGAGGCCAACGATCCCCGCCTTGGCCGCCGCGTAGGCGTGCGTTGCAAAATATTTCGGTGCAGGGGAGTCGGGCAGCACGGAAGTCATATTGAGAATCACGCCACCTTGGCCAAGCGCAGCGAACTCCCGAAGGGCGGCGCGGTTCGAGTTGAAGGCTGAGGTGAGATTCAGGTCGATCGTTTGCCTCCAACCGTCGTCGCTGATCTCGTGCAGGGGGCCGTCGCCCATGCTGCGCCCGCTGCCACCGGCAACGTGATACAGGCCGTCGAATCCACCGAACTCCCGCTTGGCCAAGCCGATCGCCTCGGCGGTGGTTTTCGGGTCGGTCGCGTCACCGGTCAAGCCGCGAGCTGCTTGGCCAAGTGCCGACTCCGCTTGGCTCACACTGTCGGCATTTCGTCCGACTAAGACCACTCGCGCCCCCTCGCCGACGAACGCCTTGGCCGAGGCCAAGCCTAGCCCCGTCGTCCCGCCGACGATGACGATAGTTTTGTTGTCGAGGGCATGGTTCACAGCCCAAGTTTTTTGAAGCGTGACTCGATGTGTTTGTAGTGGAAATCAGTGGTGCAGATGCTTTCCAGTTCGCCTTTTTTGAAATGTTTGGCGACCTCGGGGTCTGACAGCAGTTGCGTGAGGAAATCGGCGTCGTTGCGGCCGTCGTGCTTGGTTTTCCACGTCTCCATGGCGTTGCGCTGGACGAGCGAGTACGACTCTTCGCGGGTGAGTCCCTTGCGGATGAGCGCGAGCAGCACCGACTGCGAGTTCCACATGCCCAGCGATTGGCCAAGGTTTTTGAGCATGTTTTTCGGGTACACGATCAATCCCTTGGTGAGATTGGTCAGCTTGTTGAGCATGTAGTTGAGCAGCGTGCAGGAGTCAGGGAAAATCACGCGCTCGACGGAGCTGTGGCTGATGTCGCGTTCGTGCCAAAGGGCGACGTTCTCGAGCGCGGCGAGCGCGTTGCCGCGCAGCACGCGGGCCAGGCCGGTGAGGCGTTCGCCGGTGATGGGGTTGCGCTTGTGCGGCATAGCACTCGAACCTTTTTGGCCCTTGGCAAAATACTCCTCGGCCTCGAGTACCTCGGTGCGCTGGAGGTGCCGGAACTCGGTCGCCCACCGCTCAATGCTCGCACCGACAAGAGCGACTGTCGTCATGAACTCGGCGTGAATATCCCGCTGTACAACCTGTGTCGCGATCGGCGCGGCCTTGAGGCCAAGCTTGCGGCAAACGAACGACTCGATCTTTGGTGAGAGGTGGGCGTTGGTGCCGACAGCGCCGGAGAGTTTGCCGATGGCAACGCGCGGCTTGAGGGTCTCGAGTCGCTCGAGCGCGCGGCCAAACTCGTCGAACATCAGCGCCATCTTGAGGCCGAACGTCGTCGGCTCGGCATTGATGCCGTGGCTGCGGCCGATCATCGGCGTGAACTTGTGCTTGCGCGCCTTGGCGGCAATGATTTTGCGGAGGCGCTTCACGTCGGCGATGAGAATTTTCACCGACTCGCTCATTTGCACCGCAAACGTGGTGTCGATGATGTCGCTGCTCGTCAGCCCATAGTGCAGCCAGCGGCTCGCTGGTTCGCCGATATTCTCGCTGACGTTTGTGGTGAACGCGATGACGTCGTGGTTGAGCGTGCTCTCAAGTTCACGGCAGCGCGCGATGCTAAACGCCGCCTTGGCCTTCATTTGCTTAAGGTGTGCCTTTGGCACGAGACTCTCGCTGCAGAGCGCCTCGGCGGCGAGCAACTCAATCTCCAGCCAGATTTCTAGCTTTCGCTGTTCAGTCCAGATGTCCCGCATCTCGGGACGGGTGTAGCGTCCAATCATCCGCCGACAGGATAACAAACTTGGCCAAGCGCGGCGAGTGAGATGTGTCCCGCGCCGCTTGACCGCGCCGGGCGACGGTGCCAAAAATGCTGCATGTGCCATTCTCCTTTTGTTGTCGCCGGACTGGTCTTGGCCGCCTCGCTTGGCCAAGCGAGGGATTATCACATTCACACTTGGACGAAACACCAAGCCACTCCGCACTTTTGGGCCGAGGGCGGTGCCGCCGGGGATTTCAACCGCGACGGGCACGCCGATCTCGTTGTCGGGCCTTACTGGCACGCCGGGCCGGACTACAAGCAGCGCCACGAGATTTATCCCGCCACCGAGTCGTTCAAGCTGAAGGGCGCCGATGGCAAGGAAACCACCGTGCCCGGTTTCGCCGGTGCGCTGAGTGGGCGCAACGCCTACTCACAGAATTTTTTGTGCTTCGTTTACGACATCAACGGAGATGAGTGGGACGATGTGCTCGTGCTGGGCTTTCCCGGCGCGGAGTCGCCGTGGTACGAAAACCCGAAAGGCAAACTAGGCCACTGGAAGAAGCACATCGCGCTGGCCATCACCGACAACGAGTCGCCGCACTTCACCGACATCACCGGCGACGGCAAGCCGGAGATTGTCTGCAACTCGGAAGGCCACTTCATTTACGCCGAGCCAAATCGGCATCACCCGGATCAGCCGTGGACGGTTCACCGTGTCACGCCCAAGGGCAGTTGGCAGCGGTTCACGCACGGCATGGGCGTGGGGGATGTCAACGGTGACGGCCGCCGCGACATCATGGAGAAAAACGGATGGTGGGAGCAACCGGCGTCGCTTGAGGGCGATCCGCAATGGCTGTTTCACGCGTTCCCGTTTTCGCCCGGCGGTGGCGCGCAGATGTACGCCTACGATGTGGACGGCGACGGTGACAACGACGTGATCACCTCGCTCGCTGCGCACGGCTACGGTTTGTGCTGGTACGAAAACCAGCCGAAAGACGGCGGCATCACATTCGTCGCGCACACATTCATGAACGCTAAGCCGGAGGAGAACCGGTACGGCGTTAAGTTCAGTCAACTGCACGGGATCGATCTTGTGGACATGAATCGGGACGGATTGCTGGACATCGTGACTGGCAAGCGCTTTTGGGCGCACGGCCCGCGCGGCGACGCTGAGCCGAACGCAGCGGCAGTGCTGTACTGGTTCGAGCTGCGCCGCACGAAAAAGCGCGGCGTCGATTGGGTTCCGCACCTCATCGACAACGACTCTGGCATCGGTACACAAGTGATGGCCACCGACATGAACGCCGACGGCTGGCCGGACATCGTTGTCGGCAACAAAAAGGGGGCATTCGTCCACATTCAATCGCCAAAAAAAGTGAACCGGAAAGAGTGGCGGCAGGCCCAGCCAAAGCCGCATAATGCCGATTGACAATCCACGCGCTCAAGACAACTTTTCCGCTGTTATGAAAACAACCTGGATAACCTCACTTACACTGGCGATTGGTCTGTGTGCCTGCGGCGGTTCGAGTGAGACACCGAAGGATGAAGCGCCCGAAAAAGAGGAATCATCCTCAGCCGGCAATCCGTTGACCGCGCCATTGGACTACGTCGGCGCAGTCGGCAAAGCCAAGAAATCGTCCGAGAAAAGGCTCAACTTGGCCAATATCCAAAACGCCATCAAGCAATTCCAAGCTGTGGAAGGTCGATATCCCAAGGCTCTTAACGAATTGGTGACCGAAGGCTACTTCCCAAGACCGCCGCGACCCCCTCGGGGCATGCGATACGTGTACAGCCCCAAAACCGGCCAAGTAGGCGTCCGCTAAACCAGGCCCTTGGTCAAGTGCTGTCGTTGACATTGGGCCTTGGGGGATTCATCTTCTTGTGACAACGCGACGTTCGTCGCTTTGTTTTTTATGAGTTATAATGCGTTTAATTCGTTGCGTTCGTTTGATCTCGGGAATGGTCAACAGGGTAAATTTTACTCGCTACCGGCGCTTGCTGATGCCGGCTTGGGCGATGTCTCTCGCCTCCCGGTTTGTATCCGTCTGGTTTTGGAGTCGGTGCTGCGCAATTGCGACGGCCAAAAGGTGACGGAGGAGAACATCCGCCAACTCGCTGGGTGGCAGGCCAAGGCGCAGCGCACGGAGGAGGTTCCGTTCACTGTTGCCCGGATCGTCTTGCAGGATTTCACCGGTGTGCCGTTGCTGGTGGACTTGGCCGCGATGCGGTCGGTGGCGGCGCGCTTGGGCAAAGACCCGAAGATCATCGAGCCGTTGGTGCCGGTAGACTTGGTGGTCGACCACTCAGTTCAGGTGGACTTCGCCGGGTCGGCGGATGCGATGGACAAGAATCTCGACTTGGAGTTCACTCGCAACCGAGAGCGTTACCAGTTTTTGAAATGGGGCATGCAGGCGTTCGACACGTTCAAGGTTGTGCCGCCGGGCATCGGCATCGTGCACCAAGTCAATCTTGAGTTTCTCGCTCGAGGCGTGCTGAGCAATACGGACGGCGTCCACTACCCGGACACGCTGGTCGGCACCGACTCGCACACGACGATGATTAACGGCTTGGGCATCGTCGGTTGGGGCGTCGGTGGCATCGAGGCCGAGGCGGGAATGCTGGGCCAGCCGGTTTACTTTTTGACGCCGGACGTGGTCGGCGTTCGGCTCGACGGTGCGCTGAGCGAGGGAGTCACCGCGACCGACTTGGCGTTGACCGTCACCGAGATGCTGCGCGAGGCGAAAGTGGTCGGGAAGTTCGTCGAGTTTTACGGCGACGGCGCGAAGCAATTGCCGCTGACGGATCGGGCAACCATCGCCAACATGGCGCCCGAGTATGGCGCGACGATGGGCTTTTTTCCGATCGACGAAGAGACGGTAAACTACCTCCGTGCCACCGGCCGCGCCGCGGAGCATTGCGCGACTTACGAGAATTATTATAAGGCCCAAGGGCTGTTCGGCATCCCGGTCGAGGGAGAGATCGATTACTCGGTGAACCTCGCGCTCGAGCTGGGTTCGATTCAGCCAAGCGTGGCCGGGCCGAAGCGTCCGCAGGATCGTATCGAGGTTCCGAACCTCGGTAGAAAGTTCGAGGAACTTTTTTCCAAGTCGGTCGCCGACGGCGGCTTTGGTCGTGACGCCGCCGACTTGGCTGGGATCACCGCCGCCGTGCCTGTGCATGGCAACGGCACCGCCGTGCTTGACCATGGCGACGTGGTCATCGCCGCGATCACGAGTTGCACGAACACCTCTAATCCAAGTGTGATGCTGGCGGCTGGGCTCCTGGCGAAAAAGGCGATCGAACGCGGCTTGAAATTGGCGCCGTTGGTGAAGGCGTCGCTCGCGCCGGGCTCGCGCGTGGTCAGCGATTACCTCGATAAAACCGGGTTGCAACCGTACCTCGATCAACTTGGTTTCAACCTCGTTGGATACGGCTGCACCACGTGCATCGGCAACTCCGGCCCGCTTGATGCCGCGATTGAGAAGGCAATTCTCGACAACAATATCATTGCCGCCTCGGTGCTTTCCGGCAACCGCAACTTCGAGGCACGTGTGCACCAAAACGTGCGCGGCAACTTCCTGATGTCGCCGCCGCTCGTGGTGGCGTACGCGCTGGCCGGGCGCGTGAACATCGACTTGACGACCGAGCCGCTTGGCCAAGCGGAGGACGGCTCGGATGTGTTTTTACGTGATCTTTGGCCAAGCTTGGACGAAGTGCGCAACCACATGCAGACAGCGCTCCAGCCGGAAGTGTTCCGCAAACTTTATAGCAACTTCGCCGATCAAAACCCGAAGTGGAACGATATTCCGTCGAGCATCGGGCACGCCTACGAGTGGGACGACGCGAGCACGTACATTCAAGAGCCGCCGTTTTTCGAGGACTTCGGAATGGAGGCCGACGCGATCACCGAGATAGTCGGCGCGCGGCCGCTTGGCGTGTTCGGCGACTCGGTGACGACCGACCACATTTCCCCCGCGGGCGCGATCAAGATCGACTCGCCGGCAGGGCGTTACCTCGTGGACAACGGCGTCGAGCAGGCAAGTTTCAACAGTTACGGCTCGCGCCGGGGTAACGACCGCGTGATGACGCGCGGCACGTTCGCCAACGTGCGCATCAAGAATTTAATGGCACCCGGCACCGAGGGCGGTGTCACACGGCATCAGCCAAGCGGAGAGACGATGGACATCTTCGACGCCGCGGCGAAGTACCGCGAAGATGGCACGGAGCTTGTCGTCATCGGAGGCAAGGAATACGGCACTGGCAGCTCGCGCGACTGGGCGGCCAAGGGCACGCGCCTACTAGGCGTGCGCGCGGTCGTTTGCGAGAGCTTCGAGCGCATTCACCGGTCGAACCTGATTGGCATGGGTGTGTTGCCGTTGCAATTCCACGAGGGGAGCGGTGTAGAGAGTTTGCGGCTTAACGGCACGGAACAATTTGACGTGCTTGGTTTGAGCGATGACCTCAAGGCGCAGCAGGAGTTGACGCTGCGAATCACCCGTGCGGATGGCTCGAGCGAGGAAGTGCCGGTATGTTGCCGGATCGATACCGACATCGAGGTTGAGTACTACCGGCACGGCGGCATCCTCTCCTACGTGCTTCGACAACTGGTGGCTAATGGCTGACAAAAAACCGTTTTTAGCTGTTTTGGCTTGTCTTATCGCCCTGTTCTGCAATTGATTCCCGACCTGTTTATGAGCGAGTCTAGCGAACCAGATATAATGTACCACGGTGCCGAGTGGTTTGAACAAAACAAGAGCAAACTGTTTAGCGGCGCGTTGGCAGTCATGATTGGCGTGGGAGCGTACCAGTGGTGGAACAAAAACAAGGCAGAAATGCGGGCCGCCTCTGAGTCGTCGCTATTCGCTGTCCAGAATCTGGACGCGACGAACTTGGTAGAAATCGCCGAGGCTTACGAGAAGGTGAGCACCGGTCAGGCTGGCAAGCCTGTCGCCGAGCGGGCATTGATCCTGAGCGCCAAAACGTGGCTTGAAGCGGCGGATTACGACAAGGCACAGGCGGCATTCAAAAGCTACCGTGCCCAATACCCCGATGGGTTTTGGGCGGATCAAGCCAAGCTTGGCCAGGCGGTTTGCCAGGAAGCCACAGACGCTGAGGCGAATGTAATTAGCACGTACCAAAGTTTGACCAACTCGGCCAAGGCCATTATCAAGGATCGAGCGACGTCGCTGCTTGAGGCGACGCAAATCAAGCTCGATCCGCTTGTGGAAAAACCAAAACCGGCACCGGTGCCGCCGGCCGAGGTGGCCAAGCCGGCGACTCCCGTTGCACCCAAGCCGGAAGCACCTGTTGCTCTGCCAGCGCCAGTCGCCCCGGGTAACAAGTAACTCAGGCTGAGTCGTGAACATCGCAATCATTGGAACAGGCTATGTCGGTTTGGTGACCGGCGCTTGTTTTGCCGAGGTCGGCCACAATGTCATCTGCGTTGATTGCGACGAAGCCAAGGTCAAGTTGCTGCAGGGCGGCGGTATCCCAATCTTCGAGCCGGGCCTCGAGGAGATGGTCAAAAAGAATGTAGCCGAGGGACGACTCAACTTCACCGCGAGCACGGCGGAGGGGGTGGAGAAATCGGACGTCGTTTTCATCGCCGTGCCGACTCCACCACTCGATGACGGGTCGGTGGATCTCAGTTTTATTGAGCGGGTGGCCCGCGACATCGCTGACGCAACGACTACGTATAAGGTCGTCGTCGATAAGAGCACCGTACCGGTCAAGACCGGCGAGAAAGTCGCCGAGACGATCAAGCGCTACTGCAAGTCGGATTGTGATTTTGATGTTGTCAGCAATCCGGAATTCTTACGCGAAGGCTTTGCGGTGGAAGACCTTATGAATCCGGACCGCATCGTGGTTGGCACGCGATCGGAGAAGCCCGTGGCAGCGATGCGGGCGATTTATGAGCCGTTCAACGCGCCAATTATTTTCACCGATATCAACTCAGCGGAGTTGATCAAGCACGCCGCCAACTCGTTCCTCGCGATGAAGATTTCGTACATCAACGCCGTGGCGGCGATCTGCGAGGCGACCGGTGCGAACGTCGAGGAAGTGGCCACTGGCATTGGCATGGACGAGCGTATTGGCCGCCGGTTTCTCAACGCGTCACTTGGTTTTGGCGGCAGTTGTTTCCCGAAAGACTTGAGCGCATTCATACGCATCAGCGACGACCTTGGCTACGATTTTGGCTTGCTAAAAAAAGTGCAAGAAATCAACGCAGGACAGATGGATCGATTCCTGAAAAAGATCACCGATACGCTGTGGATTTTGAAGGATAAAACCATCGGTGTGCTGGGTTTGGCGTTCAAGCAGAACACGGACGATGTCCGCATGTCCCCGGCGATCGAGGTTTGTCAACGCTTGCTCAAAGGGGGGGCGATACTGCGCGTGCACGATCCCAAGGCGATGGAGAAAGCCAGGGAGTTGCTGCCGGCGGAGGGGGTCACGTATGTCGATGACATGGACAGCGTGGCCGAGGGCTGCGACGCACTTGTGGTGGCGACCGAGTGGCCGCAGTTCAAGGAACTCGACTTGGCGAAGGCGCGGGACGCGATGACGTCGCCGATTCTGTTCGACGGGCGAAACCTGTTTGACCCGGCGGAGATGGAGCAGCTTGGCTTCACCTACAAGAGCATTGGCCGTTAAACCCATCGACGTCGCTGCCGGGTTGGTTTTCAACCAGCAAAAACTTCTCATTACCCAACGCCCCGAAGGGAGTCACTTGGCTGGCTTGTGGGAATTCCCCGGTGGTAAACGCGAGCCGGGCGAGACTTTTGAAGGTTGTCTCGTTCGGGAACTCCGCGAGGAACTGGACATCGAGGTTACGCTTGGCCAGGCGTTTGAGGAGATCACCCACGACTATCCCGGAAAAACCGTTCACCTAAAATTCTTCCTGTGCCGCTTGGCCAAGGGCGAGCCGCGAGCCATTGGCTGCACCGCGTACGAATGGGCCACGAGAGAGAGCTTGGCCAAGCGCGATTTCCCCCCGGCCGACCAGCGGTTGCTTGGGCGCTTGGTTGACACTGCGGCACTCTGGCGGTAGCAATCTCGGAGCGACTAAAAGTGTTTCGGGAGTATTGCTCAAGAAATGTTGGCTTTTGTCGATAATCAACACGGTATTTCTTATCTTTTGTGCCAGCTTAGTTTTTTTTCGCTGAAAGACTTGTTTCTAATCTGAATAGTGGCGGAATTTCCGGACATAATTGCGTGCGTTTCCTGTGATATAGCGTTTTTCCTAAATGAGGAAGAGCAAATATCGGGCGTATTTTCCTGTCCTCATTGCAAGCATGATCACAACTTGGGGGAAATCCAACCGGTCGATGAGCCGCGCGCCGATCCCCTTGAAGTAGAATCAAAACCCCCACCGGAGGAGCCGAGTGAACCCGAGTTGACGGTCGGTGACCCGGTTGAGGAGGCGCTGTTTTTTGACGATGCCGTCGAGGAGCCAACCAATGACGAACCAAGCGGCGAGACTCCCGATGAAGTAATCGAGCCCCAAGTGGAAGAGGCGGACGTCGCGGAGGAAACCGAGGCGGAGGCAGTACCTCCCGAGCCAGTGGAACTGGCGGATGTGTTCGGCTGTGTGTTCTGCGACAGAGCCTTGTTCCTGAATGAGGCGGAGCGGGCTTCCGGTGACTTTACCTGTCCGCATTGCAAGCACGAGAACAGTGCCGCCGAGACACGGGCTGTGGCGGTAAAACAATTGGAGGCCAAGGGGGAAAATGTGGCAACTCCCGCGCAAGAACAAAAATTCGAAGAATTGATCGAGTGCCCTGACTGCGAAAAGGCGATCAAGTTGATGTTGGAGCAGCGGGATGACGATTCGGTAACCTGCCCGTACTGCAAGGCAACGATCGCAGCTCCCGAGCCACCGGCGGAGGAGGAACCCGAGGATGAGGTTGTCGAGGAGGTTGTTGAGGAGGTCGCTGAACCGGAGGTTGGAGAAGTCGCGGAGAGCGAATCCGTTGGCGGCGAAGAAGCAGCCAAGGCGGACACCGCCGACGAACCCGAGCCCGCAGTAGCCGCCGGGGAAGCGGAGGAGGAGCCGTTGTTCACCGACGAAGACGGGGGCGTCGAGGAATCGCCCGCGGAGTCGGAAGAGGCCAAGGCGGATGGGGATGATGAGTCATCCGGTGACGACACCGCGATTCCCGCTGAGTCGCCGGAACCGGAGGAGGCTGAAAATGAAGTGGACATGAGCCTCTTGGAGAGTTTGATCCAGTCAAGCCGCAATCAGTCCCTCATGCCGGAGAAGTTCTCGTGTCCCAAATGCGAAACCGAAATCCAACTGCCCGAGGCTGAGCGCATGATGGGCCTCTGTTTCTGTACGGAATGCGAAGAGCTGATCGAGTCGAAGACCGCCTACGAACATATCACAGAAGAGCCGGAACCTGTTGAAGCCGAGAAGGTTGGCGAATCCGCCGAGGTAGAAGGGGGTGACACGACGGGGAAGGCAAAACCCGAGGAACCGGACGTGGCTGCGGCTAAGGAAGAAGCCGCCGCGGAGATGGAGTTCTGGCTCAACAATGTGTTGCCGAATACCGTTGATTGCGCCAAGTGCAGCAACAACCTCAAACTCGAGGACGAGGAGAAGATGTTCGGCATCTATCGCTGCCCCTACTGCAAAGCGGGAATCAACCATGCCAAGGGCACGGTGGTAGAGTCGCTAGGCTCAAGCGGCGACGCGGAGGATGAGGGAGAGGAGGTCGTCAAGAAGAGAAAGCCGATCAAATTCAAGGCTTTGCTGCCGTACGCCGCCGTGTTTGTTTTTGGGGTGGCTTTGAATTACGGGGTCATTTGGGTGTCAGATTATTTACAGGAACAGAAGGCACACAAGGCAGAGTGGGTAACTTGGTTGAAAGCGGCCCAACTCGAGATGAAGGAACGCCCGGAAGTTTATCAAGATGCCCTTGAGGATGGGAAGAACAAGGAGGCGTTCGGGCGACTGGGGGAAATGTCCCACGACAAACTCAAAGCATTCCGCGAGCGGTTGATTGAATCGAGAAAGGATTCCTACGCCAACTGGTTTCAGGACACGGGAGATAAGATCACCAAATCGGTCTATGGGCCGGTTGTCCAAGGGTTTCAAAGGAAACTCAATCGATTCATTCGCTGGGTGAAACTTGCCAAGATCGACGCAGACAACCTCGAGACAGCGTTTGGGATGAATTCATTTGAACGGCGAAAGGCTCATGATTTGCTCAATACTCATATCGTTTCAATTCGGGAACAAATGGATGCGCTGAGCACAGACAAGGCCATTGAGCTGGGATTGGTGAGGCCTGAAGTTTTGTCGGCTTTGATGGAAATGAGTTTGGAGGTAGACAACTTTCAGATGAAATCCGTCAAGCAGATCGTGGTTCACTTGAGTTCGATGACCAATAAGGCAAGAGCGTTGGAGTCTCGATACCGATTGAGTCATCCCAGCGCGGATCGCTTGGACGAGTACGGTGGTGGCGATGCTTCCCACTCGCACAGCGAGCCTGGTACACCTTGGAACGCCGAAGTTTATCAGTGGAAATATTTCAATGAAGAAAGGAAGCACGGTCACCACGCCGAGTGGCAGGACATTGCAGCGGAATACGGCAATTTAATGGACTCGTTTTCCGATTTTTATCGCCAACTTGAAACATTGAAGAGAGACCCCGACTTGTCAAACTTCCAGCATCCGTTTCTTGAAGGTGGTGTGTTGGCCTTGAGGGTGGGTGAATTTCAGGAATTGGAGGGTGCCGGCGACTTGGTCAGTAATGATGCTCGAAACCGGCTGGAGGGCTTGGCCAAGCTGCTTGATCCGTACGCCTCCGGGTCACTGGCAAATGATTTAAAAACCAAAAAAACAAGCGGGACGCATTTAACCCATGACCAAGCCGACGAGTTGTATGAACGGTTTTGGGAGCAATGGAAACAGTTCCATCTTGAAAAACAATGGTTCCAACTCGAGGGGGTTTCGTCTTACTACCACTTGTCCCGGATAGGGGAGCATAGTTCCCATAATTCTGCCGGGGAGCATCATTAGCTTGAGATTTGTTGCGGGCTTGGGTATGGCCAAGCGCCCGATTTGTGGAAGGCCAAGCGTTCAAACTTCATTCACCCTTCGAGCCGGCAGGAGATCAGCCCGAGGCGATCCGGAAACTGACCGCCGGTTTGTTCGCCGGAGAACCACACCAGACGTTGCTTGGTGTCACCGGATCCGGCAAGACGTTCACCGTGGCCAACGTCATTCAAAACGTCAACCGGCCGACGCTCATCATCTCGCACAACAAGACCTTGGCAGCTCAGTTGTACGCCGAGTTCAAGGGCTTCTTCCCGGAAAATGCTGTCGAGTATTTTGTTAGTTACTTCGACTACTACCAACCGGAAGCTTACATCCCGCAGACCGACACGTTCATCGAGAAGGACTCAAGCATCAACGACGAGATCGAGCGACTGCGTCTCTCGGCGATGAGTTCGCTCCTCGCCCGTCGCGACGTGATCGTCGTCGCCAGCGTCTCGTGCATCTACGGTGTCGGCGAGAAAAGTGACTTTGAGGAAATGGTCATCAGGCTTGGCGTAGGCGAGGAGTTCGGGCAGCAACGTTTGCTGGCGCGCTTGGTTGAGATTCAATACGAGCGCAACGACATTCAGTTCGAGCGCGGCCAGTTCCGCGTGCGCGGCGACACTGTCGAGATTCGCCCGGCGGAAACGGAGGAGGGGATTCGCGTCGAGTTTTTCGGAGACGAGATCGACCGCATTACCCAATTCGACCCGCTCACAGGCAATACGCTCGAGCCGTTGCCCGGCGTTGTTGTCTTTCCCGGCAAGCAGTTCGTCACACCGGTGGAAAACATTAAGCGGGCCCGCGAGACCATTCGCGATGAGCTTAGCCAACGCGTGGCTGAACTGGAAAAAAACAGCAAGCTGCTCGAGGCCCAGCGTATCCGGATGCGCACCGAGTACGACCTCGAGATGATGCTTGAGATGGGCTTCTGCTCCGGCATCGAGAATTATTCGCGCCACCTCAACGCCCGCCCGCCCGGCTCGCGCCCAAGTACGCTGGTCGATTTTTTCCCGAAAGACTTTTTGCTCGTGCTTGACGAATCGCACGCAACCGTCCCCCAAATCGGTGGGATGTTTGCCGGCGACCGTTCCCGCAAGACGGTCTTAGTCGAGCACGGTTTTCGCCTGCCGAGCGCACTGGACAACCGGCCGCTGAACTTTGAGGAATTTCAGACCCTTCAAAACCAGACGATTTACCTCAGCGCCACACCAGCCCAGCGCGAGATCGAGTGGGCCAAGGGCCAAGTCGTCGAGCAGATCGTTCGGCCGACCGGCCTCATCGACCCGCAGGTTACCATCAAGCCGCTCAAGGGCCAGATCGACGATCTTCTCGAAGAGTCCCGGCAGCGTGCGGACAAGGGCGAGCGCGTCTTGGTCACGACGCTGACCAAACGTACCGCCGAGGAATTGACCGACTACCTTGCAGACATCGGCGTCAACGTCCGTTACCTGCACAGTGACATCGGCGCGATCGAGAGGGTGGAGATTTTGCGAGCGCTGCGCCAGGGAGAGTTTGACGTGCTCGTAGGCATCAACCTGTTGCGTGAGGGGTTGGACATTCCCGAGGTGTCGCTGGTCGCCATCCTCGACGCCGACAAGGAGGGTTTTCTGCGCTCGACGACGAGTCTTGTCCAAACCGCAGGGCGCGCGGCGCGGCACTTGAATGGACAGGTGATCCTTTATGCCGACAAAAAAACCCGGAGCATCCGCGAGTTTCTGCGCATCTGCGACTACCGCCGGAAGAAGCAGATTGCCCACAACAAAAAGCACGGCATCACGCCGCGCAGCGTGAGCCGCCCGATCGAGCAGCGCTTGGGCGATCGCTTGGGAGGGCAACAGGCCAACGCGGTGACACTGCGCGAGTCAGTACGACCTCGACGTTGTCGAGACCATTCGCGAACTGGAAAAAGAGATGATTGATGCCGCGGAGAAACTGGAATTTGAAAAAGCCGCGCTACTGCGCGACCAGGTTAGCGAACTGAAAAACCTAACCGGCGAATCCACGAAAAACGTGGCTAATCCAAGCGCCGTCACCTACTTCCCAAAAAAGAAAACCAAGCGCAGGAGTTGACCCCGTTCGACAGGCGAAGCACCTGTCTAGATTTGCTGGTTTTTGGATACAAATGGGACGCTGTGTTCTTTTGAAATGAGATTGGCTACAATGCGTCCGGATTCGTAGATCGTTGGCAGTCCGCTTCCCGGATGGGTTCCGCCGCCGACAAGATAGCAGTTGTCCAACTCCTCAAATTTATTGCGCGGCCTAAAATAAAGCATTTGCATAAATGAATGTGCGAGGTTGAAAGTGGCTCCGAATTGAATATTCATATCCTG
>ENA-OREN01003039-OREN01003039.1-marine-metagenome-genome-assembly--contig:-NODE-3039-length-16097-cov-34.798689_pt1 | contig 16097 bp, 26 predicted proteins | sample MGYA00248624_ERZ508555 | MGnify/ENA primary metagenome ERZ508555 (study PRJEB26222, sample SAMN06267773) | marine metagenome | isolation source: Saanich Inlet, British Columbia, Canada | place...
AGATACTCTACAACATCTTTTAGTTTGATGTCATCACGAATTACCAGTTGAACTTTGGTTCCAAATGTATCACGATTTGGTTTTGGCATTGGCTCAATTACTTTACCACTTTTGCCGATGAATTGATACTCTTCATTTGTCTCTCTCGCATATGTTTGCACAATAATTGTATCAGACAAACCAACGTAACTGATTCTTCCAAATCCAAACATTCCAGATTCGGTATCATCAAGGTTTCCTGAACGGCCAATTACAGTATAGACTTCACGAAATATCTTCTGGGTCATTCCCATAGAATCATTTCCTGAAATGCTTATGCTTCGAGACAAAGGTTCCAATGAAATATGCATCTCTGCATTGTGGCCTCGTTTTATTGCAGTTCTGCAAGACCTTGCTTCATTGTTTACAAGTTCTCTTAATGCTGAGAGAGGATTCTTGTAAATATCCTTTGAAAGTCTATCAATTACAACATCTTTTTCAAGTGTAACATGAATCAATCCGTTTGAATCAACCATGTCATCAAGACCAGTACTGGTTTTTTCACTTGAATCAAGTGATGTTGCTGTTTCTTCTTCTGAAGGAATTGTGTAAAAATCCTTTTTGTTTTCTTTTGTTTCGTTCATATTTTTTCCTCCTTAAAGGAAACTTTTCGCACACCCATCCGCTGAGTCAGTCATCAAAATGATGATACTACGGGTTTGGAAAAGCTAGGCTCAGTCAAAAAATAGATTGAGAAAACCAATGTTTCCCAATTGAATTTTTTTCTGTTCTAAGTTATGGAGCTATAATGTTGTAATAGCTTGGATCAGGTTCGGGCATTTTTGGAATAATTTGCACTATCTCAGTGTTTGTTCCCGATTTTTTCCAGAGTTTTTGTTGTTTCAACATTGTTTTCATTCCATCTTCCATTGTAGAAGTATGCAAGATAGAGACATTATCTCCATCTTTATCTTGAAGGGCTAACCAGATACCAGTTGGATCATCAATTGGAATTCTGATTTTCAATCCATTCTTCAAGAATTATCAATCTCCAATCCTTCTACTTTTACAACAGTGTAGAGACCTTGATTAATTCTGTTGACAAATCTAAAACCCTTAGAGTAATAGATCTCACCATCATCACCGTCTACTTCTGTGTAAACCTGTGCATCATGTTCTTCTACATATTTTTTTGCAGCTTTGTATCTTTCGTTTGGATCTTCAATGATTGTTGTTTTTTCGCCATCACTCATGTTTTCATCATCTAGAAACATCATCAACATTTGATCAGACGTCCAAAGATCATCCCAATCAGATTTTGAATCGCTGCATGCTAACACTTCATCAGGGTATGATTCCATTTGTGACATCATACTTGAATCCCTACTGCTTCTATGATTTTCTGAAACACACTGACAATGATTCCTTGGCCCATGACCTCACCTGCAGTTGTCTTTGGCCCAAGATAGTAGTCTTCGGCAAGCGTTGCAAGTTTTCTTCGCTCAGTCAAGGTTAGAAGTCTGTAGTAACCTTCGCGTGTTGGATGTTCTATAACTGGATTACCTGCTTGTATTGCAAAGTATCGTCTAGTTATTGCCTGAATTTTTGTAGATTCATTTGTGATGATTTGACTTTTGAAGTTTGTTCCTTTTTTGTCTGCAACATCCCATCTTTCAAAGAACCATGCCTTTTCTTTTCTGCTAAACCACTGACAATCTTCATGGTCTGGCGATTCTAGAATTTCACCCATTGTTCTTTCTTTTGAAATCTTTTCAGGGAAAACAAATTGTTCGTTTGTTGTTGCAACAATTACAGCTCTCTTTCTTAGTTCGAGTTCACCGTAATCTTGGCCTGAAATTATTTCATAGGAGACATTGTATCCCATTCTTTCTAGTCCTTGTATTGTTGCTTGACCAATTTCAGATTTGAGATATCCTGGAACTTCCTCTAAAACTATTGTTCTTGGATTGATTTTCTCTATAATCATCATAAAGAACAAGCTCAAGTCAGTATCCTTGTGGAATTCTCCTTTCTGATTTTGTCTTGCTACAGAGAATGGAGGACATGGAATTCCTGCAGTAATCATTTCAACTCGTTGCAAATCATCAATCTCTACATCACTGATGTCTAGATTGTGCATGGAGCCTGAATGATTCTGTTGCCAAATGTCTGCATATTTTGCATCAAGTTCAACACCCCATTTTGGAGTATAACCTGCTTCAATTGCAGCTTGATCCAATAAACCACCGCCACTAAAGATAGAAGCACATGATTTGTCAGATAGTTGGGATTCGAGTCTTCGTTGTTTTTTGGTCTTTGTAAGTAAGATCAATCCATGTTTTACGATTGCTCTTATCTTGTGACCTATCTGGAATGATTTTAGAATCTCCTGATTGTTGATATCTATCACAGGTGTATCTTTTTTTGCAGATACGATTCTGGTTCCGTCGTCAACTTTTAGAATTTGCATCTTGTTCTCATCAAATGTTACTTTGATTGAACAGCCTTTTTCAAATCCAGCAAGTTTCAGATAGAGACCTTCCATCCAGATTCTAGGAGTTCCTTTTCTATCAAGTACTGAAAGTTCGGACGTCCTAATGATTTGTTGTGTGCTACTCATGATCATACATCCAATTGCGTTGCAGCATCCAAAACAAAATTACCAGTTTTGATGCAAGTAATGATATCTTTTTGTTCTTGAATGATATCATTTAGAATATCAATCTCGGCTGAAATAGCACCATTGATTTTCACATCATCAGTAATTTGGGCTACTTGTTTTTGGATTTTCATCAATGCATTTTGATGTCGTTTGAGTTGTGCAATCATTTACAATCACACCAATTGTTTTTGCGACCAATCAAATCAGGGCCAGAGAAAATCAGAGTATTGCATTTAGTGCAATATGCTCTAGCTTTCTTTGAATTGGCATCCACACCATAGCCAATATTCTGAGGTCTACTTTCTTTGAAATGAATTGCTTCAAAAAATAACATTCCATCATAACGGACAACACGATAAACGATTGCAGTTTTGATAGAATAGTATTCAGTAAAGTTTTCATCTTCACGAACTTTGTGGAATTGAGAATTTTTATCAATTGTTTGTTCATCGATAATTTGTTCGACTTCGCATACAAATTGACCAATCTCAATGTTAGATAATTCATCAAAGGAATTGACGATATCTTGTTTTTCAGGAATTCGTAGATTTACGAATTTTTGTATTTGTTTCATGTAGTTTCCTCCTTAAAGGAACTTTTCGCACATCCTGTCTGCTGAGTCAGTGTCACTGCACAGGAGTTGGAAAAGCTAGACTCAGTCAAGAAAAAACTAGTTGCGTAGTACTTGGACTAGCAACTGTCTAGATTTTTTTATCAGTTTTCGTTGTTTACGATTTCTGAATTTGTTTTGTGTGGATCTTAGAATCTCTTCAACATCTCCCAATATTCTTGCGTGATGTTTATCCTCGAGTGGATAATCCATCAGGATTCATTTGCATTATCTGCAAAAGTTACAATTGAAGGGATTGTAGATCTTCCAGAAAATTTCTCATGTATTTTTGTCAACATTTCAATCATTTCTGGAATCTGTTCCAATTGGATTGAGAATCCTTTGTTGAAAACAGTTTGACTATTTGTTGGATTTATGAATGTCGTTGCAAGATACAATTGAACTGCCTCATCATCTATCATATCACCGAATTGTTGCTGTAGCAATAATTTGGCATCATTTGGAAGATGCTTTAATGGCATTTCATCTAGCTTTTTGAATTTGTATCCCATTAGATTTCAACCTCTAGTTTTTTTGCAGATGGAATCATTTTGTTTGCACTGAACCAAGTGTTGTTTCTAGGCAATATCCAAAATGCTGTTAGAAAACATCCAACAGCAAATAGGATTGGAAGTACTTCACTCATCAGACGTCACTCACGATTGTTGTGATTTTATTTAAGGAACTTTTTTCAGGTATACCGCCTTGTTTTAGCAATATGTCCCTATTTTCCTCGTCTTTTGCAATCAATTCATCAAGTCTTGGAAGTAGGTGAACTATCCAATTCTTACCCTTGATTGCCACATCAATCCATCGAAGATTATTCCAACGAACCGTAGTGTCTGCATTGCTTTTTGATTCAGCAATTACAACTCGCCATATCTGTTCACGATAGATTTCATCGCTATCAAAACGAAGGATTAACGCTTTGATTTGCAGATAGGTCTCATAGATGTATGCGTCATAGTTTCTGATTGGAGATGTTTTGTTTGTAGAATGTTCTTTTACATTCTCATCTAGTTTCCATGCAGAATCAAATGCTTTCATTGCATTACAAAACAAAGTCAAGTCAGCATCTTCTTCCAAGAATGCAACATCATATCTCATGTAACTATACTCTGAGATTAGATTTGCAATGCATAACTTTTCTAGTTTGCTGATGGAGACTCTCAACCAACCGTGACCTGCGTCACTGTACATATGGTATTTCATTCTTGTGAATCCTTCAATTCCTGAATGGTGTGAGTCATTAGATGATCAAACATATCACCCGTATCACATCCGCAGGTATGTCCACAATCTTCAACAGTGCAGAACCAACCATCCCAGCCTTCAAAATATTTTTCTAATTTGCTTTGAAGTTCTGAATCCTTTTTGATGTTAAAATATTTCTTCAATACATCAGCACTGATTGTTTCACAAGGCAACACTTCGCATTCTAGATCACCAAAAGACATGCCACCTGCCTGGTCTTCTAATTGTTCTTGTGCGGCATCTCTATCTACGGCATCGATTTCTAGATAGAATTTGAAGGTCTTCATTTGGAAGTCTCCTTGTTGTATTTGCCTTGTTTTACCAATTCGATACAATTAGACATTCCAATTCTGAAACTCTCATCACAGTAAGACGAATAGTCTTGTGCAATTGTTTCTCTAACATCTTCAAAAGAACACGTCAATTCTTCAAAGTCATTTGAATCTTTGAAGGCATCAATTGTTATCTTTTTGATGTCAGTTCCCATATCAAAGGCCATGAAGCCCTCATAGGTAATTGCAGGCATTTCCATCCAAACATTTTCCCAAACAGTTTCAAACTCTTGTTGAGTCAGTCTATCTGTCTCATCAATATAGTATGATAATTCCTCATCATGATCTATGTGATCAAATGGTGAATCACCAAAATGCCAACGTCCATTATCCCCAGTTAGAGAATAAAGGCTGTCATCGTCTGATTCAAGGTCTTTGATGCATTGTCCTGCAATGTGTTTGAAAGTCATTCCTTGTTCTTGTAATGCTTTCAAGAATGCTTGACGTTCTTCATTTCGTGCAGATAATACACGAGTCATGAATGTCATGAATTCTCCTTCACAATCTTTTCCTGATAGTGACCAACACCAACCAGAAACTCTCCATTCACCGCAGCGAATTTGAGTTATCTGACTGTCTTGGATTTCCAATTCCAGGTATTCATGATTGACATGAATGTTATCTGGAAGGATTTTTTCTACTAGTTTTGAATTTGTACAATTCATTGTTTTTCCTCCTAAAAGGATCGTCTCGCACACCCATCCGCTGAGTCGGGCGCCAATTGGCGCTAAAATGGGGTTGGAGCGATAGACTCAGTCAAGAAAATCTAATTACTAATTGGCTGAATTAGTAACGGATTCACTTCTTTGTTCAGAGAATTTCTATCCAGTAAACAAAAGCACCAAACATCCTGACAAGTATACCTGTCATGATTTTGGTCTCCATATCCACATTCACAAAACACAGTGCTTTGTAAATCCATTATCTTTGTCTTCCAGTGTTGAATACAGTCAGTTTTCCAATCACCATAAACAGCATCCTGAATTGGTGCCATGTCATACAACTGTTCAAGAACTGACTTTTCAACAAAGTTTCTCAATGGCTCTCCTAGAGAATGTAGTCTCACATGTCCTGATGCTCGTAGTTTTGCGATTATCTCAAGTGCCTTTTTCATGTTTCTATCTTTGAGTCTCCACAGAGGAAATAATACAGAATCATTATTTCTACATCTGTCACACATTCCCAAAGTAAACCAAGACCAAATCGCTCTTCTACCACATGTTCTGCAAGGATACATTTCAATTGGAATCAAAGTTCAATCTCCTTCAGAGTTTCAATGTATCGACATCCAAGTGTTGTGATTTTTACAACCCAATACACTCGCCCATCAACATGATTGAATTCTTCCAAATTAATCGCTGCAAAAAATACGTTTGAGGATTGATTTGTTTTTGTAAGTTTTAATTTGTTGAACTTTTTAGTAAAGCCCAAGAATTCAAACTCACCTTTGAAGTCCAGTGAACAATTTCCAATTCTTATGAATTGTTTGCCATCTCTTGTGTAAACCCTAGTCAAAACCAGACCTTTTACAAAGTCTTGATTTTGAGGGTTAACTTGAATTAGCTGCGACATCAGGATTGTTCCTTAATGACTCGGTCTGCAACCATGCCAATGAAACAATCTAGTTTCTCACTAATTTTTGGTGCAAGAAAAGAACTTGAATTGTATCTGATGGAAATCAGTTTTTTGTACAATTCAGGAGACTTTAGATTTGCATCCGTATCATGAACAGATATTTGGTCATGAGTTATGTTTTCGGACTCTCCATATTTTGCATATTCTTTCAAATGTTCTGCTTGATTTGCAATACTGATTCTTTCCCAAAACCACCTATAGTTATCCAAGAGGATAGCTAGATCATCACGTTTCTCATGTTCATGTCGGGATTCTTGTTTTGCGACTTGTTTTTCTTCATAAGTGTGGACAAAGTCACCAAACTCCTTTAACAAAGAACTTGCAACTTTGGAAATCTCAGAAGAAGAGAAAATAATAACTGACATTATTATTCGTCCTCTTCGCAGATTAAACCGCGTTCCAATAGTTCTGTACGTGTTGGTTCGTGAACAGTATCTTCAATGATCGAACCATTCAAGATTTTGTATCCACCTACAAAGAATCCAGCTTCTTCTTCACAATCAACCATAGTGATCGTAGTTTGTGGATGAAGAGAGCTTAGTCTTTTCAAAACACCTGTAGGGAGTGACCATGCAGTAACAATTCTTGCCTCGAATCGAGTAGAATTGATTTGAATAATTTCTTTGTGTAGATCATCTCCAACGGGCCATTTGGTACCCCAGTTTGTGACTCTCCAACTATACCAATCACTGCTACCATATTTTGAAATCATCATTCTTTTAATTTCATCAGATGTTTCTTCAGGTAGTCGTAGTAATTCCATAGGAGTAGGGAATATGGCATCAAAATCTAGATTTGATTCCAGAATAGATTTTATCTCTGATTCTGGGCCTTCAAATTCTAAATTGATGTAACACCAGTTAGGCATAGGAACTCCTATAGTTTTGACCAGTGACTCTCATCAAGGTAGTCAAGTGTTTTGCACTGTTTTCATCAGTTCCAATAAAGACAGAACCTCTTAGTTGAATTGCTCCAATACCAACAACCTTTTTTGTAAAAGGATGTTCGCTGTGATTTCTTTCAATTTTTACCAATTGTTTTCTTGAATCAATCACGTTTGAAGGATCAGCTACGATGCTTTCACACATATCCCTAGCATTCTTTTCTGCATCTCCAATTGAAACTGCAGCAACTTGAACAACTCTGCATGTTTTACCACTTTTGGAGATTTCCACGATTTTATAATATTCCGTGTTTGTCTGATCATATCCCCATGAGGAATGAAAGACATCTCCAACTTTTGCACAATCATCTTGATTTTCAAGTTTCTTTATGCAATAGTGCATGAACTGCCATGCTTTGTACTGCATAGTCGACCAATGAATGGTCTCACCTTGTTCTTGCAGACTGATGTATTCGGAGTTGATACCATTGAGTTCTTCTAAACTCATGTTCTCAAAGTTATGGCTCAATAAAATTTCCATTTCTTGATATCGTTTTTGTTCTCCGATTTCTTTTTGCAATAGAGCGCGCATTATGCCACTACCTCAAATTTCAAGTTCTGAGATTGTAAGAACTCATTGAACACATTGATGTATTTGAATGGCTTGCATATCATGTCGTAAAAATACAACATTGAAAGTTGTCTTTCACAAAGAAACTCAGCTAGGTCTCTAAGTAAATCTTCACGATTTATGAAATCCATTGCGTCTACTGATTTTATTTCACTCATGAGAAATGAGACTCCACATGAGGAAATGTATTGAGCATGTCAATTACTGGTACCAGTAACTTGTATGCTCTGTCAGTTGTAAACTCTGCAGTACCGATGTGTCTGTATGCATCCATCAGTCTTTTGAGTTTTCTTTTTTGTGCTTCGGTGCTGCAAGCAATGGCATAATCAAAACCAAAGCAGTATCTTTTTGCTCCTTCTTCTGATCTAATTGCTGGGCCCGAATTAAGATTGATGAGATAGACCTCTCCGAATTTCTCTTTGAGTGTATCTACATCACCCCAACATTCTGCGAAATTTTTGTCTGCAATGAATTCTGTGTTGTCATATGTAACCCAGTCTTCATATGCTTTCCAGTCGGGGACACCTTCAGGTAATGAGGTGTAATTGTTTTTTGATTTTAGAACTGTTGTTTGTTCCATGTAATTTCCTCCTTAAAGGAACTTTTCGCACACCCATCCGCTGAGTCGGTCTATAGTTTTCACTATAGATAAAATAGGTTTGGAAAAGCTAGACTCAGTCAAAGAAAAAACAATCTAGTGTTAGTTAACTAGATTGTTGATTTGTTTGGAAATATTTTTGTCAACAAATAATTCGACTTCATTTCCTTCTTCAAGTTGCTCGCCTTCTTCATCTCTTGCATAGAAATCAAGAATGTGTGCATCTTGTTGTATTTTAGAAAAGTTCTGAGAGATCAGAAAAAATTCTACTGACTCTTCAGGATCTTTTAAGATGAATTTATTTTTCATCTATCTTACCACCTTTGTGAATTTGAGATAGTTCTCAAAATTCACAGGAAGATCATTGTCTTCCAGGTATCGGCAAACTCTACCCAAATGTTGGGCATCTTTTGTCATTCTTTCTTGCCATCCAGCTTCTTGCCAGAAATCATGATCATAGTGTTCTATGCGGATGTTTTTCCAAAACACAGACCTATCATCACCAAAACCTCGGCTTAGATTTTCCACTCCACAAAAAGAGGGTTTTTGATAATCAAGGTTTTCACATTTGTATCTAAGTTGATACAAAACTACTTCACCTCTAGGATTCAAAAATCCATTGATTCCATTTTCTACCAATTGCAAGTCACCTGATGATAGATTATTTCCATCATCTGTGAGTTGTAGAATTGTTTGGCAGTGGTTGGAAATATTTTCTCCATCCACTAGTTGTTCACCTCAGAAGAAAAGGAGGCAATCAAGTTAGCACGTAGACTAACCTGAATGGCTTCATCATTTGGAGGAATGTTGAATCCATCAATCTTTCGAATGACGACATTCTGTCCAAGTGGAGACATGCCAAATTCTTCGAGCCATTCTGCGCCTTGTGCAGAAACACGAGTTAACATTCGTGGCTCAGTGTTTGTCTCAGTTGAGGCTTTTCCTGCAACTGAAGTAGATATCATTCCAGTTGGAATGTATTGTTTTGATGTAGGTCTGCAATCGATTTTTGCAGATGTTCTGATGTCATTTAATGCAGTTTGGATTTCCAAATATTCTGCATCTAATGCTTCAGTGGTTTCATCACGGAGATGGAACCTCTTTCTCTTTTGAAGATATCCACCACAAGGACATTTAGAAACTGCAGCATCTTGCATCCAAGATTTGCATTTTCTACAACGCATTACACCGTCAGTCTTGACAATGTCACATAATGACACTAGAGTTGTGTCAAGAGGTAGTGCTTTGAAATCTTTGACAGGATTTGCAAAGACATAGACTTTAGAGTCCTTTGCAATTGCTGCTATCTCTTTTGTCTGTACAATCTTGAAAAAGACAGTACCGTCAGGTTTGCCCTTCAAAGAGATTGTCACTTTCTTCATTTGAGCCTCTAATTTTTGCTCAACGAAGCATTTTGCCAAGAATAGATTTTGGCTGTTTTGTGGGATTTGGATTTTTTTGCTTGTAATTTGTCTCATCATAGTTGTTTCACCTTATAGGGTGTGCTCTCTCCATATGCTGAACTTGTGCAGATTGTCAGTGACCTAGTCCGTAGTATTGCGATGTCGTCACCTGATGCATAGCTTACGCTACGAGTAAAAAATTTCATCGTGGTGCGTATGAATCCTCATTTTCCAAGTCGGGGTATCATACTGTTGTCGTATCCGTTTTACGATACTACAAGTAATGTTTCAACGCGGACGTTGTGCTTGTTAGTGATGTTTCTGCATGTGGAAAAATTATTTCTGTAATTATTCATTACAGTTCTTTAACTCACCAGTCCTCCGAGTAGGTTTCATCTTGAAATAAATTCAATATGAAATAATGCTGGGCTTGTCAAAGATGACTCGGTTTATTTCTCTAGAAATTTTTGTTCTAACGATAATTAATCATCAGAGAAATTTCAGAGAACGGTCGTCAAATTCAGCTACCAATGCAAGAACTCAAAAACTGAAATCTAAAATTGAGGGAAGTACGTCTTCCAGAGTTCACATGAGTGTGAATTTTAGGTTTTTTTGTGTTTTGCACGTTGCTTTTTTTTGAACGTACACTACCTATGACTATGTCGGCTTAAGGAGTTATTTTCTATGAATTTTGTAAAAATCGCTCCATAATTCTAAATTTCAAGATTAAATTCATCAATGGTCGCAGAATTCTGCGACCGATTCAATACACTACAGAGAGTTTTTGAAAAATTTGTTGAATGTCAGTAATATCATTCTCAACACATTCTTCTAGTAATTTGACTCTTTTTTCTAATTCTTGTTTCAGATCTATCCCTTGCTCATTTACCAACGTCTGCAATCTCCAACTTTTCTCAATAACTTGCTCAATTGTATCAATATTGTAAGTATCAGTACCTACATTATACTTGAAAATATTTCTAACACCCACTTTTCCTTGCTCTGGTACATATTCATCAAGAGTCAACACCTTTCGAATAATCTTGTTTTCACGAGGGATTTTAGTAATGTGTAAGGAAAACCACAATAGGGCCAATTGAGTTTCTTCAAGGCCAATTCTACCTGTCAATCTTAAGATCACTTCTTCGGGGCTATTTGCGTGAAATGAAGACAGGCCTCCGTGACCTGTAGCAGCAATATCAAACAAAGATTTGGTCTCAGTAGGGCCACGAACCTCACCCACAATTACAAAATCAGGACGCATTCTTAGTGAAACCTCTACTAATTCGCCAGTACCAATAGCATTTTCAGAATTGGTAGTGATTCCCTCTTTAGTAACAAGAGGTTTCCACCTCTTATGAGGAATTTGTAATTCAGGAGTATCTTCAACAGTTAACAAAATCCATTTAGGATGAGTAAGACCAGATAGGGCATTAATCGTAGATGTTTTTCCTGCACCAGTACCACCAATCACAATACCAAAAGCTTTGTGTTCTAACAATATCCAAAGATAAGCTGCTTGTAACGGAGTAATTGTTTCGGATTTTAACAAATCTACAATGTTATAAGATTTGGAAAACTTTCTGATACTAATTGTTGGGCCATGTAAAGAAATCTCACCCAAGGTCAAAGTGAGTCTGTGTCCTTCAGGAGATCTAATATGAACAATTGGTTTTCCAATATTGATTGATTTGTTTGACGCAAGAGTTATTTTTTGAATAAATTTCTCCATATCTTCCAAGGAAGCAAATCTCACATTAGAGTCCAAAATAGGATATCTTTTGTTAGAATATTTTCTATGAACTATTCCGACATCATTTTCAAAAGATTCTACTGAAATATCTTCAATGTTGTCATCCTTCATTAAAACATCAAGGATACCATATCCCAAAATATCACGTTTTAGAATATACTCTATAGTTTGATAGCTGCGTGTGATTTTTTCTGTAATTCCTAAATTTTTCGCTGCATCCCAAATATGACCACGTAATAGATCTAATGATGCAGCCCTTGATTCCATACTCAAAGGATCATCATTATCTTTTCCAGGTGCAATTGCTTCATAACCATCAGACATTAATTTTTGATAAATTTTATTTCCTTCATCATCTAATTGAGGTTCGCTGATAAGATATCGACCATCAGTGGTAATAGTAACACGAACTGAATTTACAGTGTATTGATCAAGAATATTTTCAGAGGTGATTTCAACAGTAGGCCAAAATAATGAGGGGTGAAAATTAACAGAATCTTCTTCCATATCAATCACATGTAAGGTTGAATAAAAGGCATGGAAATAATCGCAACTAGGGTAATAACAGAAACTATGAGTAATGGCATCGTATTTGCAAAACCAAAATTAGTAAGTTTACCAACAGAAATTCCAATACTCAATGAGGTAATCACAGTAAGCATATCAATCAAGGCCAAAAATTCAGGTGAAGCAGAAAGAATTTTTACAGGAATTGCAGAGTCTTCCAAGAGTTCATCAACCCCTGAAAAGTTTGAATCAAACATGTTTTGAATCGATATAGACAGAAACACCATCAATATCGGAGAGAAATAACCCAACATGGTAATGAGTTGTAATTTACCCATAACGGATTGACGTTCAGTCTTAATCTTGTTAACAAAACCAGTAAGATTTTCCATCACCTCAGCATTTGCACCGCCAGCATCCATCAACTTACCTAAAACAAAAAAAGTCATCCTACCAAGATGTGAGGATATTATAGATGAAGAAGTAGCAGACGATAACGAATTACCACTGTGTAAATTCAAAGAAATTTTTCTTAATAATTTATCAAAATGAAAATCATATTTTCTCGATTTGACAATGTTTGAAAGACCCACATTGATTGGAGAATCAGTTTTCACGGCTTCAGTTAGATCACGCAAGAAACTACCAATATGTTTGTCAGTACTTGAAATCTCATTCAATCTCTTCTTATTTAGAACATAGTTAGAACCTGCAAGAAACATTATTCCAAAAATAGAGGCCAATGCAGGACTAGATGTAATTAGATAAACCAGAATTCCAATAACAATTCCAATAGGAAAAGAGTAAATCTGAAACTTTGCTCTATCCAAATTTTTAGGTTGAATAGAATGTGCTATTCCAACTATCCCCATTGTGATCAAAGGCAGCATTAAGAAACTGATTGTGGACATGAATTGGACTGCTTCGCTATCCATCAAAAATGCAGAAACCATTAACAAGACAGGCAACATGGTTAAAAGAATAATCATGGCAGAACCAATTTCTGCAGCAAGTTCAGAATAGCGATTAAGTCGAGCTATAGTATAATTAAAGAAGTCATGAGCCTTGTCTTTTAAAAAATTTGTAGAATCACCACCACTTTTTGAGATTGCAACATATCCAAGCAGTAATTCACTCAGATTCTCATTAGGATGATGCAATCCTAATTTGTTAATTGCAATCATGGGGTCTTCAGAAAATAGTGAAATATTTCTATGCAATGTATTAGATTCATGTTCTAATTGAGGAAACACATGACTTCCAACAATGTCAAGAAATGAATTTTGTAAGTTTTTACCAACAGATTGCATTGCACTTGCAAAAGATACAAAGTATGCAATCTCATCATCTATTCTGGCTTTTCGTTCAGATGAAGCACCTTTTAGTTGAAGGATAGGGTAGAATAACAAAAGTGCAGGAATAAGAAGAGAAACTGCCAAAAAAATAACACCACTAAGAAGACCGACAAGGGTCAAACCAACTGCAGCAATTAAACTAAGAATAAACAAACTACCTGATTTTTTTCCAACAAGTGTAGGATTTGCAAATTTTCCAGATGTTTTAAGATTAGTTCTAAACAATTCTTCAAGAAAATTAGAAAAATATGCCACTACTGAATATTTAGATATTTTATTCACCAAAACACCTTGAAGAGGATTTTCAAATGTTTCAATTTTAGGAGTAGATATAATAGAAACCCCAGAGATTTTTTTAGTAAAATAATATTTGATGGTACCAATATTTTGCCACAACAAAAAAACAATTCCTGCAAATATTGTAATTAAAGATAGTTCCACATAGCCCAGACTCAAAAATAACCACATCAATACAATTGCAGTAAATGCAATTGGATATTGGATATTCATCATACTAACCCAATAAGATCAAGGATTTCTTCATGGATTATCTCACCATCAACTGTAATTTGTAAGAGTTTTTCACCTGCAGATTGTGGAGTAAAATTGACACCGATATATCCATAATTATCAGTTTTAACAGTATTCAAAGTCTCACCATCAAGAATAATTTTGGCATTAGATTTGACCACAGGACGAGACATGGTATCAAATAATTGTAGAGTTAATCTTAATGGAATTCCAATTTGCTCATAGATTTTTCTAATTTTAATTTCATTTACATCACTTCCAGGTAATCCGTCAATAGAATCATCAAAAGTTTGTGGAATTGACAATTTGTGAGTATTTAGTTTAACACGATTAATTTTTGATTTTTTTGATTTCGTACCAATTCCAAGACCCTTCAAATAAAACATAATAATTCGTGAAAGTTTAATTTCAAATGGAATTACGTGTTCATTCTTCATAACTAAAATCAATCCAATTCCAAACAAAATCCATGCTGAGACTTCACCCATACCTTTGAACAAAATATAGGACATTACAAAAGTAGCACCAAGAATAAGGAATTGCCTTAAACTTACCCCCCCAATTACAGGTAATTTGATAATTTTTTCATCAACTATTCCAGTACTTTCAAACCATAGAAGATCAACTGATTGCATCGCAAATCATAAGTTCAATGTGATAAAAGGCCATTTTAGACCAAGATAATATAAAAAAAGAAAAAAAGAAACTAGCTTAAACTTACTGTTACAGAAGAGCTAGCCTGAGGGGTTGAACCGCTTGGAGTTTCACCTTTCACTACATATTGAACAGGCTGACCAATATCAAATTGGATATACTCACTTGTTGCATTTGTCACTGGAATCAATGACAGTGCGGTTGTTTGAGACGGATCTATTGATGAAGGTGAAAACGTTGCATTGAATTGTTGGATATCAGCAATCGTAGTATCAGTGTCAGCATTGAGAAACAAAATAATTGAATCGACTGTTGTATCACCGACATTTTTCACAGTAGCAGAAAGAACCGTCTCACCAAGATTGTTGGTTACGAGTTTCAATTCCTTTATTTGCAATGAATCGTCGATGGTGGCAGTAGTAGCGACTTGAGTAAAGGCCGTGTAAACTAGACCTCCACCCCCTACAGTAATACCAATCAGCAACAAAACCGCAATTAAAGGAGAAACTGCTTTTTGCTTCATGCACAGCATTTAGCATATAGAATAAAAGGAGTTAATTTTTCAATAATTTAAAATTTCCATAAAATGCAGTCAGATGGAGTATACCAAAAAACATCATTACCAAGCCATACATGACAATATTAAATTCTTCAGAAGCATGAGAAAACAAACCCCAAGCAAGGAGCCCTATTGAGAATTCCAAAATGCATTGAATTACACGTTTATCTTTTTTAGATTTGAATTTTGATGAAATTATTGGAAAAATAAGATTGATTTCATGACGCTTGACAGATTCTTCAAAAGAGATTTTTTTATCAATAGCCATTTTTGTAAAATATCTTTCAGATGAGATGATATCGGCAAAGAAACCAACAAAAAATATTGTAAAAAATGGAACTAATGCCCAAATTGGGAAATTAATAGAAAAATAGAAAAAAGAGGCCATTGCAATAACCAAAAATATTGCAGAGAGGGCAGATGTGATTCTGGGGCTCATAGTTTGATAGCGCCTATGATAGCACCAACAACAATAATGATACCACCGAGCCATCTTAGCAAGCCTAAACCACGCAAACTCAAGTCAATCATGAATTGGGGAACGTCGGCACTGCCGTCATCTAAAGATTCACCGCTCATCCATTCAATAATATCTTGAGCGCCAAAAATTAAACCACCTGCTAAAAAGAGAGTGATCATCAATCCAATCCATTTTGGTTTGTCGTCTTGATCAAGTTCGGCTTTTTGAATTACCATATCAACTACGTTTTGAATTCTTTTTAAGGTGATTTTTTATTATCAATATTCCAAA
>ENA-OREN01003040-OREN01003040.1-marine-metagenome-genome-assembly--contig:-NODE-3040-length-16087-cov-3.746846_pt1 | contig 16087 bp, 13 predicted proteins | sample MGYA00248624_ERZ508555 | MGnify/ENA primary metagenome ERZ508555 (study PRJEB26222, sample SAMN06267773) | marine metagenome | isolation source: Saanich Inlet, British Columbia, Canada | place...
GACTACAGTCACTTGCAGCCCGGCACCCTCGCGGCCCGGCCCGGAAGCCCCGACAACGAAGTTGGTAGTAGTGGCGTGGCTACCGATTGCGCCGGTCACGGCGACAATCTCCGCCATCGACATTTCCTCCCCCGATAGGTGCACCAGCAATGTGCTGGCCTCCTGCAATGCCTCGCCTCCGCGGGCCGCGGGATGGGCGAGCAGCTTTCGCACGGCTTCGCCGGCCCGGTCGTCACCGCTTGCCTCGACATGGACAACGGAGCCGAGACTGTACCGGCCGCGCAGCGCCGCTTGGAGGTCGCCAAAGGAAACGTTCAACATGCCGGACTCGAGCAGCATCCGGCTCACGCCCAGCACGGCCTCGCACAGGTGGCGGTTGGCGATGTCCAGCGCCTCGTGGAGGCTGATGTCTGCGCCCTCCATGACGACGACGTCTTGGTTGGGAAAGTGAAACACCGCATCGGCAACCTGTTTAAGGTCGCGCACTCCTCCGGTGGCTTGGTTGCAGCGCCGGACGCCCTCGCATTCAAACGGTGTCGCCGCCACGCCCACGACCAGAGCCCCGGCTTCCTTGGCCAAGTTCGCCAAAAACGGAGCGGCCCCCGTGCCGGTGCCGCCCCCCATCCCGGCGATGATAAAGACTAGGTCGGCGCCCCGGACGATTTCGGCCAAGTGCTCGCTTTCCGACTCGACGGCGGCTCGGGCCAGGGCGGAGTCGCCGCCGGTTCCCAAGCCGCACGGGATCGCTTGGCCAAGCAGGAACGTCTGCGACTGGTGACAGCGGGCGAGGCTGCGGTTGTCGGTGTCCAGCGAATGCGCCTCGATGCCCTCGAGGCTGAACATAGCCAAGGTCTCGACCAGTTTCACACCGGCCTCGCCCAAGCCGATGAGGCAGATAACAGGGTTGGCGTTCGTGGTTGGTTTGATGTGATTTTTCATTGTTTGACCTGTCGCCTCAACGGCCAAAAAGTGCGGCGACCTGCTGCCGGATCGCCCGGCCAAACCCGGCGCGGCGCGGGTTGGCCTGTGACTGGAAGACCCCAAACTTGATCAGCCCCACCGGGGTGGCGAACTCCGGCTCGTCTAGCGCGTTCTTGATGCCACTCACGGTGCTGGCACGGCCTATGGCCACCGGGAGATTGAACACGTCCCGCGCCAGTCCGGTAATATGCGAGGTGCGCGCGCCGCCGCCACAAAGCACCACACCCGCCCGGAGGTACTCGATCAGCCCCGCCTGGCCAATATCTCTGGCGATCAACTCGAAAGTCTCCCTCAAGCGCATCGACATGATTTTCTGCATGTGCCCGAGGTTGACCTGCCGGCCCGGGATCAAGCTGTCGTCAGACAGGTCGATCTCGCGGTTCCCGGCCTCAGGATCGATCAACGCCGAGCCGTGGTCGATCTTGAGTTGCTCGGCACGGGCCAACGGCACCTTCAGCCCGTAGGCGAGGTCGTTAGAGACGTGGTCGCCGCCGACCGCCAGCACGCCGGTGTGCTTGATGACGCCCGCCGAGTATACGGCGTACTCGGTGACGCCAGCGCCGAGGTCGATCACCAACGTGCCCAGTTCCTTCTGCTCCGTGCCGAGGACAGCGAGGGAGGAAGCCAGTGCACTGGATGAGATGTTTTCCACCTCCAAGTGTAGTCCGCTAACGAGGCGAATCGGATTTTGCAAACGGTTGTACCGGCCGCTGACGACGTGCACATCCACCTCGATCTTCGCCCCCAGCATCCCCTCTGGGTTCTGCACGCCATCCTGCCCGTCCACGCGGAAGTGCTGCCGGATTGAGTGTACCACCGAGTGGTCGGTCGGTAGGTTGATCGCCCTAGCGTTCTTGATGACATCCTGAATGTCGGTGGTGCTGATCTCGCGATCCGCCGAAACCACGGGGTGAACGCCGGTGTTGTTGAAGCCGCGGATGTGGCTGCCGGTCACGCCGAGGAACACCGATCGTATCTCGACGTCGGCCACCTGCTCCGCCTCAACGATGGCGTTACGCACATCCTCCTCGGCGAGAGCGACGTCGATGATCTCCCCCTTGCGTACGCCCCGGGATTTCGCCTGGCCAATGCCGATGATGTTGACGACCTTGTTTTCGCTCACTTCCCCCACGGCAACACTCACCTTGGAGGTGCCGATCTCGAGGCCAACGATGATTTGTGAATTGTACACGGTTTGTTTATTTACGGGCCACCTTTCTGCCACTCCTCAAGTCCTCGGCGAGCGTCGGGGAGAGCATCCAGCGAACCGGCACGTTGTTGGTCACTGAAAGATCCACCGTCTCGATGGCGAGTCCAAATTTCTGTCCGTGCGCCTGGATACCGGCCCAGCGGTTGAGCTGCCGAGGCAGGCGCTCGGTCGAGAGATCCACCTGCCCCCCGTCGCCGGTGGTGACCCGCAGGATGCGCGGCTGTGAAAGATCGATCACCCGCAAATCCACCGTGCCGGACAGTGGCGAGCGGCGAAACTCCCCGATCAAGCCAAGCGCGGCCCGCAGCTTGGGCAAGCCAGCCGGACGGCCGGGGGCGAGCGTCTTGAGTTTCCCTAGGTTGATCCCGGAGACGACCGGCAGCGACCACTCGGCTTGGTCCTCGGGTGCCACCACGGAGTGGCCGTCGATGGGCGTCATGACGTGGCCAGTTTCGTCGAGTTGTAGTCTCACGCAGTCGTAATCCGTCTCCCCGGCACCGTCGCGTTGCCAAGCCCAGATTTGTGCCATCGGCACCCGCTCAGCGACCCGCACTTGCAGCGTGTCCGGCATGTAACGCTCCACCGACGCCGCCCTCACGCGCGGGGCAAGCTCGATGTTGCGCTTGATCCGAAGCAAATCAAGCTTGAGCAAGTTGTCGCCCGAGCGAACTCCGGCCCATTTCCTGAGTTGGTCCACGGTGATGATTCCGTCGGTCCGGTAATCCAGTTGCTTGACGGAGAAGGACTCGTTCTCGTAAACGAGCCGGTTGAGCGCGAACGCGCCCCCCTGCCAGCAGACGGTGATGATCGCCACGATCGCAAGGGCCAGGGCCGCCAACGGACGCAGCCAGCGCCACCGCTCGCGCTTGGCCTGCTGCGACTGTACCTTGACTGAGAGCAGTTTTTTCTGCCCCGACTTGCTGTTACGACGTTTTGCTCTCCATGCCATGTCAAATTTTGTTCAAAACTTTATCCGCAGATTTCGCAGATGCGCGCAGATGGTTTTTTGAATCTCCGAAAATCTGCGCCATCTGCGGATTCGTGTTCATTCGTGTCTTTCGTCGTTCAAAAAACTTTCAGTTCTTCCCTCTCTCTGCATCTCTGCGTCCTCTGCGTTTAATTTGTTTTTCAACCGGTGGCGGCCAGCGGCGGGTGTTCCACGGCCAGCTCGACCAACCACTGGCACAGTTCGGCGAAACTGGTGCCGCTCGCCGCCGCCGCCTTGGGCAGCAGACTCGTCTCGGTCATCCCCGGCAGGGTGTTGACCTCGAGGAACACCGGCTCACCATCCGCTCTCACGATAAAATCTACCCGAGCACAGTTGCCGCCACCCACAGCAAACAAAGCCTGCTCGCCAGCGCACTGAATGCGTCGCATCGCCTCCGCGCCGAACGCCGCCGGGCAGGTGTACTCGGTCGCACCGACGGTGTATTTATTAGCGTAATCATAGGCGCCACGCTTGGGCGTGATCTCGACCACCGGCAGCGGCTGGCCGCCGACGATGCCCACCGTGACTTCTCGGCCCTCAATCCGCTCTTCGACCAGCACCCGGCCACCGCCCTCGAGCGACTTAGCCAGGCCGCTTGGCCAAGCGGCAGCCGACTCGACAAACTCGAGTCCAATGCTCGACCCCTGACAAACCGGCTTGAGCACCAAAGGCAGCTCAATCCCCTCCGGCATGCCGGCGGCGGGGTCGTCCACCACGCAGTCCTTCGCCGTGGCCAAGCCCTGCTCTGCGCAGGCGCGCTTGGCCGCCACCTTGTCAAAGGCCAACCGGCTCACCGCCTCACCGCAGCCGGTGTACGGCACGCCCAACGCGTCGAGCTTGGCTTGCACCGTGCCGTCCTCTCCGAATGTCCCGTGCAGAGCCAGAAACACAATGTCGGTGTTTTGCTGCAGTCGAAACTCTCCGTCCACAGGGTCGATCTCGCTCACCCGGTGGCCAAGCCCCCGCAGCGCTTCGAGCACCGCTGCGCCGGATTGAAGGGACACCTCCCGCTCGCTGGAAGGCCCGCCCAGCATCACGCAAATATCGAGCGATTCACTCATGCCGATCCTCCCCGCCGATGATTTGCACCTCAGTCTGCAACTCAATGCCACGCTCGCTCAGTGCCTTCTCCCGGATGCGATCGATCAACCTCGAAACATCGCCCGCTGTCGCGTCGCCGTTGTTGACGATGAAGTTGCCGTGCTCCTGCGACACCATCGCTCCACCCACGCTCGCGCCCTTTAGCCCTAGCTCATCGACCAATTTTCCAGCGGGAATGCCTTCCGGGTTCTTGAAAATGCAACCTGCGCTACGCGCCTTGGGCTGGCTGCCCCAGCGTTTTTGACTGTACTCAGCCATGCGGACGGCGATGGCCTCGCCGGTGTCCGGCTCGCCCTTCAGCACCGCGCCGAGTGCGATCTGGTTTTTCAACAGCGGACAACTTCGGTACGTGGACTCGATCGATTCCGCCGACATCTCGAACACCTCGCCGGCGGGATCCATGAACCGAACCGTCTCCACCACGTCAAACAACTCACTGCCCATCGCCCCTGCGTTCATGCGCAGCCCGCCGCCGATGCTGCCCGGGATGCCCTCGAGAAACTCCATCCCCGACAACCCTCTACGCCTGGCCTCGGCGGCCACTTTTTTCATCTTCGCACCCGCGCCGCACTTGATCCGACTCTCGTCCACCTCGATCCCGGCAAACACCACAGCACTCAACCGGACGGTCAATCCCCGCACGCCGCTGTCGAGCACGAGAAAATTCGATCCCAATCCAAGCACCGTCACCGGTAGGCCGTGCTCGCGGCACGCACTCATCAGCGCCGATAAATCGGTCTGGCTTTGCGGCTCCGAATAAAAATCCGCACTCCCGCCGACGCCGAGGGTTGTCAGTTTTGCCAGCGACACATTTTGCCCGATCACCGTTCCGTCAATCAACGCGGCTTCGAGGCCCGGCGAAACGGCTTCTACGATGGCCGCACTCATGCGGCTGCCTCCTTTCCGCTTGGCAGCGCGAACATCATTTCGTCATCACCGTCGTCCTCCCATTCGCACGCCTCATAAATCCGTTGCACGACTTCCTCCGTTGCCTGTGCCGCCTTCCATTTTTTCATCGCGGCAGCCATCTCCTCTAGCTTGGCCGGGCTACCGAACAACTCGCTCAACTGGCTGACGAGTAAGTTGGGTGTCAGTTGTTTCTGGTGAAAACAACGCGCCGCGCCGATGTCCACAAACGACTGCGCGTTGATCCGCTGATGATCGTCCACCGCCGTCGGGTACGGGATCAGGATGGCCGGCAGCTCCATCGCCGAGAACTCCGCCAGCGACGACGCCCCCGAGCGACTCACAGCGAGGTCGGCCGCGCCCAGCGCATACTCCATCTCGGTCAAAAACGGGCGCACCACCGCGTGCAGGCCAAGCGCATCGTACGCCCGGTGCACTGGCTCGACGCTCCCGCCGGTCAAGTGGATGAACTGCAGGTCGGGCACTGCCTTGGCCAAGCGCGGCAGCGACTCGATCAGCGCTTGGTTGATCGACTGCGCCCCCTGGCTGCCGCCCATTACGAGTAGCACCGGCTGGTTGTCGGCTAGGCCAAGCGCGATCCGTGCGTCGGCCTTTTCGATCGGCTCCATTGTCGCCCGCACCGGCAGGCCGGTGGCGCGAATATCGGTGCTCAACACCCTCGGCATCGCGGCGGGAAACTGGACGAACACCTCGTCTGCCAGCGGCGCGAGTAGCCTCACCGCCCGGCCCGGGATGGCGTTGGCTTCGTGCAGGAAAATGCGCGCGCCGGCCAGTTTCCCCACGATCACCGGCGGCGCGCTGGTGAAGCCGCCCATCGCCAACACTGCGTCGGGGCGGTTTTCGCGGAACAGTTTCCGGCACCGGCCAAGCGACGACCAAAAGCTGGCAGCGAACTGAGGCAGATTGCGGCTCAGCCCGACGACCGGCAGTGACTCGACCTCCATTCCGTAAGCCGACTTCACCGCTGTCTGGTCGACCTCCTTCGAACTGACGAGCAGCGTGACCTCGCAGCCACGCGCCACGAGCGCGTCCCCCACGGCTAAGCCGGGGAACAGGTGTCCGCCGGTTCCGCCGCAGGCGATGGCGATGCGTTTGGTCACGGGTTTCATGCCTGATTTTCTGCCCGGAACGGGGAGTAGCCGCCCGAACCCTTTAATTTGTTAGCCTTGGATCGCCCTTCCTGGTTGGCAAATCGCGCGATGCTCAGCAGCACGCCGACGCAAAACAACATTGCCACGAGGTTCGTGCCGCCCCGGCTGATGAACGGCAGCGGCAGTCCTTTGTTGGGCAGCATGCTGGTCACCACGCCGATGTTGATAAACGCCTGCAGGCCGATCAAAAAGGTCAGCCCGGAGGCCAGCAGAAAACCGAAAAAGTCGCGCGCCCGAGTGGCGATGAACGCCCCGCAAACCAAGAACAAAACAAAGCCGACAACAACGCTCATCGTGGCGATCAAGCCAAGCTCCTCGCCGATCACCGAGAAGATGAAGTCGGTCTGGTGCTCCGGAACGAAGCCAAGTTTTTGGCGTCCGTTGCCGAGGCCAAGGCCGGTTGTTCCGCCGGAGCCAAGCGCAATCTGCGACTGCCACGCCTGATAGCCGACGCCCTGTTTTGTGCCCTCGGGATCAAGCCAACTGGTGATTCGTTTCAACCGGACGGGATTCTGCGACAGCAGATAACCGCCCACCGCCCCCAGCGCGAGCACCGGCGGAACGATGAACCGCAGTTTCGTCCCGGCCAGTATCAGCATCATCCCGCACACCACGGCCAGAAGTACCGTTGCACCCCAGTCTGGTTCGATGAAAATCAGCCCGAGAAACAGCCCCAATACCATGCCGGGAATCAGCAGTCCATTCTTGAAAGTGCCCATCCTGCGGCCCTTGCGCTCGCAGTAATGTGCCAGCGCGATGATGACGGCCAACTTGGCAAACTCCGACGGCTGAAATGTCGTGCCCGGCAACTGCATCCATCGGCGCGCGCCGTTGCGCTCCAGTCCGATACCGGGAATCATCACCGACACCAAAAGGATCAGCGCCAGCACCAGCATGGGCACGGAGACTTTTTTCAGTAATTGGTAATCTGATATGGCCGCACCAAGGCAAACCGCCACCCCGATGCAGCACCACAGCAACTGCGCACTCCAAAACCCGCCACTGCGGTGAAACATGGTGGCGCTGTAGAGCATCACCAACCCCAGCGCAAGCAGGGCGGAAACGACAAACACCAACAAGGTCGAGGCGAGCTTCATCGGGACGGATTCATCCCCCGGCTAATTCTGGGTTTCCGGCGAAGGAATGGTCAGTTTTTGCCCCGGTCGAATCTTGGAGGTAGTCAGGTCATTAACCTCGCGGATGGCCTTGACCGTGGTCTTGTGCTCCTTGGCGATCGTATAAAGGTTGTCGCCCGGCTTGACCTCATACACCACCGCCCCCTCGGGTAGTGCGGACTCGGACGGCTTGGTTGCGGGTGCGGGGATGATCAGTACTTGGCCAATTTGCATGCGGTTCGAATCCACCGCCGGATTGGCTTTTATGATAGCCTGAACAGTGACGCCGTGCCTGCTCGCGATATTGGTGAAATTATCGCCCTTGGCCACCACGTACTCAATCTCGCCGGCGGCCACCGGCACCTCGGGCCCCTTGGATGGCTCGGGGATCAACGGCACGATATCTTCCACCGACCCCGTGTCACGCGTCACAGGCGGCGGCTTGGGTTCGCTGGTCGTGGCGCCTGGCAGCGGCGGCGCGGGGGGGGGCTCCACAACAGTCACCGTGTTTGTGTTTCCCGGCGGGGAAGCCACCTCTCCCCCAGCGGGTGGCAGAATCGGTATGGCGCCGGTGCTGGACGCCGTGTCGGGCGCCGGTTCTTCCGGGCGGCAACCCGAGAACAACAGCCCTCCAAGAAAAACAACGTGTACGGCCACGATGATCATTACCATCTGTAGGCCGGAGCGGCTCTTGGCTTTCTGCTCGAGCAGGGAACTTTTGGGTCTTAGGGGATTATGACTGGACATGATAGTTTACTCCTTAGTTAAAAAATTGGGTTGCACTTGGCCAAGCGCACGAAGGGGGAACACAAGATATGGTGGTTGGGTGACAAGTTTCATCGCGACAAGAGGTTTGTGGTTTTTGAGGCTGGAGGGGCCTTGCCGGTGCTTTCAGTTTCCGTTGAAGTACCAGCCAAGAGTTCGACTGAGCGTCGGAACATCTCGCCACGATGTTGATAGCCGTTGACAGTACCGGAATCCTCACTCGCTGGCGAGAGTAAAATGACATCGCCTTCCTCGGCCAATTCTGCTGCCTGCCGAACGCCTTCCTCCAGCGAGTCCACCAGGCGGCAGGGCGTGAAAAGGCTCCACGCGGCGCGAAGTTTTTCGCGGGTTTCACCCATCAAAAACGCCGCTTTGACCTTATTTGATAGCAACGGGCCGATGTCGTGGTAAGCCCCAGCCTTGTCGCGCCCGCCGGCCAGGAGCCAGATGTTAGAATTTCCGCCCGAGCCCGGTTTCATTGAGGAAAGCGACTTCTCGAGAGCGGCGAGATTGGTGGAGCGGGAGTCATTAATGTAGCTCACGCCACCAATCTCGGCCACGATCTCGCAGCGGTGCGGCAAAGCCGGGTGATTCCGCAAGACAAGCGCCGACTGCTCCAGCGGAATACGCAGCACACGCCCAACTGCCAGCGCCGCCATGATGATCTCTGCGTTGTGCGCGCCCTGCAACTGGCATTCGTTGAAGTCGAGCAGCGGCCCCTCCCAGCCCGGCACCCGGCTAACGATCAAGCCGCGATCCAGCGAAATATCTGCCCGGCGGTTGCTCGAGCTGAAGGTGATGATCTTGGACGGGATCTCGATGCCGATCGAGCGAATCTGCGCCAACGCTTCGCTCTGGATGATTGCCCAGTCGAACGGCTGCTGGTTGGCGAACATTCGAGCCTTGGCTTTCACGTACTCGGCCATGCTCCCGTAGTGATCCATGTGGTCCGGCGCCATGTTCGTCAGCACGGCCACCGTCGGACTGAAAAACTGCGTCAACTCCAACTGGAACGAGTTCACGGCGACGATCAGATAGTCCAACTCTTTCGAGCCGTCGACGGCATCGCCAACAGGGCAGTCTACCTTGCCAGCGAGGCGGGTTTCGCGTTGCGTGCCTGAGAGAACCCGCTCGATGAGTTTCGCCGTGGATGTCTTCCCGTTGGTGCCGGTCACCGCGATGTTGAGGCAGCGCAACTGCTGAAAACCCAGTTCCAACTCGCCGATCATGGAGATATCCAACTTTTGCAGGGCACTCACCCAGGCTGTGGCACGTATGCCGCCGACGCTGATCACGCCCAACTCGACGTCATCCAGCAGCTTGGCCAACGGCTTGGCCAAGCCGAGGTGCACCTCCGCCCCCAGCTTGGCCAAGGGCTTGGTCTCGCGTTGCAGATGATCGTTGTCCTTGCAATCCACCGCCACCACCGATGCGCCGCTGGCACAGAGTAGGCGGCAGGCTGATCGCCCCCTCGAACCGAGACCGATCAACAAAACCCGTTTGCCCTTTAACTTGAACATAGCCGACTAACTTACCTCAATTTCAACGTACTCAAAGCGAGTACCGCAAAAAGTATTCCCAAAATGTAAAACCGCGCAACCACCTGCGACTCGTGCCACCCTTTTTTCTCGAAGTGGTGATGCAGCGGCGCCATCAGGAACACCCGCTGTCCTTCGCCAAATTTTCGCCGCGTGTGCTTGAACCAGCCGGTCTGGATGATCACCGAGCACGCCTCGATCACGAATACACCACCAGCGATCACCAAAACAAACGGCTGATGAATCAGTACCGCAATCACGCCGAGCACACCGCCCAACGCCAGCGACCCTGTGTCGCCCATGAACACCTGCGCGGGGTGGCAGTTGAACCAGAGAAACCCCAGCCCGGCACCCACCATCGCCGAGCAAAACACCGTCAACTCCCCCGCCCCCTCGACGTACGGCACACGCAGATAGTCGGCCATGATCTTGTTACCGGCGATGTATGTGAAAATGATGAACACGAACGTCACAATCAGCGTGCAACCGATCGCCAAGCCATCGAGTCCGTCGGTCAGGTTCACTGCGTTCGAGCTGCCGACGATGGCCGCCGTGGTGATCAACAGACCAACCAGCCCCACGCCGGCAAACACAATCTCCCCGCTGTAAAACGGCACCACCAGTTTTCCTACTAAGTCGCTCATGGTGGGGTCGGGGTGATGCCAAAGGTACAGGCCGATGAATAGGCCCAACGCCAGTTGCACCGTCAGCTTCACCTTCGAGTGGATGCCGTCCCTGTCCTGCCGGGTGAGCTTGACCCAGTCGTCGTAAAAACCGAGTGCCGCCAGCACCACCACTGAAATCAGGCTCAACGCGAGAAACTCGTTCCACTTGGCCCAGAGCAGCGCGGTGACATCCAGCGAGAGCACAATCATGATTCCCCCCATGGACGGCGTGCCTTTTTTGCTGAGCACCCGCGCGTGCAGTCCGCCGGCCTCCTCGGCCTTGTCCGAATATTCCTGGCCGAACTTCGACCTCTTGAGCAGCGCGATGATCTTTGGGCCAAGCCACCAGCAAAGCAACAGCGCCGTCACCGCTGCGCCGGCTGTCCGGAAGGTGATGTACTGGAACACCCGCAGGAAGGAGAGCCAGTTCGCCCAATCGAAGTGGCCGTTTTCGGCCAACCACTGCGGAATCTGGCTGAGATAAAAAAACATCCTGCCTCGCTATGTGTTCATGGCCTCCGAAAGCACCTCGATGATGCCCTCAATTTTCGCCGCGCGGCTGCCCTTGATGAGCACCGCGTCGCCCGGTTCCAGTTTCTTGGCTAGCGCCTTGCCGGCCACGGTGACGTTGTCGAACGCCGCCACGTTGGCCAAGCCGGCCTCCTGTGCCGCGCGCACAGTCGTGTCCGCCCATCGACCCACGGCGATGAGGCCATTCAGGCCGAGCCCGGCTGCAAGCTGGCCTGCCTCAATGTGGGCGGACTCGCTGGCTTGGCCAAGCTCGGCCATGTCGCCGAGAACGGCAATGCGCTTTCCCCTAACCGGAAACAAACCGATCGTTTCCAAAGCCGCCAGAAGGGAGTCTGGGTTGGAGTTGTAAGCGTCGTTGATAATGCGGACACCGCCGAGTGTCTGCATCTCCATTCGCATCGACGCCGGACGGCAACGCTGCAGGCCCTGATCCAGTTCCTCCCGGCTCAGGCCCAGTTCCGCCGCAAGTGCAATCGCGAGTGCGGCGTTCCGGGCATTTTGATGGCCCAGCAGGTTGACGCAGTATTCTCCATTCCGATCTCCCTTTGGCGAAATTATTTTAAAATTGGTTCCCCCATCTTCGGACTCGATGCCAGCGATGCGCCAGTCGCAGGCATCCCCTTCCCCGACGGTGACGACCGTTGCGCGGCAACGGGCGCGGATCGCCTCCAGTCCCTCGATGTCTCCATTGACGAACAGACAGCCCTCTGGCGGCAGCGCCTCCGCCAACGCGCCTTCCTCCTCGATCACTCCCTCGATGTCTTCAAAAAATTCCAGATGCTCGCGCCCGATACTCGTCAGCACGCCGTACCTTGGCCGGATGAGTTGCAGCAGCGGCTCCAACTCGCCGGGATGGTTTGAGCCGACCTCGAGCACCGCCGCCTCATGGGACTCGCGCAGCCGCAGCAAAGTGAGCGGCACGCCGATATCGTTGTTGAAACTGGCCTCGCTCGAGAGCGTCTCAAGCCGCTGCCCCAATACGGTGGCCAAGATTTCCTTGGTGCTGGTTTTGCCGTTGGAGCCGCCGACCGCGACCACCGGCAACTCGAAATCCTGCCGGTAACGGGCAGCCAATTGGCCAAGAGCGCACCGCGTCTCGGCCACCCCGATCATCGGCCCGGCGCTCTTCGCTTGGCCAAGCCGGGAGCGGTTGACCACGGCCGCCTCCGCCCCTTGGCCAAGCGCGTCGTTGAGATAGTCGTGCCCGTCAAACCGATCGCCACGAATCGCGACAAACAAGTCGCCCGGCTTGGCCAGCCGCGAGTCGGTGCAAATGTGCCGCACGCTTGCCGAGCGCTCGCCCGCAATGAGATATCCGTTGCAGCTCTCCTCCACAAAACCTAGTGTCCGTGGTTCCATCATCTCGACACCACCCGGGGTTTCTGTTCCGAAATCGACTTGACTGGCACCGACGGCTCGAGGCCGAGGTAGTTGGCCGATTTCTCGGCGATCACCTTGAACGCCGGCGCAGCAACCACGCCGCCGTAATACCCGTTGTGAGGCTCGTCCACAAACACCCCGATGCACAGTTGCGGATTCTCCGCCGGCAGGAAACCGATGAACGACGAAAAATATTTCCCGGCTTCGTAGCCGCGCTTTGTCTTGGACGGCTTCTGCGCCGTGCCGGTCTTGCCGGCGATGGTATAGTTCTGAAGCCAAGCCAGACGCGCGGTGCCTTCGTCCGAGACCACCGTCACCAGCATCTCCACCATCTGCTGCGCCGTCTCGTCATGGATCACCTTGCGAACCACGGTTGGGTTATACTGCATCACGACGTTTCCGTCCCGGTCCACCAAGCGATCCACCAACAGCGGGCGCATCAGGTTGCCCCCGTTGGCCATGGCGGACATTGCCATCACGAGTTGCATCGGAGTAGCCGCGACCCCGTGCCCCATCGGAATCCGGGAGATGGAGAGCTTGCTCCATTTGTTAACTGGATGAAGGATGCCTCGCACCTCCCCCGGCAGCGACACGCCGCTGCGCCGGCCGAAACCCATCTCGGAAATGTATGTGTGCAGCCGCGATTCCCCCAGTTTCATGGCCACCTTGGCCGTGCCGATGTTGGACGACTTGGTAATGATCTCCCGTACGCTCAACGGGCCGTACGCATGGTGGTCGCGCAGTACTTTGCCGGCGAAATAAAAGCGGCCGTTCTCGCAGTGGAACCGCTCGTTCAGCCTCACGGCACTCTCGTTTAGCGCCCCGGATACCGCCACGATCTTGAAGGTCGATCCCGGCTCGAAAGAATCGGTGATCACCCGATTGCGCCGGTTGGCCGCGTTGGAGTCTCCCGGCTGGTTGGGGTTGAATGTCGGCCGGTTGGCCAACGCGAGAATGGCACCAGTCTGCGGGTTCACCACCACGACACATGCACTAGCCGGCGTGTGCTTCTCGCACAGCGCCTCGAGCGCCTTTTCGGCGATGTACTGGACGTTGGCATCAAGCGTCAGCACTACGTTCATCCCGTCGCGCGGCTTTACATTGTACTCGCGAAACGCCACCACCTCGCGGCGACTGCGGTCGGTCTCGGTCTCGCTCCAGCCGCGCACACCCTCAAGCTGCGAGTCGAACATCATCTCGATGCCGTGTTTGCCCTCGAGGCCGATCACCGGCGCGCCCGAGCTTTCCGGCTCCCGCGCACCGACAAACCCCGTCACGTGGGCAGCGAGGTTGCCGCTGGGGTAAACCCGCAACTGTGAATCGAACCGCTCACAAAACACGGCGCGCCTGACGTTGTAGTATTTCAGCCGCTCACTGCGGTGCAACGATTTCACATCGACACCAAAATCAATGTGCGCCAGCGCATTGGTGATCCCCTGCCAATCCTCAAGCAGCACCTTGCGCCCGAGTACGACGTGCTTGTCCTCCCGCTGGCGCCCCTGCGCGTCGGTGTACACGCGACGCTGCATGCGCTTGGCCAAGTCGGCGGCGTCTCTACCAAGAAACGGCGCGATCGCCCGGGCCACGAGCCGTTGGTGAACGCCCAGCAGCGACGGGTCGGCACACACCGTCTTGGCGATGCGGCTCGTCGCCAGCACATTGCCGCGGATGTCCAGAATGTCGCCGCGCCTCGAGGCGTGAATCACTTTGCGGCGAGTGTTGTCCATCGCGTGCGCGGCGTGCTTGTCATGCTGAAGCACCTGTATATCCACCAACCTCACCCCAAGTCCCACATAACCGACCGTTATGAGTGAGACCAGTATCATCACCCTAACCCGGTGAGTGTTGGCTCCTGTCGTCGCCATGTCAGTTTGTAAACAGATTCTTCTGCATCTCTGTTACGGCCGTCCCCGACGCGGCGTGTTTTTTACCGTGCGGTATTCCCCCGGTTCACTTTGCTTTAGCTCCTTGGCGTTCAGCGGAAGATCTGAGAGTCGCAACACCTGCTCCGGCTGCGGCATCGTCAGCCCCAGCCCCAGTTTGCGGACCCGTTCGTAAAGCTTCTGAGTCGAGCGCATCTCGGCACGAAGTTGCTGCCAGCGCTCGTTGTCGCTCTCGAGCAACTCGAGCCGCACTTCCTTCTTGCGAACCTCGGTGCCAAGCTGGTGGATCTGTGACTTCTGCCACACGTACCCCATCGCCGTGCCGCCGAGCAGCAGGCAAAACAACGCGGCCTTGACCCACGAACCAACACTCAGCGTGGTGTCCTGGTTTTTTCGGTTGCGCGGCATGCCAATTATAGTTTCTCCATCGCCCGCAATTGAGCGCTTCGGCTTCGCGGGTTCCTCCCCACCTCGGCGTCGCTTGGCTTAACCGCCTTACGGCTGAGTTCCCGAGCCAACGGCTCGCGCGGCTCGCGCAGATCCGGCACGTCGACATCGCCGCGCACCGTGTACGGCCTGGCCAAGCTGCGGCTGAACTGTTTCACAAGCCGATCCTCCCCGGAGTGAAACGTGATGACCGCGAGGCAGCCGCCCGGCTTGAGCACTGACCACGCAGCATCCAGCCCGGCCCGCACCTGACCAAGCTCGTCGTTCACCGCCATGCGCAGCGCCTGAAACACGCCGGTCGCCGGATGCGTCCGCGCGCCCCTCCGGGGGCAGACCCTCTCCACCGTGTCGGCCAGTTGCGTGGTTGTCTCGATTCGCTGCATGTCGCGTTGTTCAACAATCGCCCGGGCAATACGTCGCGACCGGCGCTCGCCACCCAGTTCCCAAAAAATCGTCGCAAGCTCCCCAGCCTCCAACTCGTTCACCAGTTGCCCGGCGCTCACCGGCTGCCGCCGATCCATCCGCATGTCCAACGGCCCCTCGGCCTGAAAACTGAAACCGCGCTCCGCCTCGTCGAGCTGTGGCGAGCTCACCCCGAGATCCAAGAGAACCCCGTCGCAACTCGCCTTGGTCAGGCGCTTGGCCAAGCCGGCAAACGGTTCCTGATGCAACTCCAGCCGATCGCCAAACTTGGCCAAGCGCTTGGCCGCAGCGGCCAGCGCCCAATCGTCGTGGTCGAACGCAACCAAGCGGCCGTCCGGGCCGCTCGCCTCTAGGATCGCCTCCGCATGTCCGCCGCCACCGACCGTGCCATCCACGTACAAGCCGCCCGCCGCCGGTTGAAGCGCCGAGAGCACCTCCTCCAGCAGAACCGGTTCGTGGATGAATTCGATCACAAGTCATCGGCTTTTTCGTGAGGCTCAACCGTCTCCACCCGCGAGGCATATTCCTTGTAGCTCCATGCCACCCTGCCATCCACGTACACGTCTGTCTTGTAACTCTTGGCCATCTCGACCGCCTCGTCCAACTCGTTGGCATGCGTTTGCGCCGACTCATTCTCTGCCACTTTTTTTGGGGCGACTGCCAACGCACCAGCGGATCCCTCAGCCATGATGCCGGCCGGCCAAAATGACTTGAACGCGAGCAGCCAACGCCACGATCGACGCGACGCAAACCGCGTCACTTTGTTCAGCAACACGAACCGACCGCGCATGCGCTCGGCCCACGAACTTCTCATCGGTTCCTCGGCAATGAGGCTCGGGCGGAACTCGCTCACGCATTCACCGGCGCGAACCGCCAGGTCCGATCCCTCCAAGTCGTTTCGCACCACCCGCACCCGCATCGGGCTGATGCGGCTGTACACCTCAACCTCATCCCGCGACCGAGGCTTGGCCTCCGATTGGTC
>ENA-OREN01003044-OREN01003044.1-marine-metagenome-genome-assembly--contig:-NODE-3044-length-16060-cov-8.249515_pt1 | contig 16060 bp, 15 predicted proteins | sample MGYA00248624_ERZ508555 | MGnify/ENA primary metagenome ERZ508555 (study PRJEB26222, sample SAMN06267773) | marine metagenome | isolation source: Saanich Inlet, British Columbia, Canada | place...
GATTTACCGTTCAAGAAGGAAGCACTGACATTAATCTTGCCATCACGAACAATGAGTTTCTTCTGCTTTTTATCAGACGGCTCCGCTTCATTTTTTCATATTAAAATCCCTTTAAAGTTAATCTGACTCTTTATTAACATAATATTAAATTATCTTTTTTCTATTTTTCAATACATCTTCTTAAAAATGATCGGGAGGATGATTGCCAGCATAACTACCATGCCAATAAAATGTTCCCAACTTTGAAACATAGATGTCTCCGCTGTTTTAAGAGTTAACTATTTAGGCCCTGTCATTTTTTCAGGCCTCACTTTTTCATCGAACTCCTCCGCAGTCAATAATCCCAATGCAACGGCAGACTCTTTCAGGGTAGTATTTTCCTGATACGCTTTTTTGGCAACCTTTGCAGCATTGTCATAGCCAATATGTGGATTGAGTGCGGTGACCAGCATGAGCGATCCGTTGAGGTGTTTTTCTATTTGCGTTTTGTTAGGTTCGATTCCAACGACACAATGGTCGTTGAACGACCTGCATGAATCAGCGAGGAGACGAATGGATTGCAACAAGTTATAAATCATTACTGGCTTGAATACGTTTAGTTCAAAGTGTCCCGATGAGCCACCAACGTTGATCGCGGTATCGTTACCAATCACTTGCGTAGCCACCATGGTCATGGCTTCTGACTGTGTTGGGTTCACCTTGCCTGGCATGATTGAACTGCCGGGTTCGTTTGCAGGTAAAGTGATCTCACCAATACCGCATCGTGGTCCAGATCCCAGCCATCGGATATCATTGGCAATTTTCATGAGAGAGCAAGCGATGGTTTTCAATACACCGCTGGTTTCAACGATGGCATCGTGCGCCGCAAGCGATTCAAATTTATTGGGAGCCGTCACGAATGGGCATCCTGTAATCTCTGCAATCTGTTTCGCAACGTTTACAGGAAAGTCGCGATGCGAGTTGAGCCCAGTACCCACAGCCGTTCCCCCAAGTGCAATCTGGTACATCCGTGGCATGCACCCATTGATACGGTCAAGCGCATATTCCAGCTGAGTTGTGTAACCGCTGAACTCCTGACCCAATGTGAGCGGCGTAGCATCCATTAAATGGGTACGCCCAATTTTAATGATATCTTTGAATTCTATAGTTTTTTTCCGAAACGATTCGGAGAGTGTAGTCAAAGATGGGATCAAGGCATCACGAATGCGTTCAACTGCCGCGATGTGCATCGCGGTGGGGAACGTATCATTGGAAGACTGTCCCATATTCACATGATCATTCGGGTGCACCGGATCCTTGGAACCTATCACTCCTCCCGCCAACTCAATACCACGATTAGCAATAACCTCATTGCTGTTCATGTTCGATTGGGTCCCACTTCCTGTTTGCCAGACCCGTAACGGAAAATGGTCGTCGAGTTTTCCATCGATGACTTCATCGGCAGCTTTAGCGATCAAGTCTTTGATATCCTCCGGCATCAATCCCAGTTCAGCATTGACCATAGCGGAAGCTTTTTTAAGAATACCCATGCCGCGAATAAGTTCGCGAGGCATGGTTTCTGTGCCAATATCAAAGTGGATCAGCGACCGCGCTGTTTGCGCACCATAATAGCAATTGGCGGGAACTTCGATTTCCCCCATGCTGTCCGTTTCCATCCGGGTTTCCATTTTTCTCCTCCTTAATTTATAAAATAGTCTGCCGCTTCCGGCATCTGTTCTTCAATATAGATTCTGAATTTTTTTAACAGTCGCTGTTCCGCCTGACGGACTGCCTCACGGGTGACCCCTCTTTCGTCCCCAAGTTCCTGCAACGACTGCGGGGACTCCGAAAGCACTCTTTTTTCTAAAATTTCGATTTCTCCCGGTTTCAATTCGGATTTAAATCCTTCAATTTTTTGCTGAAGAATTTCTCGAAACTGGTCGATCTCAGCTCTTTTTTCAAGCGACTTGCCATCACTTAGAGATTGTGCCGGGGTCATGGAACTGTCAGCACGGGTCGGGGTATCCATCGAAACATCGACCGCACCAATGCTGGCTTCCACATCGATGATTTCATTTTCATCTACTCCGAAATGTTCTGCCAGCAACTTGGTGGAAGGATCAAACCCCTCCCGCTCCAATCGTTCTTTTTCCTTTTTCAGATTGAATAATAGTTTCCGCCGGGAATTTGTAGTGCCCACCCGAACCAACCGCCAATTATCCAAAATATATTTTAATATATAAGATTTGATCCACCACGTAGCATACGCTGACAAACGAACTCCCCGGAAAGGATCAAAATTTTTGACTGCTTTCATCAAACCGATATTGCCTTCCTGCACCAGATCCATAACATTTTGCCATTCTCGCTTAAAGGTCATGGCTATTTTAACAACAAGCATCAAATTAGCCGTTGTCAACTGGTAAGCAGCATCGACATCCCCCGTTTCGGTTAGGCGGATCGCCAGTTCCTTTTCTTCTTCTTCTGAGAGTATCGGGTATCTTTTTGCTTCTTGAAGATAGGCCGCAAAAGGGTCGAGAGGAACCAGCCGCTCTTCGCGCCGCACAGCGGGCACCAGAGACTTCTTTTTACCCTTAACTTTTTTAGGTTTATCGTTCATAGATTAGAAAGCGCTTTATTTTTTCGGATTATCCCAGGTTGTATCTTCAAGTCTTTATCTTTACAATAAGGACATGGCCCGTTTAGCATTATTTGGAATTGCAGTTATTATTGTCATTCTTGTTGCTCGCCTGATTTTCCCATCGAGTGCCAAAGAGCCTAATCCAACAGAAATGGTACAAGACCCCAATAACGGCGTGTACATCCCAAAAACAGAGGCAATAAAAAAGACGATCAACGGCAAAGAGTATTATTTTTCAAGCGAACAAAGTGCCGAAGATTACATTAACAAAAATCAAACGAAAACAGATTAAAAACGGTAACACCTTTTGATATCCCTGCCTGAACAAGTTTGCCCTTGGTATTATAGCAAATGAATTCAATTAAATCGGAGAAGTAAGAATCCTAAATATGCGCATTAAAATTTCAAAAAATTTGGTTACAAATAAATATTTAGCGAGATGTATGGTTGCTGTTTTAACGGTATGCTTTCTGTTCCTTAGTGGCCCAGCCCAGGCACAAGAAAAATGCCAACCTTTGGATAAAAAGCGAATTAAAATTGAAGGTTATATTTCGAAAAAATTCCGCAAACAACGAAAAGCAGTTATTAAGGAATTTACTGAATTGGGGGACTCTCGAGCCGCACTCAGAGTCTACCCTATGGGAGAAACTTCCAAGGTCATTGCTATTGGGAAATGCGTTCCCGTGCATATTGCCCAGCATGTCATCAAAAAAGCCATGCAATACAGCACCGGAGTTGAAAGTCTCGTTCAGCAACAATTTGTCCACGGCCACTGGATAGGTGTTGGCGTCACTATATTTGACGAGCCTTCCCAGCAACTTGTTTCCTCAGAGCAGGTTCAGCAACTGCTGAACCCCGATCTTTCTACTGAAAAATTTCACAAACTTTATCTGCAGTTTGCAGTTCCTAATGAATTGACACCCTTTTTTGGCTTGCAGGTTCCGAATGTGAAAACCGCCCAACCGGCCCCCTAACGGGGTTAAAATATTAGTAAAATATAGTTAAAGACCTGCTCTTTCCTTAACAGATACTGGACGCCAAGACTAGGCCACTAGTTATCGCGGCGGACGAGGCGGACGGCATGCGAAATGGTTTTATCATTTTTCTCATACCAGTAAGGACAACCATTTGCATAAAACATTATCTGGGCTTCCTTACCGCGTGTGGACGAAGTCCAAGTGCAGTTCGCGGCCCCTAGTGGAAACACTGAATCCAAATGTATGTCGCCACCTTTAGAATCTTTATTCAGTTTTTCCTTATCATAAATGGATGAAGCTTCATGAATGGTGGGAATACGCCAATCGCTGTACCCCCCTGCCTTTTTTTTGTTGGATTCTTTCATATACTCTTCCGCCTCTGAATAGGAAACTTCTTTATCCAAATCCAGATGCGAATCATTAGCCATCCACGTCACGCTGGTTACCGAATCATAAACTGTTCCATCATCTCTTTTTAGAAATCGTGATTTTTCGTTGCCCATATTTTCCTCTCAAAATAAACATCGGGCAGAATCTACCCGACACGCATTGGTTTTTCAAATTAAGCCACATTTTAACCTATGATGACTTCATTTCACAACATCTAGCCTGTTCACTGTTAAAGGTATAGATCGGTACGGCGGTCTTTAAAAATTTCGTTTTGTGAATTGAGGTATTTGTCCCTGGCTTTTTTGAGATCGATGTCAACAATATGAACCTCTTCTTCCGTTTCTGATGCTCGGACGAGTATGTTTCCATCAGGGTCAACCACCTGACTCTGCCCTATGAAATTCAGTTTTTCTCCGGGAATACGTTCTTCTTCTCCGACCCGGTCTGCTGTGATGGCAAAAATACGGTTTTCCAAACAACGTGTGATCATTGCTTGCGGGCAATGGGGCAGAACCAGATTAGACGGATGCGCTATGATTTCCGCGCCTTTCAGAGCAAGCGACCGAGCAGTTTCCGGGAAACGCCAGTCGAAGCAGATCATCACACCGACTTTTACACCGTCAAGATCAAACACCGGGGGTACATCCGTGCCGGCATGGAAGCAGGATTTCTCAGTATCAAACAGATGAATTTTTCTGTAACGGCCGATTAAACCCTTTGGCCCAACAATAACAGAAGAGTTGTAGACGTGATCGCCTTCTATTTCGACTAGTCCCGCAATAAAATGTGCTTTGTTTTTTTTTGCGAGGGAGATGAGGAAATGGGTAGTCTTGCCGCCAGAAACAGGTTCTGCGAACCGATGAGCCTCATCCATGTTTTTGAATCTATAGCCTGTGGCGAAAAGTTCTGGCAGAACAAATAAATCTGCTGCTTTTCCAGCCAGCATCTCTTCGATGCGATTCAGGTTGTCCTGAACGTTTCCAAACTCAGGACGGTTCTGGACGATTGCGACTTTCATAGGAACAAGGCCATTCCTTGAAAAACCCTCTATCAAGGGAAAAAATTAGTAAACAATAGCCAGATCGATTAATAGCGAACGTGCAGAGCGCTCAAAGCTGCGAAAACTTATTTCTATACAAATGGTCGATCAAGGTTAAAGCCACCATAGCTTCTGCAATAGGCACGGCCCTTGGAGCAACACAGGGATCGTGTCTGCCTTCGACTCTAATTTCAGCTTTCTTGCCCTGACAGGTGACGGTGTCTTGCGCCTTGTTGATCGACGAGGTCGGCTTTACAACGAGCTTCACAACGATATCCATACCGTTCGAAATTCCACCCAGAATGCCACCTGCATTATTAGTCGCAGTGACCACCTTTTTGTTTTTCATAGTGAACACATCATTGCATTGAGAACCAGTCATGGTTGCCGATTGGAATCCGACACCGATTTCGACTCCTTTTACTGCAGGGATACTCATCACCGCTTTTGCCAGATCAGCATCGAGTCGGTCAAATACCGGTTCACCCAACCCGGCGGGGACGCCTTGCGCAACCACTTCGACAACACCCCCCAAAGAGTCACCCTTTTTTCGAGCCCGCATTATGGCGTTGATCATTTTATCGGCCATTTTAGCATCGGGACAGCGGACGATATTATTCTCTATCTCTTTGAAGTCAATGGTTTGAGCGATATTTTTTCCCACTTGCCGAGTAAAACCGATAACTTTTATTTTTTCACGCGCCAGAAGTTTTTTGGCAATGGCACCTGCGGCAACACGACCAACCGTTTCACGCGCACTGGACCTGCCACCGCCACGGTAATCGCGAAAGCCATATTTCATGTCATAGGTGTAGTCGGCATGCCCCGGTCGAAACAAGTCTTTAATCAACTCATATTTGGAAGAATCGGCATCTTCATTTTCGACTAACAAAGAGATCGGTGTGCCCGTAGTTTTACCGTTGAACACCCCGGACATGATTTGAATTTTATCGCCTTCTTTTCGTGTGGTGGTAACTTTGCTCTGCCCCGTTCGGCGTCGATTAAGCTCTAACTGGATTTCGGATTCTTTGAGAGACAATCCTGCGGGACAACCTTCGACAACAACGCCAAGTCCTCTGCCATGCGATTCCCCCCAAGTTGTAATTTTAAACAGTTTTCCGAAAGAGCTTCCTGACATAAGCTTTGAGATATGGAGTTAGTTTTAGTTGCTGGGGAAACTTGCAACAGAGTGCAAGCCTATTCATCAAGAGATCTAGACATAATGTATTGAAAAAAAAGCTATTTTAGCTTGAAAAGAGGCAGTCGCCCACACGACGGTCTAAGTTGGCTAGCCACGGAGGATGAAACGGACCACGCAGGGAGAGCAATCCCTTTCCGTCAAGACTACTGGTTTTCTTGTGCTTCTCGTGCCGCCTCTTCTGCTTCTCTCTCGTCAACCAGTTCACGCAGTTCTTTTCCCGCCTTGAAAAAAGGAACCTTTTTTGAAGGAACATCCACTTTCTGCCCGGATTTTGGATTACGCCCAACCCTAGCATTTCTTTGCCTTATTCGAAAACTACCAAACCCTCTTAATTCGACTTTCTTTCCTTCAGCCAATGAATCGGTAATACTTGAAAAAACTGTATTAACGACAACTTCGGTCTGTTTTTTAGTCAGATTAATTTGGTTCGCTACTTTTTCTACAAGTTCTGCTTTAGTCATCTAAAAGTCTCCCCCCCCACGGATCAACAATTTTAATGATACTGAAAATTGGATTTAAAAAATTATAGCATTCGCAATAATTAAGTCAACCCCTTTATTTTAATTGAGTTAAGAAGATTTAGGCCCGATCGAGCAGCGAAAAACTCCTAAAATCCGCCAGTATGAACGCGTTTTAGAAGTTAGAAGAGGTGGAAAGCTCTGGGCCAGGGAAATGCCTACAGACCATTGTTTTTATTGAGGAAACCAAAGATATTGTAGCCGCGGAGCAGGCGCAGGCGAAAAAACCTGAGTAAGGTTTTTAGAAACAACAGTTTGCATTAACCAGTCCATAAATGGGACATCTTCTTTTTCTTCGATGACGCTTGGATGACCCACAATGCCAATTTTCTTGCCTAGGATTTCTTTGGTTTTTTCCAGCCCACCAAACTCATCGACCAGTTTAAATTCAAACGCTTGTTTTCCTGTCATGACTCTTCCGTCAGCAAATAGTTTCACTTCATCTTCCGGGAGGTTTCTTCCTAGCGATACGGCTCGCACAAATTGCTGATGCACATCGTCTACCACATTTTGTAATAGCTTGAGTTCTTCCGGTTGCATGGATCGAAGTGGAGACCCGGAATCTTTAAATGCTCCACTTTTGATCACCGCAGGCCGTACGCCAATTTTTTTAGCCAGTTCTTCCACGTTATTGAAAGCCATAATGGCACCTATGCTTCCCGTCAGCGTACCGGGATTTGCGACGACATAGTTTGCAGCACAGGCAATATAATATCCACCCGAGGCCGCAACACTGCCTAACGAAGCGTAAACAATTTTATTGGCATCTTTAATTTTATTGATTTCATCATAGATTTCCTGTGCCGGAGCCACCGCGCCACCCGGTGAGTCTATGCGAACAATGATAGCTTTAATTTTTGGGTCTCGGCGGTACTTCGAGAGTTGCCGGACTATTGCAGTGGAATCCATCAACATACCGTTGACATGAACCATAGCTATCTCACTGTTTGAGGCTTTCCAACCGTCCTGCATAAGCCCACCCATAACGGATGCCGCAAAAAAGAATGCGAAAATACCTAATGTCCATTTAAATAATTTTTTCAAAGGTGACCTTTCCGACTAGGGAGGAATGTTCATGCTCAAGCCCGGCCTCTATCGAGGCCGGGTTTCCGAGTTTACTCTTCTTTAAAAACTTCCATGTCTACCTGTTCCTTTTCGATTTCGGAAAGGTCCAGGTTTTCTGTATGAGCTTTGATGCTCAAGGCAATTTTTTTGTTGGCAATATCTACCTTGATCACTTTTGCTTTGATCTCATCATCGATTTTCACAGCTTCTTCAGGATCGGTGATTTTTTCAGAGCTCAATTGTGAGACATGAATCAAACCTTCGAGCCCATCGCCAAACTCAGCAAAGGCACCAAAGCTTGTTACTTTGATTATTGTTCCTGTAACTTCTGTTCCGATCGGATAATTACCTGCAATTTTATCCCATGGATCCGGTAGCATTTGTTTAACACCGAGGGAAATTCTGCAGTTATCCTTATCAATACTGAGAACGACTGAAGCAATCCGGTCCTTTTTCTTCAGCGCTTCAGAAGGGTGCTTGATTTTTTTCCAGCTCAAATCAGAGATATGGATCAATCCGTCAACACCATCTTCCAATTCGACAAATGCACCAAAGTCAGTCAAGTTTCTTACTGTGCCTTCAACCTCGGTACCAATGGGATATTTTTCTTCAATTTTATCCCAAGGATTCGGCTCAATTTGTTTCATGCCCAGTGAGATACGTTTCTTCTCTTTGTCCAGAGTGAGGACAAGAGCTTCCACTTCATCACCGATAGCAACCATTTTGCTTGGATGTTTGACGTGCCGACTCCAACTCATCTCTGAAATATGCACGAGACCTTCGATGCCTTTTTCCAGTTCGACAAAAACACCGTAGTCTGTGATGCTGACCACTTTGCCTTTAATTTTTGTCTCCACTGGGAATTTAGAGTCCACATCAACCCATGGATCGGGGCTGGTTTGTTTGAGCCCCAACGAAACGCGTTCTTTCTCTTTATCGTATTTAAGAATCATTACTGTTACTTTGTCGCCAATCGAAAACATTTCGGATGGGTGGTTGACCCGGCCCCATGACATATCGGTAATGTGGAGCAATCCGTCAATTCCACCGAGATCGATGAACACACCATATTCGGTAATGTTCTTAACAATTCCTTCAATGAGATTGCCTTCGCCCATTTTCTCAAGTGTACCCGTACGAATCTGCTTGCGCTGTTCTTCCAGAAGAATTCTGCGAGAGAGAACAATGTTGCCGCGCTTTTTGTTCATCTTGATGATTTTCATATCGAACTTTTCGCTGATCAGTTTTTCCAGATTGCGAATGGGGCGAAGATCGATTTGTGATCCGGGCAAGAAGGCTTTTAGTCCAATGTCGACAGTGAGTCCACCTTTTGCCTTCGCTATTACGGTACCCTGAATGATCTCATCAGCTTCGTAAGTTTTAACCAGATCATCCCAAATTTTAATTTTATTGGCTTTTTCTTTTGAGAGAACGACATTGCCATCGTTGTCTTCTACCTTTTCCAGATAGACCTCTACTTCGTCATCGATCTGCAGGTTTTTTCCGTTTTCAGGAAACTCAGAAAGAGAAACCATTCCTTCTGATTTAAAGCCCACGTCAACCGTGGCGAGCCCTTTGGAAATGGCAATGACCTTTCCCATGATAATCTGGGATGCCTTAAACCGACCGAGACTCTCGTTAAAATATTGCTCCATTTCCTGATAGACGGCTTCTTCGCTAGCCGTCAGGCCTTCCAACTCGGCCTTATCATCTGCGTTCATTTTTCCTAAAAGTTCTTTGGGTATTTTCATGACCTGCTGATTCTCACTTGTTAAAGGTTATTAATTAATTTTGAATTTCTTTTTTTAAATTTATTTGTTCCATAACTTTGTCAATGACTTCTTCAATAGCAAATTTTGTAGTGTCGATTTTTATAGCGTCCTCTGCTGGGCAAAGGGGTGAGATGGCACGAGTTCTATCTTCGTGATCTCTTTGCTTTATTTCCGCAATGATATTTTCCAAGTCAACGTCCAGGTTTTTCTCTTTCAACTCCAAATAGCGTCTCTTACCGCGCTCTTCTGCATCCGCATCCATAAAAAATTTCAACTCTGCATTCGGGAACACTTGGGTGCCAATGTCACGGCCGTCCATGACCACGTTTCCCGACCGGCCGATTTCCTGCTGTTTAGCAACGAGAATTTCCCGAACTCTTTTCTGTGCTGCGACTTTTGCAGCACCTCGTCCAACGACTTCATTTTTTAGCAAGCCAGTGGCATTTTCTCCATTGACCTTTACTTGCTGCCCTGCCGGGTCGGCTACAAATTCGATTTTCAATTGTGTTACCCATTGGCCCACGGCATTTTCATCACTCAGGTCAATGTCCTTTTTTTCTGCAGACCAGGCAACCGCCCGGTACATTGAACCCGTATCGATATAGCGGTAGTTGAGCCTCTTTGCTATAAATTTTGCAACTGTGCTTTTACCGCTACCTGCCGGTCCGTCTATGGCGATGATCATTACGTTAAATTACTTTCAGACGATATTTGTTGGCGGCGGCAAAAGCTTCTTCTAAAGCCTGTCCGTCTTTTTTTTCGATCACATCTCGCATCTCGCTCAACGTTTTCTGAAACCGATCTATCAAGTCCAGTGAATGCGTTTGATTCGAAAGGCAAATATCACGCCACATCACAGGATCACCCGAGGCTATCCGGGTGATGTCTTTCAACCCTGCTCCTGAATAGGCCGTGACTTCATGATCCTGTTTGGTACGCAAAGCTCCCAGAGTGTTCATCAACGCATAAGCGACGATATGAGGTAGATGACTCACCGCACCAAAAACAAAATCGTGCTCGTCCGCATCTAGCATCAGCGTGTCCATACCCACCGATTCCCAAAGCGCACCGATTTTTTCTAGGGCATGAGTATCGGTTTTTGGTGTCGGCGTTAAAATGCATCTCGCATCGAGATACAAATCTTCTCGCGATGCTTCCAGCCCAGATTTCTCACCGCCGGCAATGGGATGCGAACCAACAAAGAAAATACCCTCTGGCATCAAATTGTCCGCTTCATGAACCAGCGGCCCTTTCACCGAACCTACATCGGTGATCACAGCACCCGTTTTCAGATGTGGCAATAAGCTCTCAATCGACGGAACGATACGAGATACCGGCGTACAAAGAACTATCAGGTCGGCATCTTTTACCGAATCTGCTAAGTCTGCGGCGTAACGATCAATAATGCCAAGGGACTTGGCTTTCTCCAGGTTTTCTCGATTACGGCCGAACCCCGAAATTTCTTCAACAAGATTGTATTTACGACAAGCCTTAGCTAAAGAAGCTCCCAAAAGGCCAACACCAATGATGGTTATTTTTTCAAATAACTTCATGCTCGTTTCAATCCCTGTTCAGGATAAGAGCCTAGAACTCGCAAAAACAAAGTCCGCTTGCTGAGTGTTTTTAAAACCCGTTCGACGACTTTGTCATCCACATGACCCAGGAAGTCAACATAAAACAGGTATTCCCAAGGTTTGTTACGTAATGGACGCGATTGAATTTTAGTCAGGCTGACATTATTTTTGGCGAACAATTGCAGGGTTTTTAATAATGAACCCGCTTCATCTGCAATGGAAAACATAATGGACGTCTTATTCTTTTTAGCTCTTTTAGCCTGATCTTTACTGATCACCAAAAACCGCGTGTGATTTTCAGCGCGATCCTGAATGTTTTTAGCAATAACTTTTAGTCCGTGGACCTCAGCCGCTAATTGCCCTGCTATGGCAGCAGAATTCTTTTCCTGCTTTGCAAGCTCCGCCGCTTGAGCGGTGCTGGAGGTGGGCATCTGTTCCACACCAGGAAGATTCTTGTTCAACCAGTTTCTGGATTGCGCTAAAGGCTGCGGATGTGAATAAACCTTTTTAATCTTTTTTCGATCCGCATTTGCTGCCAACAAAAATAATGAAATTGCGAGTCGAGCTTCATCACATATATGTAATGGAGAATCTACAAAACAATCGAGTGTCAGATTGACAAACCCCTCAATAGAATTTTCTACAGGCACCACGCCATAATCCGAATTACCGAGTTCCACTTCTGAGAAAACGGATTCAATATTAGCGCAGGGATTAAATTTGCAAGAATGACCGAAATGCTTAACCGCAACTTGATGACTGAACGTGGTTTCCGGCCCCAGAAAAGCAATTTTCAGAGGCTTTTCCAAAGCCAATGTTGCAGAAAAAATTTCACGAAAAATGGAATTAACTGATGAAGGAGGAAACGGACCTTTGCTCTGGTCGTTCAACCGGTCGAGAATAGCACGCTCACGTTGGGGAACATGAAAATGAGTCATCTTCCCCTGGCGGGACTTCTCTTTACCTATTTTTTGAGCCAAAAGGCCACGACGGTTGATCAGCTTCAAAAGCTGGTCATCTAAATTATCAATCTGCTGGCGCAGATCGTCTAGCTTTGACAAAAAACGTGTACCACCTTTACTTGGATTTCCCGCAACCACTTAAGATGTATGGGATTCCTTGATCATTTCATAATTCCCCCCTAAAATGCAAGGATATTATTAAAGAAAACCCTGATTCTAAGGGGTTTTCTCTATTTTTAGCAACAAGGAGATAATGAAATGATTTTGCTGGAATTCAGTATGAGTCCGATGGATAAAGGGGAAAGTGTGAGCGACCAAGTCAGTCGATCGTTAAAAATTATCGACGAAAGCGGAGTGCCTTATAAGCTGAATCCGATGGGGACGGTATTAGAAGGCGAATTCGATGAAGTCATGGGTGTGGTCAAACAATGCTATGAAACCATGCGCTCCGACTGCAAACGCATCACCTGCGGCATCAAAATAGATTATCGCGAAGGAAAATCAGGAAGACTGGAATCTAAAATGGCCTCCATCGAAAACAAACTGGGGAAAGAAGTGAAAAAGTAGGGAAGATTTCTTATTTTGGGTAGCTCATCAGCTTCTGCCTAATGTAATTCACAACCGCTTGAATTTCCTGTGCGGTCAAGCGTGATTTCCAAGGCATCATAGCCGTATCTTTTCTTCCGTCTGTGACAGAACGAATCATTCGTTTTTCTGTCAGTTGCTGTTTGGATTTTTCTGAGGTGAAATTTTTTGGAGGTGGGTTTAGCACATTCGCGGCGAAGGTTTTGCCATCTCCCTTGTTTCCGTGGCAGGCTTTGCAATGTTTGAAAAAAATGTCGCGTCCGGTTTCAGAATCAACAGGGTCGGCGAAAGCAATTGAGGAAGAAAACAAACATATAAGCAAACCAAGACACCAATTGTTCAACTTAATCAACCCCCCTCATTCCCCCCTTATCAGGGGGGAGGTTTTATAAAACCAACACTATTTCTAGAAGCAAAACCGGTAATCGCTCACCTTAAAACGCTCTGACCCATTGCCAGCGGCGGCTCGCCGCTAGGGGACGTCTTCTAGTTTTTCTATCATTAATACTTCGATCATATTTGCTTTGAATCGGCTCATCAATTTTTGAAATGTTACCCTTTGGTCTTTTAAGGAAACGTAAAAAACGTCAATACCCCTATCCCCTTGAGTCGATATTTTAGCCCGGTGGATGAGGATGCCAAAGTCAGCGAACACAGATGCGATTTTATAAAGCATCCCCAAATGATCGCGAGCCTCAACACGAATGACGGTAAAAGTGTCTGCAGTTTCCCTTTCCACTTGAACTCGCGGAACGATAGCTTCATGGGAACCTTTTTGTTCACCTGCATAGCGAGTGCGGGACCGCATCATTTTTTGCAAACTGGTTTTCTTTGAAAATAAATCTGACAGGTTGAGTTTGATTTCTTTCCAAATTTCAAAATTGTCTCCTGCTGCGATCTCGCTTTCTTCGACCTGAACCGAGACGATGACATATCCATCTTTCTTTAAGTAGATATGAGCTCCCAATATATTCAAGCTTCTTGCTGTTAACGCGCCTACCAGTTTTTTAAACGACTCCTGCCCGGAAACACAAGATAGCGTGAGGTTATGAAACTTTCCTTCTTCATTGAATTCGTGATGCAATATGAAAGGTTTGTCTTTCAATGAACGGATCAGTCTTATATGCAAAGCCACTTCTTCAGAATGTGCCGTCATCAAGTAATCTTCTGGCATCAAGCCAAGATGGGATTCAATTTCAATGACAGGTAGTTCGCCGTGCAATGCTTTAAAAACACCTGCTCGGGTTGCCTGAGGATGTTGATCGAGGGATCCAGGATCACTAAGGTATTTTGATGTTCGCTCATAAAGTTCGGAGAGCAAAAGTTTTTTCCAAGCCGTCAATGTGCCCGGCGCAACCGCACGTAATTCTGCATAACTGAATAGATACAATGCAGCAAGACGTTCTTGGTTGTCTACGATTTGAGCAAATTTCTGGATCACGGTCGATTGGTGGATGTCCTGATGCAAAGCCGTTTCCACCATTTCATAAATATTTTTTATTAAAAATTCCAGCAGTTCTTTTTCATCTGTTTTCAGATGCAGTCTGTCGCCGATAAACTTTAAAAATCCGGTCAGCCCAGACTCGCCATCCATACCAGAGAGGGTTCCTGCAGACTGTAAAAGCGCCGCGAATTTTAAAGTCTTTTTGTTTGGATATTCTTTATAGATGGTCACTAAATCGGTAGGATTGCTCAGTGTTGCCGATTCCATTTCTTCCAGAAACCGGATGATGCGCAGTGAATGCTCATCGGCTGTGTAGTGATGATAGAAATCGTGGTTGACCTTACAATGCGCCAATCCGAATTCTGGCAATACCTGTTCTAAAATTTCTGTTTCGTGCATCAATCGCAGAGTTTTCTCTGAATCGCCGTCGCCGAGGATAGAGAAAAGAAAGCTTCTAATCTCTTCTCCTTTCATATGCTCCGCGTTAATGAGTTTTTTGTGTAACCTTAATTGTCTTCGCAATTGATAATCAGGTAAAACGGGGTGTTGACGGCAAAGCTCCAGAGCTGTCAGCACAAGGGATTTATCATGTTTAAAATCTTTTTTCGGATCTCCGTCATAAACCAGGGTTGCGCCGGAAATGCTGAATCCATTCCCCAAAGATTTTTTTGTTAGATCAGAAAGAACCCGCATAAAAGATTGCCGGGCCTGCAGACAATGTTCGAAAAGGTTTTCAGAGAAGTTGTAGATGTTGGTGGCGTGCAGATAATAATCGCGCATAAAGTCTTCCACCGGTTGTCCGTCAAAAGAAGCGTGATAACCCAGATGAGTAGCAAGATCTTTCTGAATATCGCGAGATAAAACATCGGTCTTTTTTTCTGTCAGATAATGCAGTTCATTGCGAACCCGCAGAGAAAAATCCACCGAGTTATAGAGTGACTCGATTTCCTGTGGAGAAATATTCTGAGTGTCGCCAATTTCCCTGAAAGAATGAACACCGAACCGAACCGCCGCTGCCCAAAGAGCATTATGATAATCTCTCAAGCCACCGGGACCATTTTTGATATCTGGTTCCGGGTGACAGACAACTCCTTCTTCATTCCCATAGCGTGTGTACTTCTCTTTCAATTTTGAATTCAAAAACTTTTTAACGCCTTTTTGCAGAACCTTTTTGTTGATGGACGTTGTAAAACGGCCATAGATAATCTGGTCGCCAATCAAGAACCGGGTTTCGATCATCGACGTTTTGATGGTCAGGTCTTCTTTAGCCAAGTTTACGCAGTCTTTAATCGTGCGAGAACTGTGACCGATCTCCATGCCAAATCCCCAAAACACAGACAATGCATCCTGTATAAACATATCCGTCAAGGGTTTTGGCTTATCAGGAATCAAAAATAGCAAATCAATGTCGGAAAGCGGGTTGAGCTCTCCTCTTCCATAACCACCGACTGCGACCAGAGAGAAATCTTCAAGTACGGAAGCGGACTGATACTTTTCCAGTCGGATCATGGAAAGAATGACATGCCTAATCACCTCATCGATCAAACTGGTATAGGATTGAATGACTTCTCGCCCACCCGCTCCAGAACGGTGCCAGGCTTTGATCTTCTCTTTTTCAGATCGGATCAATTCTTTGAGCGCATTGAAATAAGGCAAGCGTTCCTTGGCGTCTTGGGGAATCTCCTCAACGCTGCTGAAATCAATTGCCAGTCGATAATTGGGTGTAATCATTAAATTTATAGATTGGATTATTTATGATCGCTAAAGTAAGAGAATAAAGAATTATTCGAAAAATACAAGTTCAACGACCTGACAGGTTAGACTTGGAGTGTTAGTGAAAACCCTAATTCGCATTGTTTTAATAGCCGTTATCGATTGAAAAAACTGGCGAGTCAATTAGGACTCACAAACTA
>ENA-OREN01003046-OREN01003046.1-marine-metagenome-genome-assembly--contig:-NODE-3046-length-16055-cov-5.855739_pt1 | contig 16055 bp, 14 predicted proteins | sample MGYA00248624_ERZ508555 | MGnify/ENA primary metagenome ERZ508555 (study PRJEB26222, sample SAMN06267773) | marine metagenome | isolation source: Saanich Inlet, British Columbia, Canada | place...
TTGCCATACTTCCAATGACTGCAACGTTTTATGTCTTAAACACTCCTGGCTTTACCATAACGGCATCCGTTTAAATAATCGACATTATGACTACATAATCAACTTTACAGGAAATTATTTCCACCTGAACAGTACCAGCTTAGATATTATTTTTTTAAACTGAAAAAATAACAACTAAAACAAACATGGAAAATTTTTCCTAAACGCTTGCTACACCCGCACTACCACAATTTAGCAAAAGCAAACATATAAATTTAATAAAGTGATTTTTTATTATTAACTTAATGGCAACTATTTTGCGATTATTGGCAAACGTACATAATTAGCAGACCTGATATCACATTTAAGCACTATCTTATTGCAGTCTATTGAACACTATTATTTATAACTAATATTTATCCAACATTCTCCGATAAGAATAAAGACGCTTATATATCATAAACGTTAAGAGTTAGTTATGAAAAACGCTTATGCACAGTAAAGCTAAGCTGGTACTTCGTTTAACAAGAAGGTGCGTGATAACAATTTGGATCCTGTAATTAGCAGCATTGCTATGCTTTGAAACGCAGTGCTATTGAGTTATTTCAAACATGTAATTTTATTAATAATGAAAGGAAGGGTTGGCTAAATGACAAAAGTTCTGTTAGTTGATGATTCAGCAGTAATGAGAAAAATAATACAGAGAAATATTAAAGAAACCGGTCTAGTTGTTGATGAATTTGTCGAAGCTGGAGATGGAAATCAAGCACTAGACAAGGTAAATGCCAATGGTGATTTAGACCTGATATTACTTGATTGGAATATGCCAAACATGTCTGGTATAGAATTTGTTAAGACATTAAGATCTTTAAACCTATCGAAAAGGATACCTGTAGTAATGGTTACAACTGAAGGATCTGACGCTAAAGTAAGTGAAGCTAAGGAGAGTGGTGCAGACGGTTATCTCACAAAGCCATTTACTGCAGATCAACTTCGCGACACACTCGGAGACTATCTTTTAGTAAACTAATCCATCAATAATTTATAGGAGAAAAACAATGCCAGCAACTACATACGATAATATTGTTGAAGATATTATCAGCTGTACTAATGAAGTATTTGAAACAATGATTCCTATGGAAATCAAGTGTGATGGCTCGTTCTACCAAAAGGAGGATATGATATCAACAGATGTAATTTCGCTTGTTAGTTTTACCGGTGAACACTCTGGAATAATCGCTTTTTTTGGCACTACAAATATGGCTATTAAGATTACTTCCAAAATGTTGGGAATGGAAATCACCGACATGGACCAGGATGTCAAGGACGCCATGGGAGAGCTGACAAACATGATTGGCGGAAACTTAAAAAATAAGGTTTTTGAAACGTTCGGGGCTATGCATCTTTCTGTCCCAATTGTAATAGCAGGCGCTAATATGTCTATATCATCCTCTAGTAAAGAGAAGGGTGACGTTAAGTTCTCTACAGGGGTAACATGCGACAGTACAAACTCATGGATGATGACGCCTTTCTCTTCAGAAGGAGAAACTTTTAACATCGGGCTTGTAGTCAAAAAGAATGATTAAGACACAGAGCTTAATTTAGATATTAATCAAGGTGAATTCTATACTATTAATCCACTCTACAGGCTGGAAAGGCATGAGTTAAATAGTTTTTAAGTGTCTCTTTTCTTTTTATCTTGTTCCATTTTTATAACAACTTTAAAATACAACTTCGACTACAATGACAGAAACATTAGTATCAAATATTTGTCCACCAAAGCTCAGAGAGCTAATGGACAGTACCGTAACTAAACTGAATGCAGACTGCACCAGTCTGCTAGGCAGAAACTTTGGTATATCAAAACCTGAATGTGACATATCTACACTTGGTGAATTTATAGAGAATAATGATGGTAGTTACTTCATAATTAACTCGGAACTTGAAGAATCTTATCATGGCAATATATGCACAATATTACAGTTAAAGGATGCTATTAAGATTGGCAGCATTCTCCTTGGCGAGGAAGATGAAGCGATAAAAGGGAAAATTGAGAAAGAGGATCTTGATGCAGACTGTACTGATGGTGTTACTGAGTTCAGCGGACAGTTCTCAGGAATGATTGATACAGTACTCAGAAATAAATTACCCAAACCCGTACATGTTAAGCTTTCATCATGCACCACCTTAAACAGGGACAATGCAAAAGAGGTTTTACAGGATATGTATTCTAATGAATATCTAAACCTTTCGTCACTTCTGCTTATCAAAGGATTTGATACGGGTCAATATAATATGTTTTTTCCCATTGAGTCTGTGGATGAATTTTTTGGAGAATCAATTCATGAGAAAACCACAAATGTTCTTGTTACAGATGACTCTATTTCAAATATCAGAAAAGTAAAAAAATATCTAACTAATACTCCATTCAGAGTCATTGAGTCACGTAATGCCAAACAAACATTTAATATTTTACAAAAAGAGAAAATCCACTTGATTCTTCTGAAATTAAATTTGCCAGTTCAAAATGGAATTGAAATCTGCAAAAATATTAAAAAAACGCCATATACCAGGGGAATTCCATTGGTAATGGTTTCTGACAAACCAACACAGGATGATGTTATAAAATCTTTACAGTCAGGTGCGAGAGATTTTCTTGTAATGCCTTTTAACAAAGATAGACTTTTACAAAAAATAGATAAATTCAAGGTCAAAGAGAAGCAGGCAACTTTGTTTTAAACTGATAATAAATAAAAATATATAACTAACTTCAAAATCTGACAGAGCGAAAGGATGTGATTAAAATGAGTGAAATGATTGCTGCTAACAACGAGCTGACTTTAGACATTAAGGAAGATTCAGAGATATTCCTGGAATTCTTGTCAGAGGTACTTGACCATCTTGAGGATGCAGAAAGCAATATACTAAGTATAGATGAAGATGCTACTGATTATGAAGTAATCAATGCTATTTTCAGAAGCATTCACAGTATCAAGGGAAGTGCCGGATTTCTCGGTCTAACAGATATGCAAGGTCTCAGCCACGAACTGGAAGCACTTCTGGACAAAGCACGAAAAGGTGAAATATCTATTACTCAGGAAATAATAGATATTTCTTTAAGTGCAATAGACGCACTGAGAAAACTTCGGGATAATCTTGCTATCAAGGTAGACAAAGAACTTGGAAAAAGCACCGATGCCGATGAACAGCCTATAAATATACAACCTTACGTAGACAAAATAACAGCAATACTAAGCGAAGAGGCAAAACCAAATGAGACAGTTCCTGAGCCACAAGGAAGTGTCAATCAAGAGCAGGCTGATGACTTCTGGGATAAGGAAGGTGCTGAGCCATCAGAAGAAGGATTTCTGGGAGAAATTCTTCTGGATGAAGGAACAATTACTCAAGAGCAATTAGACAAAGCACTTGAGGACGGAAATAAAAAAATCGGTGAGATACTGGTGGAAGATGGAGTAACAACCCCTGAGAAAATTGAAAAGGCTCTTACCGAGCAAAAGCCAATAGGTGAAATCTTAGCGGAAAAAGGTGTAATTACAGAACCTCAGCTCGATAATGCGCTCAAACAACAAGGCAAAAAAGTTGGAGAAAGACTCGTAGAGAGTGGTGCAACAACTCCCGAAAGCATAGATACTGCATTAGAGTCGCAACAGGCTCAACGAAGTGTCAAATTACAGTCACGAACAGTCAAAGTAGATACCGGCAAGCTTGACAATCTATTTGATTTAGTAGGAGAACTTGTGATTGCGAACACTCTTATTGTTGGAGAAATGAAGTCTGTAAACAATAATGGTACCAGCAAAAACCTCTCTCAGCTAACCAAGATTACTAAGGACATTCAGGATCAGGTCATGTCAATGAGGATGGTTACACTGAAACAGACATTCCAGAAGATGTCAAGACTTGTAAGAGATGTGTCACAACGTTCAGGTAAAAAAGTTAAATTTGAGATTTCAGGAGAAGAGACGGAGCTCGACAAGAATGTTATAGAAGAAATAGCTGATCCACTGGTGCATATTCTCAGAAATTCAGTAGATCATGGTATAGAATCAGAAGAGGATAGAATTACTAAAGGCAAACCAAATGAAGGTACTGTATCATTAAGTGCCTTTCACAGAGGCGGAAGTATCATTATAGAAATCAAGGATGACGGTAAGGGTTTACAAAAGGAGAGAATATTAAAGAAGGCTATTGATAAAGGACTCGTAAGTAACCAGGCATCTATGACTGATAATCAGATATACAATCTAATTTTTGCACCTGGTTTATCAACTGCAGATAAGGTTACTAATATTTCCGGGCGTGGAGTAGGAATGGATGTAGTAAAGAAAAATATTGAAAAACTTCGCGGTAAAGTTGATGTAACATCACAGGAAGGAGTAGGTTCCACATTTACCATAAAACTTCCACTGACACTTGCAATAATTGATGGCATTGTAGTTAATGTCGGTGACACAAAATACATTATACCAACAGTTTCTATAGAGGAATCACTGCAGCCGAAAGAAGAAGAGATCAGTACAGTTAAAAACCAGGGTGAGGTTGTTAATATCAGAGGAAATCTGTTGTCATTGGTACGTCTGCATAAACTCTACAATATTAATACGACGAAGACTGTTCCATGGGAATCTATTGTTGTTGTTGTAGAGGGCGCTGAAGGTAAATATGGAGTTTTGGTTGATGAACTTCTTGGACAGCAACAGGTTGTTATCAAGAGTCTGGGAGACAGGTTTAAGAATGTAAAAGGTATTTCAGGCAGTGCTATACTCGGTGACGGAAAAGTCGGTCTGATTCTGGATGTCACTGGAGTAAGAGAAGCATTTATTGGACACAACTAAATTAGTTACAGTGCATAAATGAAATTATTTTCCATTTTGCTTAAGTGTTGATATGTAAAGCACGGAAGCAATCATACAATTTTATTATATATGTTATTAAGAGGTAATAGTTATGAGCATTAATGAGCTGGAAGATGAAATACTTAAAGCAATTAAGGAATCAACTATTGAGGTCTTTTCCACTATGTTAATGATTGATGTAAATGCCGAAGACTCTTTTGTCAAGGACGAGAAGAATGTATCAACGGATCTAATATCCTCACTACACTTCTTTGGTGAAAATTACATGGGCAAGATCGCAGTATTTTCATATGGCGCAACAGCCTGCCATCTTTCAGGTTCAATGCTAGGAATGGAAATGTCAGAGGTTGATGAAGACGTAAAAGATGGAATGGGAGAGATTGTTAATATGATAGCTGGCAGTGCTAAAGTAAAACTGGAATCTTCGATGGGAGATTTCCATCTTCTGACACCCTGGGTTATTGCAGGGAGGAACCTTTCGATAGCGTCGCCTCACGGTAGTGATTCCGATCTGGCAATAGATTCACAGGCACAGTTTTCATGGATAATGACAAAGTTTTCTTATGATAAAGGACACTTTGTCGTCGGTGTACAGCCGAATCAAGTTCCTCAAAGTAGCACATCAGAAGCAGAGAAAAATATAAGTGCATTACAAGATGAAATAGAAAAACTTAAGAGTGAAAATGCAGACCTTAAATCAACAATTAGTGATGCAGGTATAGCAGTGTGAAATGAATTCAAATTAGAATTTCTGATGTCAAAATAAGAAAATTATATATTTGCTAGCACATAGTACATCCTACATACTTACACGCTATAACGATTGAGACAAATGCCAATAGAATCACTGTGTATTTAATTAAACCAACTAACAGATTAGTCACGATTAATCTGATATTTAAGACATATTATGTTAATTAATAATAACGGAAATATTGTAACAGTAGGTGTTGGAGATCTGAAAATTGCCCAATCACCAAAAGTAATTAAGACCAGTCTTGGCTCCTGTGTAGGTGTTGTTTTATATGACAGCATACAGAAGGTTGGAGGAATGCTGCACTTAATGCTGCCTAACTGTAATGACAGGGGAGGCAAACCGGCTAAATATGCTGATACCGGAATTCCTTTACTAGTTGACTTAATGGTGAACAAGGCCAAATCAAAGAAAAATGCACTTACAGCCAAAATCTTTGGTGGTGCCAAGATGTTCAGTGTTAGCAGTGAAATATTTGATATCGGGAAATCTAATATTTTAGAAACACAAAAAATCCTGGAGAGATACGGTATAAAAATAATAGCCTCTCGGCTAGGAGGTACAAAAGGGCATCAGATTACACTTGACACGGAAACAGGTATTGTTCAAAGCCGCATTTTTGGAGAGCAGTCGGCGAACTACTAATTATATTTTGATTGTGATCCATCTCACTATCTTCACAATCATAAATTGTAGATCTTATGAAAGGATTGTAAAACATGCAAATATCTAAAGAGCATCTGAAAGTATTAGATATTATTGTAAAGATCAGCATGGACAATGCATCTCGTTCTTTTTCCAAAACGATTAAACATGCTGCATTGATACAATTAGTCAAAACGGATCTTGTGGATATCAGTGAAATTACAGAGGAAATGAATAATGATTTCCGCGAAATGGTAGCATCTATACTGCGACTTGAAGGTTCACTTAATGGTAAACTAATGTTCATGATACCACTGGATGGTGCACTTACATTACAAGATTTCTATTTACAAGAAGAACCAGGTACGGCAAAGGAGTTTGATGAGTTGACCGAAGGCACTGTACAGGAAATTGGAAATATTCTTGCGAGTGCTATTGGAAATTCATTTGCAGCAGGTCTGGGCTCAATGCTTCTACCCACTCCTCCACAAGTTTTATGTGATTTTGCTGGCTCAATATTTGCCCAGCTTATTTTTGAAGAGAGTGTTGATAATGATAAAATCCTTCTGACAGAGACTAAGTTCAAACTGAGTAATACCGAGATAGATTGTTATTTTTTCTTACTCCCTGACTTAACGACTTTAGAAGATTCACTAAATGAATATGAGAAAGCGACTAATATAAATCCTTAAAAGCAATAACTACAAAACAGTATAGTAATATTAAATTTTCTAACTAAGGAGTTGTTGAAAACTAGTCGCCGGAGAAAATCATGAAAAGAGTATTAATTGTAGATGACGCTAGTGTTGTCAGAATGCTGATTAAAAAGGTTTTAACACAAGCCGATTTCGATGTAGTAGGGGAAGCTGTTAACGGCATAGATGCACTGGAAAAGTATAAAGAACTGAGGCCAGATCTGGTTACTATGGACATAACAATGCCGGAAGCTGACGGTATTCAGGCCACAAAGGACATTATTGCATTTGATGCTAAAGCAAAAGTAGTAATGTTGTCAGGAATTGATCAAAAAGAGATGTTATGGCAGGCAATAAAGGCTGGAGCAGTTTCCTACATTGTAAAGCCGTTTGAAAATGACAGAATATTGTCAACACTGAACGAAGTGATCAATAGTGAATGATTCAGTATTCTGATTGAACAAATCCGAATAAGTTTTTCTTGTTTTTCAATCAGAATACTGAAACTTAAATTTTACAGGAGATAACAATGCAATTCATTTTGTCCGATAAAGAGTTTGAGATGTTTAGAAGTTTGATTTATGACTCATGCGGAATAAGCCTGACTTTATCTAAGAAGGAGTTGGTTAAAGCGAGGCTAACTAAACGTTTAACCAAAACCGGAATAGACTCGTTTACCGATTATTACAAGTATGTTACCAACGTCGATAAATCCGGTAAAGAGCTAATCCACCTCATTGACAATATTTCTACAAACAAAACAGATTTCTTTAGAGAAAAGAAGCACTTTGATTTTCTAAATGAGAATCTCTTACCAGATATGATCTCAAGCAAAGAGAAGAGTAATAATAGAAAGCTTCGTATCTGGTGTGCAGCATCATCATCAGGCGAAGAACCTTATACCCTGGCGATGACTGTCTTTAACCATATAAAACCTAATAATGGATGGGATGTCAAGATCCTGGCCACAGACATCTCCACAAGGATATTACAAAAAGCTATTGAAGGCACATACAAGATGGATCTATTGAAAGATATTCCGCCCAGGATCACTTCGTCACATTTTTCCAAAGTATCTGTTGACAAAACAAACTATTACAGGGCGAAGGATCACCTTAAAGATATTATAACATTCAGAAGATTCAACCTCATGACTGAAAAGTTTCCTTTTAAACACCCATTTGACTTTATCTTTTGCAGAAATGTTATGATCTATTTTGATCCGCAAACGCAACACACACTTGTTAAAAAGTTTTATGATTGTTTACCGAAAAACGGTCATCTATTCATAGGGCATTCTGAAACGCTATCTAAAAATGATAATGATTTTAAATATGTACAACCTGCTATTTATCAGAGATGAGAAATTTTAATTTAGAATTGTGAATTTCAGAGCAAAATAGACAGCTCTGAAAGTGAAAAATGAGTCTCTTTCTTTAACAAAAAAAATGAAATATTTAATAATAAGTATAATATTCATAATTACACTCTTGAGTAATGCTATTTACATTTTTTATGGTACTGCTACAGGAGGACAGGCTAACAAGACTGTAAATGTATTCACCTATGAAACTCCTGATAATGAAATATGGATAAATAAAGATAGAATCCCTCTAGAGCGAATGAGGAATCACTATATAAGTGGAAGTGATAGCATAATTGACAGTTTAGAGGCAGAAAAACAACAAGTAACTCCGCTTCAACAGTTAGAGCCGGAAGTACAAAAGATATTGGTTCCATCAAAAGTGAGTTCACCTTATTTTTTAGCTTTGAATAGCCTGATAATCATCTCTGGGTTCTCATTTTTTTGCTTTCTTGCTCTTAAACGGAAACAAACTGACCAATCAGAAGTACCTTTTGGCAGTCCATCCAAATTAAAAATACATGAAACACAACCGATAGAAAACACTAAGAATAACAAGCCTTTTAACAACGATCAGGTTCTCAACAAGTCAAAAGAAATTATTTGTGAAATTCTTCAAATAATTAATGAACATTCAGATAACAATATCTCCCCAAAACAAGACTCTCTTGATAATTTTGCAAGTGAACAAGTTTCCAAGATTAAGGCATCTTCTACGCTGCAGGATTTACTGAGTGTAGAAGAGAACATTAATGAAATAATTCCTAAACACTTTGAAACTACAAAAAGCCTGGTTAACACTAAATTCAATGAGTTAAGAGCGATGTTAAATGAATTTGCTGAAGACTTTGGATCAATAACGGAAGATAACACTAACTTTTCAGGCCAGATTAAAGACAGTATGACTCATATTGAAAAGGCTATTGAATTGGACGAAATAAAAGATATAAGAAAAAAGATAATACAAGAAACATCATCAATGCGAAATGTTATAGCAGAAAAACAAGAAAAAGACGCCATAATTATTGACTCACTAACACATAAAGTCAAATCAATGAAAGTTGAGCTTGCTTCAGCTAAGGAAGAAGTATTGATAGACGGTTTAACTCAAATTTACAACAGAAAAGCCTTTGATAAGAAGATAAGTGATTCCTTTAATAAGAAATCAAAAAAGAAACGCCCGTTTACACTTGTCATGGTTGATATAGATTATTTCAAGAAAGTAAATGATGATTACGGACACACGGTAGGTGATGAGATATTAAAGAAGGTTGCGAGAACAATCAAAGACACTTTCAGACTAAACGATTTTGTGGCAAGATATGGAGGAGAAGAGTTCTCAGTAATGATCGATCGAATAGATAGTCATTATATTATGGATGTATGCGAAAGACTACGTATAGCAATTGAGGCAATAAACTTTACTATTGATGCCGAAACAATTCCAACATCTGTAAGTATTGGAATTGCATTCAGCAAACATTCAGATACATCTAAAAAGTTAATCGACAGGGCAGACAAAGCCCTATATTTTGCAAAAGAAAGCGGTAGAAATACAATCAAATCAGAAGTTGATCTATCTGAAACTGAACTAAAATCTGTATCAATCTAATATAGCAGCTATTAGAGAGAGGTGAATAAAATGAATAATAAAATAAAAGTACTAATAGTTGACGATTCTGCCGTCATCAGAAAAATATTATCTAGTTCTTTAAGCAAGTATAAGGATATAGAGGTAATTGGTACGGCACCAGACCCTTTTATAGCCAGAAACAAAATCCTTCAATTGAAACCGGATGTGATCACGCTAGACGTTGAAATGCCAAGAATGGATGGAATCACATTTCTTAACAAATTGATGACACACTATCCTATACCTACAATCATGGTTAGCTCTCTTACCCAGGAAGGCTGTGATGCAACATTAAAGGCGCTGGAATGTGGAGCTATAGACTTTGTAGCAAAACCAACAAGCCGGCTGGGAAGTGATGTTGAACATGTAATAGAGGAGCTACACACCAAAATTAAACATGCATCAAAAGCGAAAGTGAGACTCAGACAAAAAAATACAGCAGGAACCAATGGTAATAGCAACCATACACAATCAACTCATCTCAAGTCACATTCCGGCAAACAAGCTGATAATGGTAAAAATTATACAGTGTTCAAAGGTACCAATAAAGTTATATTCATTGGTGCTTCAACCGGAGGAACAGAAGCTTTGAAGGATGTATTAATAAAAATGCCTCCTGATTCTCCTGCCATAGCCATAGTACAACACATGCCTGAAATGTTCACGAAATCATTCGCTGAAAGATTGAACTCGCTATGCTCAATCACGGTAAAGGAGGGCAAGAACGGGGACAGTCTTATTCCGGGTCAGGCGATAATAGCACCTGGAAATTATCATATGAGTGTAAGAAGAAATGGAGCGATGTACTGTATTGAAACAAACCAGGATGCACCCATACACCACCAAAGGCCTGCGGTAGACGTGTTGTTTGATTCCGCCTCAAAATATGCAGGGCCTAATGCTATTGGGGTAATTTTGACCGGAATGGGAGCGGATGGAGCAACTGGGCTACTAAACATGAAAGAATCAGGAGCTAAAACTATTGCCCAGGATGAAGATAGTTGTGTTGTGTTTGGTATGCCAAAAGAAGCCATTAAATTAGGTGCTGCAGACAAAATCGTTCCATTAAACAGAATTCCTGAGAAAATACTCTCTTTCCTACAAGACTGATGGACGGCTATAATCCACTCCCAGGTGAAATTGAAATCATCAAAGAAGCTGATGCGAACACCATAGATTCCGGCAGTGACAAAGATAAAGCAATGATAAATGTTTTAAGAAATGAGGTTTCACAACTTAAAGCAACTAATGCCTCCCTCAATATAAAACTACAAAATCTACGTGAAAATCACTTACCATATGTTTTTTTAATCGAAGATGATTATGACACTACACAGATTATCACAGAAATACTCTATGACGATTATAATATAATTGACGCTGGAAATGGTATTGAGGCCTTAAGCATTCTACGTAAAATAGGTAAAGCAGGAAGCGAAATCAAGCGAATTGATGCTATATTGCTAGACGTTAATTTACCCGGTATGTGTGGGTTCACATTATGCCATGAGATAAAAAAGAAGATGAAATTGAATATTCCCATAATTGTCTGTTCGGGAAGAAATACGAAAAGAGATGTGATGAGAGCTGTCAGCTCTGGCGCCGAAGACTATATTATCAAACCGTTTCAAGAAAAAACTTTAACAAATAAAGTTGCCAAGTGGACTAAGGCAAAAAGAAGATTACATGTCAGATAAAAGTGGTGCGTTTTGTATAGAATGAACCAAACGAATTGATTATTTCACCTAACGACAGCGATCTCCTCTAAACTAATTCAGAGAATAATATCAGGATAAACTCAACAACTGAATTCATGTTTGAAATTTTCTCTTAACAACAAAGAAAAGCCCTCACACAAATCCCTAATTTCCCATATTATTCTTGCTGAGTTTATCCTAAAAGCATAATAGCAAAGAAAGTTCTAATGAAAGACCTTACGGAGGTTATTATCCTCAAACATCTGTTATATTTTAAAAGGCACTAGAGACGGAATTGTTTCGAGAACTTTTCTAAAGTTTGTATTTCTAACATATTGCCAATCAGCCTCGTCTTGCTTTTCTTCAGGCGTTGTTAGGTTATTTATGATTGGCAAGCCCTTGAGCCCCTTTGCCAAATTAAATGAACGTGTCCTCATAGATGCATCACCACCAGGAATTGCATCAGTAACAAAATCCATAGCGACTTGAGTATTATCAAAAACTGAAGTTGTCAGCTTCCTTCCAGCTTTAAAGTTTCCAATTGTTGCATCCGGTACCGCCTCAATAGCATTCAAGCCTGCAAACATAATATCTTCACCAATATGCACCGCGCTTCTTGGAACTCCCTTAACAATATCCCCTACCAATGCATCCTTAAAGATTTTCTTAAACAGGTGCTTAACTCTGGCAACCCCACCTTGAGGTTTTATTTCCCCCTCCGGGCTATAGAGCCCAAAAGATAAACCACTTACGGTATCTTTAAAGAAATTTGCAACTGTTCCTACAAATCCAACTTTTCTACCCTCTTGTATATTACCGTGTTTATCAACATACTTAATCTTTGCGCCAATGCCTAAGTCCTTGACTGCATTTAAAAGATTACTGCCAGCATCTGACAAATCCTTGCCCACCCTCTTTGTAATCCTGGAATGATCATAATTATTATCAATTACTTTACCGGTCTTACTTAAGAAGAAATTGTCACCACCCGGGTTGGACATTAGCTGATCCTCTTTATAAGTCTTATATTGTTCAATTAATGAAGACTTTGATGGCTTGTTTACGCCGTTATTTACAAACAACTTTTCGGGAAATTGACTTATTTTTGAGTTATTTAAGGACATAAAGTGACTCGCAGGAGTTCTTAGTGCATGAAGGTTGTTTACCCCACCCAACTCTTTATTGAGAACCCTACCGAATGGTAATTTCGCTGGCTTGCTATTAAGCGCCATGAAGGAAGGATTAGTGTTCTTAGCCATTCCCTTAATAAACGTTTCTGTTATAATCTGTGAGTTGTTAGCACTTCCAATAGTCATTTTTTTTTAACTAATAATTGAATGAGCGGTCATTTGTATAAAGAATAGCTTTTTTATTCAACACAGCTGATAGATGCTGACCTATATAGATCGCAAAATCGGTACCATGGATCTAATATATATCCACATAATGCGCATTCGCTAAGCCCTGAAAGCACAAAGCATTACGACAAGGGTTTAGTTAAGAGTATAAATAGTACTAATAATTTTTTCGGATATCGGAATGAATTAACCAGTCTAAGGTAAGAATGACTAGTGGACACTCGAACGGTGTCATAGGAATTAGGGGAATGTTGCAAGCATGCTTTGTGTTCCATGGTGTAACATTTTCAGACTATCTCTCTTTTTGTAACCCTGCAGTTGAGTAATCACTGATTATTTTATATAATTTGTCAAATTCTATTGGTTTGTTTAGAATAAAATCTACGCCTTCTTTCTTATAGTCTATATTGTCAGCATCTAACTCATAGCCCGTAATCAGAACTATTGGCGTTTTAGTCCTTTTCCTTACAGTATCATATTCTTTAATAAATTGAGCTACTTGCCAACCATTCAACTTCGGCATTGCAAGGTCACACAAAACAATATCATACATATTATTCTCATACATCTCAATTCCAACGCTTGAATCCTGAGATACAAATACATTATGCCCTCTTGACTCAAGGAGGATTTTCATCATGTCTAATATCACATCTTCATCTTCAATTATAAGTATGTTAGCACTATGAGACGCTATAACCACGGCCCCTTTGTCGTCACATTGTTCCACTTCTTCATCAAACAGTGGCATTTTTACGTGCATAGTAGTTCCTTTACCAACACAACTATCTACCAGAATCTCACCATCATGTCTGGCCATAATACTATATGACAGGCTCATACCCAATCCAGATCTTTTCACACCTTTTGTAGAGAAAAACGGATCGAATATTTTGTCTTTAATATCATCCTCAATTCCAATTCCGTTATCTGAAATTATTATGCTCACTTTATCCTCATCTGCTTTTATAGAAACCTCAATCTTCCCACCATCAGGCATTGCATCAATACTGTTATTAATAATATTTATGACTACCTCACGTAATTCTGAAGGATTACATCTGATACTAAACTTTGAAGATATAAAGTTATTTTTAATAATTTCATATTCAATCCCTTTTGATTGAGCATCAGTCTTCCATCTCGGCATAGTAAATTCCAACGCATCATTAACAACATCAATCAGGTCAACAAGTTCCTCCTTCTTTTCGTGTTCTTTCTTGATTCTGGAGAATTGCTGAATCTTATCAACGATGACTGATCCATCTCGCGCTGCCTTTTCAATTACTTTCAGTGCATCTGAGACTGATTCACTGACACCACCAATCTCCCCCTTAACAATTTCCAGATATCCAAGTATTATTCCCAGAATATTATTGAATTCATGGGCAACCCCACTTGACTGTAATCCCAATGCATTTAATTTGTCTATTTGAAATAACTTCTGTTCAAATTCTTTTCTTCCTGTAATATCCCTTACTACACCCTCAAAACCTGTCACATTACCATTATTATCATAGTCCACTTTCGCATTCAACTGAACATCCTTTGTTCTACCATTGCCAGTCTTTATTCTAAACTCAAATCCTTCTAAAAACTCTCTATTACCTGCAAAAGAACCCTTTACACAGTCGATAATTTTCTCTCTATCTGAATCATATATTAAATCATAAAAATTTAAGCCCTTAATATCTTCGCATGAATATTCAAAAACTCTTTGGCCTGCAAGATTAATAGAAATTATGTTTAGCTCTTTATCAGCCGTAAAAACTACATCAATCATATTATCAATCAATATCTTATATTTTAATTCAGATGCCCTTAAGTCATTTTCAACCTTTTCCTTTTCCTTCTTTAGCTTAGGTTCCTGCATCACTCTAATAATAATTGAGGACAACCTATTCAAATATTCATCAGATTTAACAATATAATCAAAGGCACCAAGTTTCATTGCATCGACCGCTATGTTTTCGTCACCAAATGCAGTTACCATTATTGCCGGAATAACGTATTCATTGTCTTTCATCCTCCTCAGCACTTCTAATCCATCCATATCAGAAAGATTAAAATCAATAACAATAGCATCATATTTCTCTTTTATCAGTTCATGAAAACATTCTTCACCCGTACTGGCAAACACAATATTCACTTCATCAATTAATTTCACCAAAGCTTCTTCCATTAAAACTTGATGGTCTTTGTTGTCATCAACAATTAATATATTCATTTTTTTATCACTCACTTAGATCAACTCCTCCAATTCTATACTCAATCTACTACAACTACCAAACGTGATTATAGAGTAGTATTCTAATCTTATCAAAATCACACATCTGTTAACCACTCTTTGATTTTATATTCGATCTTTCTCGTAGAAATACCAAGTACCTTTGCCGCTTTAGACTTACTACCATTAGTAGTTTGTAGTGCATCGAGGATAACCTTCTTCTCTATCTCCTTCATCGTTGTTCCTGATGGTATGCGGAATGTATCTTTCTTCGCCTTTTTTAAACTTTGACTTATGTTTGATGGAAGATTGCCCGGCTCTATAAAATCATTCCTGGCCATTACCACCGACCGCTCAACTGCGTTCTCAAGCTCCCTCACATTACCAGGCCAGTCATAGTTGCTCAATAACCTGACACTCTGAGAGCTGAACCCCTTGATATCCTTCTTGTTCTTTGCTGCATATTTTACCAGAAAACTATCAGTCAGCAACCCGATATCCTCTCTCCTCTCCCTTAGCGGAGGAAGCTCCAGATTGATTACATTTAACCGATAATAGAGATCCTCTCTAAATCTTCCCTCTTTGATCTCAACCTCCAAATCCTTATTTGTCGCCGCAATTATCCTTACATCCGATTCCAGCGTCTCTTCTCCTCCTACCCTTTCAAAACACCCCGTCTCAAGCACCCTCAACAACTTTATTTGTACATGTGAATTCAACTCCCCTATCTCATCAAGAAAAAGGGTACCGCCATCCGCCAGCTCAAACCTGCCACGTCTCTGATTCACCGCACCGGTAAAAGCACCTCTCTCATGCCCAAACAGTTC
>ENA-OREN01003052-OREN01003052.1-marine-metagenome-genome-assembly--contig:-NODE-3052-length-16046-cov-7.622268_pt1 | contig 16046 bp, 19 predicted proteins | sample MGYA00248624_ERZ508555 | MGnify/ENA primary metagenome ERZ508555 (study PRJEB26222, sample SAMN06267773) | marine metagenome | isolation source: Saanich Inlet, British Columbia, Canada | place...
AATTCATTATCAGTAAAATCAACACCAGCGTTGCTTCCAGAATTGTCAGGGAGTTCAACCAGTGAGGTTGCAGAACTAGACCTTGCGACATCATATCCAATTATTGAAGAACCGCCATCAGAACTTGGTGCGTTCCATGCTAATCCGATTGGCAAACCGTCACTTGCTACCAAGTTAGTTGGTGGCTGTGGGGCTGTTGCCAAATCATAATTGATTGACAATACACCACTTGGATTGATATATGTAAAAGTGTGAACCTTATCTGAGCCAACAGTAGTTTCTACACCACCAGTTGCTACAATACCTGAACTTGTTGGGTAACGTAATATCACAACACCATTAGCACCAGCACCAGTTGCATATGTGTATTGTACACCATCAACAAAACAACCAGTATTATATGCTGTACTTGCACTATCGGATTGTACTCCACCAACTACACCAGTATTACACCATGCATTAGTACCACCTGAACCATTAACATCTCCACCACCACCACCAGAACCAGTGTTTGGTATAGCGTGATGTTGGATTGAACCGATGGTGTAACCATTACCAGCACTTGGTACACCGTTACCACCTACACTACTACCACCTAATCCAGCAGATGCCTCTGTATGTGCTGATCCACCACCACCACCAGCATAGAATTGTGATACACCAGAAATTGAATATGATAAACCAATACCACCACCACCTGTTGTACTTGCACTTGTTGTACCTATTTGACCTGCACCACCAGAACCACCACCACCACCAGTTGTCCAGTTAGTTACACCACCACCACCAGAGCCAGAGGCACCGTTATGACCCTGACCTGATATTCCTGTACCACCACCATTACTATAAACAGAACCACCACCACCAGAACCACCATTTTGAGCATAAGAGTAATAGTTTCTTCCACCACCACCACCAGTTGTGGATATGTTATCAAATGAAGATGAACCACCTGACTCACCTGACATACTGTTGTAATAACTATAACTTGATGAACCAAATAGATTTCCAGTACCACCACTACCAACAGTTACCGTGTAAGTTTGTGGTGATATTGCTTTGTTTGTATTATACAACAAACCACCAGCTCCTCCTCCTCCACCGTATCCTCCTCCCCCTGCTCCACCACCAGCCACAACTAGAACTTCTGAGAGTGTTCCACCAGTGGTTACAGTAAAGTCATTGTTCCTTGGGTCAGTCCATGTAGTTCCACTGTTTAATGCAGTTTGAATTTGTGCAAGGTATGTTGAGGATAATACAGTGCCGTCAATACTTGCTTCTGTTAATACGATTGGAGGTAACGCTGTTGGTAATGTGTAAGTTGAGGTACTACCAGATACAGTAAATGTTGGGTCGATGAATAAGTAATTAGTAAAACCTCCATCAGCATAATCTAAATTAACTTTGTATGGTATTGTTGAATCAGTATCATCATAAATTATATTCACATTTGAGAGACTGTTAATTCCAGTATCAAAATCATAATTTACCGACTCTGCAATTTGTAAAATCTCGGCTCTGTTATCTTGGATGTATTGTTTGTTGAAACTTTGTCCGTCAAGTGCCTCAATGTCTATTGTGTTACCCCCGATTTCAATTGTACTTCCAGTGTGGATTGTCTGTGTCACACCAAGTTCGGTATCATCGTCATTCCAAACCTTCCATGTTTCCTTGATTCCTTCATTGACATTAACGTCAAGGACTTGGGTGAATGTTTGTGATTGTGGGATTAGGGTTGAGGTTCCGTTAACTGAATTAACAACTGTAATAGAATCCAACTGAACTGATTTGGTTGAAGTGAGCATAATACCTTCTGCATCAGAAGTTACTGTAACATCACAAAGGGAATCGTTCACTGGTAGGTTAACCCACTCACCGTTGACCAGTCCAGTTGCGAGTGTGCTGACTGATGGGATTACCGTATTACCGTTGTAACCATTCTCTTTGATAGAGTAACTACAAGTTGGAAGATCATAGACCAAGCCACCGATTGCATTTGAATTGAAGGTTACTTTTTGGTCACTTGCAGATAAAACATAGTTCTTCCAAGTTGGGATTGCAGAACCGTTGTCAGCCAAAGTGTGTCCGTCTTTTATTTTTGGTGTGGTACTTTCCCATGTTGCTTCACCAATTATAAAGTCCTCGACAAGGTTGTAGTTGTCACCGATGGTTGTTCTCTTGGCAAGTTGTTCCTGAATCTCGTCTACCACTACATACTCGTCAGGGAATGTTGGTGGTGTGTAAGTTTGAATGGATAGGGAACCAGTTGGTAGGGTTGGAACTGGTTCGGGTTGTTGAACTGGTTCGGGTTGTTGGGGTGCAACGTATGGTGGCACCCACTCGGAAATCAGAAAGGTACCTGTACTGTTGGTAAAGGCTGGAACGTCAAAGGTTCCAGTTGAGTTGGTTACTGTTAAAGTTGCGTTGGAACTGACCTGACCGAAGGCTTGTGGTAATTGTAAATAACCTTCATCATCAAGTCCAATTAGAACTGGAACAGCAATCATAAGTGATGCAACTACTGCAATACCCATTAAAGTGTAATCTGCGCGGTTCAATCAAAGACACCCCATCCGTGCAGCACCGTGGGTTGACGAACTAGTAGCCATAGTCTCTCCTTGTTGTGCTCATGTATGCCCACAGGAACACTGCTCCTATCATGAATAACGGTAATGCCATGAATGTGGCGTAAATATTGTCTCTTGTTGCCAGCGCTTCTGCTGGTGCATCTATCCATAGGTCCTGGTTATAGTACAAGTCCCATACGGCAGGCATGAATGCGACCATGGCAATGCCTATTGCAAAGACAGAAATAATGCCACGAAGAATAATATTAATTGCCAGTTAAGGTCCAGCCCCTAAAATTTTCTTTAAGTACTGCTCATAGGTTAATTTTTTCTTTCTTGCCTTAATCTTTTTTCGTAATGCTTTCGAAATAGGTATTTCGACTAAACGTTCACCCATAATATACCGTACAGACTGTAGTATTTAAAATTTAATTTAGCAGATACTGATATCATACAGGCATGTGAGGGTTACCCATCAACCAATATCTGGTCCGAATCATTTGTCCGAACTGATATTATTCATACATCTCTGATATAAAAACATTCGGGTCCTTGCTTGAGAGTATTTGAAAAAGTCTAAGGTGATATGTTTTTTTTAAATGGATTCACGATTATGCCATTCTGGAGAATCCACCAAAGATTGCGAATAGTGCAAAGAACATTGATATTGGTAAGATACTAATTACCGTCCATGCAATGGATTTTGCTCTAGTACATGCCTCGTTACCATCAGCGTTTGTTGCTGCTGGAGGGCAATCAATAGCGGCCTCTACTTCACTGTATATCAAGATACCAATGATTAAGCCAACGGCTACACCAATGAATCCCATGATATAGGAAATATCGATCATGTTTAATGTTCAAAACAACTCTTATATAAAAGAACATATTTGTAAATGAGCTTTATATAGTAAGCATTATAGATAAAATTTTAAATAGGTGTTATTTATTACCTTTTTACTTTGCTTAAAAACCAAAACTCTTTCCGGTTATTAGGTATATTAATGCTAGTAATAACATTATACCAAAAACAATGTTAATAAAGTATATGATATATGACATAACTGGTGATACTGTCAAGGAACCAAAGTTTGCTGATGATGCGTCAGTATCACATTGCATTGATAAGCTTCCAAGTATGTTAGTTATATATCCTCCAAGGAACACATTCTTTAAAGTTTCACCTGCTTGATATGAACTTTCAATTGCCTCAGTAATTGGATTGAATCCACCAGTCATGTTTCCTGTAATAGAACCTCCTCCACTTCCGTCGTCAACAAATATATCCAAGTCAATACCAGTACTTGCTGCTGTCCAACCTGATATAAAGGAATGATCGTTTGCTATACCGTCACCATTAGTATCTGGATAATCAGTAGATATAGGATGAAATGAATATGTAGGTGTTATCAGTGCCTGTGACTGAAAGTCATGAAAACACGCTGCATTGGCTGGGCTGTTTGCAGGTGGTTCTAAATGTAAAGGTGTATCTGGTATGGTTGTAATACCAAGTCCAAAATTAAGACATATAAAAAACAGTATAACATGCATGTACAAAGTCATTTTAGTATCTTCCTCCTATATATCCGGACAAAAATCCGAAACTAGTCAAAGCACCCACTGCAATAAGAATCCATCCTACCCATGTACTATTCTCGTTAAATGTTGCCGGATCCGAGTCTCCGATCAAATAAAAGATTTCAGTTGTAGTTGCACCACCAGTGACGGTACTCGTCGATTCAAAGCCGACATCGTACCCTGCTATCAATACCGTACCGAGTCCAAAAAATATGAATACTGCCATAAGCTTGAATTGTATAGGAAAACGTGGAATAATAAACAATATACCTACACCAAGCAATAAAAGGAACAAGCCACCATCAAACATGATTAGACTACCAACCCCCTATATATGAAATTTCTTTTTATCAATCTTCAGGCCTCACATATGTCGAATCATAATCAGGAAACTCGTTATATGGCTGTTCTGTTGATTCGTCTATGACAGTTGGTTCTTTTCCGTAATCGTCAGGATCCTCTGTCTGGTCCTTAGTTATCTTTGCACTGCGTTGTTGGGACGTAAGTCTAGGTCTTCCAGGTTTTCTTGGGCCATCCAAAACAGCCTCAAAAGCGTCCTTTTTCTTGCCCAAATGTACTCCTTTGTTGGTACGTGTCCTTCTTGGTGATTCGTCCCTTAACTCCTGTAATATCTGTGGCCACGGTGCTTTGATGTCTTTTGAGATTTTTTCAAAAAATCGCCAATAAGACCTATGTGCATTCTCTAATGGGTCCTCTGGTCCAATATTATGAATTTTTAACCAAAAGGCCAAAGTGGTAATAAGTGCTGATTGATTCTTATATTTCTTTAATAACTTCTTTACCTCCTTTACCGACTTTTGTTCGAATTTAGGGGGGGCTCCTGGCCTACATATCTCACATGACTGTCTTGGGTATAAAAAGAAATGAAGGTCTGTGATCTCGGAAACAAGCCCAATCCTAAAAGGTTCGTTGATATTGTATTTTGCTGACTTTCCAGTATAATAGTCCAAAGGCACATAAAACGACCCATTCAAGGCCATCTGACGATACTTTTTACCAAACTGCCGTACAACAGGCATCTTGTCCTGAAAGAGGTCTTTTAGGTTACCGAGTTCTTCAGTAGTCACGGAGGTAAGGAACGTAAAGTGCTGATTTCTAAAAAATTTCTTGGTTGCACGACTGTAGTGAATATTGAATATAATGATAACCTTTGATTTGACATGGTGTCTGATAGTGGTTAAAGCATTTGCCAGTGTAGCCATCTGTGTCTTGGTTGCATCTTCCAGGGTGTATGAGGCATCATCAAATACCATTACGTGTGGCACACCTACCTGTAGTCTGCCTATATGCTTGTCCAACTCTGTTAACTGGTGGCCGTTAAACCACTTGAATACATAGTTCTCACCATAGTCATGTATCTTATGTAGGATGGTATTAGTCAAAGTTGTCTTACCAGATCCCGACATACCTATCAATACACAGCCAGTGAAGCCATGTGCCTTATTGTGATTAATCATACGTTTTACTATATTACCCCAATACCATCGCTGTGGTACGGCATAGTTCTTATCCTGGTATTTAAACCTGGTAACCTTTGTCTTGTCAAATCCACCCCCTCCTTTGGCCTGGATGTTTCCCTGGTCTGTGACAATGTCCATGTCGAAATCCTTCCAATCATCGCCTTCAATTGATGTGGTCTCATCAGACCCCATATCCGGCATATCTGATTCAACAGGTAAACCAGCATCATCATATGGTGTTGGAGGTAAAACCTCTATATCGTCTTCTACCATCACATACTTATCCTTGCCAAATTAGTGTGTATCCATTTGGATATAGACTCTTCCACTAAATAACATGAATCAGTAACCCATTTCCACTTAGCAGACTTATTGCTTAAATCCGCCCTAATGTCTCCAGCAACTGGGATAGGTGGTAAAGTGGGTCTATGGACCATTGGTAGCATTGCGACCATGGCCCGGATAAAAACTATGGCGGCATCAAAATCTCCACTTTGAATCGCATATACACAGCCAGCACGATATTGTGTAAAAGCTGATGCCATAATTTCTATTAATGCCAATACTATTCAAACGCATATTACTACTATATAAAGTTAACATTTCATCATTTCCATATCTAATACATAAAAGAAAGAATATCCTCTTTTTCGTCTCCCTTTATAATTAAACTATCTAAATAAGATTATATTACTTGTTATAAGTATTAACTAAAAAGTTTTTCAGATTTTTTGATCAAATCTATAACAAATACTTAACTTTTCTAGTGAAAAAATTAAGATGTAGTAAACTTTATTAATTTCGGTCCTATAATCACCATATATTCGCTGTATAAGGGGGGATTTTTTTGTGCAAAACTCTAAGTCCACATATGGGATAGCTAGTTTTTCGGATTTTTGCAAAACTCTCAAGTCAGTTTATTAGTCCAGCAACCCCATAAACCACGTTCTATTAGTTACCACAGTGTCTGTGAGCCACTCGTAAATTGTAATATATGATTCTGGAAAAAATTCGTGAAAAACTTTGAGCCCCCTTTAAGGGGTCCCTGGAAAGCTAAAAAAAATTTATAAATCTGCAAAGTCAACCATATGTATGGAATGTATCAGATGTAATTATGTCATGGATAAGATGACAGTATGCCATCAGATATGTCCTAACTGTGGTGCAGTGGTTGATTGCTCAGACGGTGTATTTGATTGATATGTTATTTTTCACTCCTCATCTCAAAACTGCCTTTAATGTGACCATGTATCATACAGAAATCCATGTACATCTTTTCACATATTAAACAATAAGGGTGTTTTCTTGGTGTGCCTGTTAGTTTCATGATTCATCTCCCTTTGGCATATCTACATCATCCTGTGAAATATCATTAAAACACATACATAATTTACTATGTTCACAACTTAACGGAACTGCCTTATGATAAGATTCTAGTTGTTTAATTCTTTTTTCAAGTTTTATTATTTTATCTTGCATACCTAAGATGTAATCTGCCATATCCTTACTTCTTTCTTCTGGTTTTATACTTATGATTAATTCATCATCTAATAGAATATCATAATCCTCATCTATATCTTCCCAGTTGGTGAATCTGTCTTTAGTTAGTTTCATTTCTTTACTCCATTGATTTTATCACTAGCATAAGTCGGAAATACATCAGGTATCCATGCGTGTATGAATAAGGCAATAGACATTGACATTGCCCTCTTCCAATGACCTAGGTATGATATATGGTTGTCACTTAGATGATTAACCATAGTGTACATCCACCATATGTTCCCCTAGATTATGTGTTGCTTTCTTACAAAGTAAGCAGTAATTGCCATCCTTTCTTGTGGAAAAATTTATTGTGCCACACCTCGTTTTTGTGCTACTGCCCAATGCAATAAGGAACTCAATGAAAGGCAGTTCCTTTTACACCAATTATAGTCTTCTATATCGATTGAAACACTCATTCGTTTTGATGTCATATTATACAAATTATATACCTTCTATAAATAGATTACTATTGGTCTTGCTCTGAAATAACAATTAAAGCAAGTGTTGATCTTACATGTTTAATTTTTCGTATTTTTTCTGTTATAATATCTCTCATATCAGTTGAATCATCACCAGATACCTTTGTAAGTATATCGTAAGCACCAAATGTACCATGCACCTCGCTTATTCCTGGAACTGTAGTTAACTCTTCTATAATGTCTTCTTCATGGCCTAAAGCACAATTGATTAATACATATGCTTCAGACATCAGTTCAATGGTACCACGATTGTATCATTAGTTAAGTCAAATGGTAATGGTTCCTCGATTTGTGGAACTATTGATATTGCTTCAGGAATGACTGGTTCTACTAGGACCTCTGGTACTGGAACTGGTTCAGGTACTGGTATGTTAGGCACTGTTGCTGTTGGGAAGTTAGGTACTACAACCTCTTCTTGCTGTAGAGGTACTACTATAACTACTTCTTCCTCGACTACAGTTTCAATTGCTTTTTCTTCATAGTTACCGTGATGTTCATCGTGATCATACTCGTGTACATAAGGTGGATATAATGATGGGTATAATTGTGATGCTAATTCATAGGCTTTCCATTCAGCATGCTTCTTTTTCATATCCTTAAATTCTTGTGTAGTCATTTTGGAGTGTCCTTTATAGTCTGCTTCATCTACGTCCCAGTGTGTATTGTCTTTAAAGGTACTTACACGCTCAGGCTCTGATTCTGTGACTATTACTGTGACATCTTCTGTGATCTCAGGCACGATTTCAGGTGTGATTACTGTGACATCCTCTGTGACCTCTGTTACATCCTCTTCAACTACGACTGGGGCTTCAATCCAGGTAGATACTGCTACCTTTTCTCTAATCATATAGTCTGGATTAGCAAAAGGTCCTTGAGGTTGACTTGACTCAGATGTCTTGATGTATTTCCATTCATAAGTTATCACTTCCACCATATTGGATCGTTCAGCTTCCAATATAATGGAAGGATTGATAGTCGATACACTCTGGCTTAGAGTAGATTGTGCTAGATATGCATTGTGTTCGCGTTGAACACTGCTAGACGAAGCAAAATAATCGGTATACACTTGCTCGCCAGTTAGGGGATCCGTCGACCACCAGAAAGGCACTGTTTTCATCTCAGTTCCATCGGCTGCTAGTGTATATGGTACCGCGATCAGAACTGCTGCTACAGCTATAACCGAGTATATTGACTTCATAAAACAACAAGAAAATTACTGCTATATAAAGTTAAAGTTTAGTTGTGCAAAAAAAAAGGTTTCTTTATTAACTGTTTATTTATGTGAAACAGTTGTCCAGAAAATTTGTGCTTGTAACAGCATTGGTTGTACTACGTCTTTCCAGTTTTGGTAGCAAGAATCGCAATACTCTATGTATAACTTCATGTTGTCCATGAGTGGTAATGAAAACCAATACTATATAAAGTTTTATTTAGATCCAGTCATTAAAAGCCCATATGACTCTTTTTAGTAGCTCATGTTCTTGTTCTATGTCCATAGATTCACTTATGTTCATTTCACGTTTGTCAGTTTTTTCTACATCTAATGCCAACGCATTATGCAAGGATTCATGAAGCAATGTTGAAATGATATCCTGTATTGATTCATGCGTGTGCAGTGTACACCAAACCTGTTTTGTTTCAAAATAACAAACACCTCTTTCAGTATTGTCATTCATATTAATAGTACGAAAATCATAAGTCCAGGGACTCTGTCTCAGATGATATTTTTTCTTAGACATTACCTAAAAAAGCGTGTCATTGCAGACCAATCTTTTGTCCTAGGACTCCCAGATCGTAAGTGCTAGACCACGCTTAATTTAACTAAAATTTACCCTATATTTATAGATTACGTTTAATCAGTTCAATCTCTTCATCATATGACAATCCTTTGACTTTACAGTCACACCAGTCACCATTGCCTTCAGAACAGTAACCCTGACCGTGCTCATTTCCATGTAAGATCATTCCATGACCACATTCCTTGCAAACTGTCATTTCATTCTCTTCTGATGGCAGTGGAAGCAGACTACTGTCTCATACTTGTATTTAAGCTTACATTTGCAGTCCTTGCAATGCTTATAATGTAATACCTTCTTTTTCTTTTTAAGAACCATTATCACTCACTTTAAACTCTTTATTTATAACCTTTTCTTTTTTATGATTGTGTGTGTCATCACTACAGCATGTTGGGCAACAATGTCCTGATTTAGTCATGTTACTATAGAATATTATTAGTATTTAACGTTTCTGTTTCCTGAGTGATGTTGTTTTCTGTGTTACACCTAGAATAGGAACAGATGCTGCAAATGGTATGAATTTTTGGTAATTATGTTTTTTATCCATTTTTGATAAAATTGGATTAAATTTTATTCTTGAATTTTCTTCATATGATGTTTGAAGAGTTTTTGCTGGATCTTGTTGTTTCTGATTTAGCCATGTTCTAAGTCCTTTTTTTGTATGTCCTGTTCTTGTCATAACATTTGCAATACCTTGATAATCTGAATCTTTATTTATAGTTAATATTGTTTTTGCCTTCTTACGATCTTTTAATGTGGTATATACATAATCATCACTTCTATAACGGTCAAAAAATGCACTCATAGGCTGTTTCCTCACATGAGGGATATTTATTTCTGTTCGTTCAACTGGAAAATCACCAAGAATTGTCTTAGGATTTTTTAGTTGTTTTACTGTGAAAAAAGAACTTACTGGTTCATTTCTTTCTGTTACCTTTATTGTATTTGCTGCATAATGTGTAGCTTGATCACGTGTCATTTTTAACTCTCTTACTACAACTCCACCTTCTGTCTGAATACCACTTTTATATAAGAACACTGGATCAGGTTTGTCTACATTATACCATGGTGAATGATATGGTTTACCTTGTTTATTCACACCTACAACTTGCCATAATGATATTCTTTCTGGTTTTCCAGTTACTTTTGAAATTACTTTCTCTGTTATTTTTGGAAGTTTCTGACTCTGCTTTACTGCGACTGATACACCTTTGGCCACCTTTAAAGCAGAACCTACAGGCACCAGAAATGAGGCTGCTTCCACTGCAACATTGCCTGCAAATCTTGCTGGATTGTCCTGAATAAGCTTGCCTGCTGCACCAAATTCACCTTGAAGTGACTTATCTATTGCCTGGTTAAGAATTGATTTATGCTCATAGTCTGGGTTAACAATTGCCTGATAATCAGTTGCCTGGTTGGATATGCCTTTTATAAACCTGCTTTGAACGTTGTCCTTATTTCCAATTGGTTTCTTATATTTTGTTATTTTACTGGATATTACCCTTCTCTGTATTGGTGTTATAGTCTGTGGGTTTGCCTTGACTGAGGTACTCTGTTTTAATTCCTGTACCTTTGTTTTTGGATTAACACCTCTACGTGGTCTTGAAATAATATTATGTGTTCGACCTCTCGTATTTACAGATCTCATGATTATATATAAAGTACCTTATTAATAAAATTATTTGGATCTTCTCATACCATGTATATAAGCTAGACTATGAGGTGCTGAGCAGAATACAGGCTGTGAACCTGTGATACTTGGTGGAGCACAGTAATAACAAATACCCTTTTCCATTATGTTATTTGTACTGATTCTGGCATAATATTTGGTCAAAGTATCTGGCTTCTCCCACCCCATTGTGGCCACTAGATTGACATCAAAACTGGTCCTGTTAATCCATTGTACCGCTGCCGAGTGTCTTATAGAATATATAGGCTTGTTCTTCCATAGCCACCCCTCTGCTCCCTTGGGGTATTTTTGGTCTTCCAATATCTTGCCGATATTAAAATATGCATTTCTTAAAACATTTGAATATTCTGTTATGAAATCCCTGAAAGGAATTTCAATTATGCGTTTTCCGACATATTTTTTAAAGGACTCTATTGCCTTTGGATCCAGGAGAAGCTTGTTGTAGTGCTTGTGCTGTTTGTTCTCATACACGCTTGTCTGTGCAAACTCCAGGGATTTTCCGTCAACATCAACATACTTTAGTTCCATTGTAGGTGTCCAGTTGTGCATTGTCTGAGGCCTTGGGAATGCCTCATGGTGGATTCTGAATATATCTTCGTATTTTTCCCCCAGTTTGTCGCCAACAAACGAGGCCACATTCTGTACCTCGCTGGGCGTAAGTGATACCGTTGCATAGTCTCCATTTGAGTCTGAACCCCCTCCTATCAGAGGATCTTTGTTGGGTATGTTGATACCGGAGAATTGCAAGAAGGCACGTAAGGCCTTTCTATATCTTTCATTTGTTAATGTCGAATCATTTTTATGATAAAGCTCGTCAAACAACAAGAAGGCCTCCTTGGCAGAATTAATGTCAACTGTTATCTCATCCGGTGTCATGTTGGAGGCATTGCATATTCTGAACAGATGTGAAAGTGCTGGGTTCTTTTGATTGAGTCTGCATTGCCTGGTATAATTTATTATTGCAGGTATTTCAACAAAATTGTTATATGTGTCTACAGGACTCTTTGAGTCCATTTTCATCGGGATAAAAATTGTCTTCCCTTGCTCTGGCTCTATTATAGTTTCCGGATGATATTCGTCAAGTTTCTTTTTCCATTCATAGAAAGTCGCCCTGCCGATACCTATGTCTGCACATATCTCTGGCACGGATCTTTTTAAAGGTTCACAGAGTTCAGTATAAAGTCTTTTTAATTTGCCTGCCTTTTCCTTGTATTTCATATTTTTTTAACGGATTAGTTCTATATAAAATTAGAATAAAAAACACCTGGCCTTTCGGCACAGGGAATGTAACTAGTTGATGCGTTTATACCCGACGCACATGAATGTCTCTGACTCCCTCAAGGTAATTTGGCTAGGTTGATCTACTATTTAAATTTAAAGATGGTCGAGAGTTAGTCATCCAATGTATGGGTTCAGTACTATCTCCGCAACTACCATCTAAACTGTAAAGAATTGCATACTATTTAAGTTTAAAATTACATAAATAGGTTTATTAAGTACTAAATGAACTGCCACATGAGCATGATTTTTTGACGTTAGGATTGGTTATCTTGAATCCTGAACCAAGCAGTGATTCTACGTAATCAACACTTGCACCTTCCAAGTGATTGATACTGTACGAGTCTATTAATAATTTAACTCCGTGTTCTTCTAAAACTATATCATCGTCTTCTGGCTCCTTCTCAAGGCCCATGCCATAAGATAAGCCAGAACACCCTCCACCCTGAACATACATTCTAAGGTACTGGCCTCCGTCTTTGTCATCCTTTATGAACTGGTGGATCTTTTCAGATGCCTTTGTTGTAACTGTTACCTGACTCATCCTTAAGGTCCCACCAGCGGAAATCGAAGTACTGAACCTATTGTTATGAATTGTGATATTGCAACAATTACACATCCAGCGGCAATGAAACCAATACCTGCCAACAACTTATAATCCAATCAAACTTCCTCCTTTATCTCCTCTGGTATTTCATCTATGATATGGTATTTTACTGCACAATGGACACATCTCGTCTTGCCCCTGTTGCCTGAAACAGTATAAGAATCATGGAGATCTTTGTTGCATGAAAAACATGATATATCCCTTGTATAATTAAAAAATATCTTACGATGGTTTGTTATACGCAGTCTAAAGTTATTGCTCATTTAAGTGAGTCCTGTATCTTTTTTTTGATTTTCTTATAGACCTCATCTGGTATTACATCACTGAGTTGAGGTAATTGACCTTCAATGCGTTCTTGGTTTTGATCCTCTTCTTCTGACACATTCAGGGTTATATATAGCTAGTATATAAAGTTATTGATTCATACCGTACCGATTAATTTATACGGAATAATCAAATTCTGACTTTGGGGTTCTTGGTTTTCTTGGTCCTTTTGGTATTTTTCTTTTTGCAACTTTATACTTTGTTTTTCCACGTGCTCCAGTGGTTGTTGTTACTTTTGGTACACGTCTGACCTTTGCCTTTGAAACTGTCTTTGCTGTTTTCTTATAACTGGTTGATATCCTAGTAAGTTTGGATGTTGATTTTGCTGCAGGTGCCAAAGTTTTAAATTTGGCTGTTTTTATACCTGCTGATTTAGTAACTGTTTGTGCCCTGGTTCTGATTACTTTTGAAGGCTTTGGTCTAATGGTTTTACCACCTTTTTTAGTAGTTGGTTTTCTAAAAATTCTTGATGAACCGCTTGATTTAACAGATATTGTTTTTGATTGTTTTGAAGGGTAATGTTTAGTTACTGAACCATATTTTGGCATGTTGTGTTTTGTTACTGATTTTTCTTTACCTGATCTAGTTTTTACATATGTGGTGGATGATGAACCACCATCTCTAAATCTCATATTTAATTTTTTTAAATGACCACTTTTTGATATTGAATGTCTTGCTGTATAATTTCTTGTTCTGTTAACAGTTCCATATTTTGATGGGGATCGGGGACTTGCAGTAGGGGCACCACGACCACTAGTTGTTTTTGTTCTGGAAGAACCACCGCGTGTATATTTAGATGCAGTTGCACGACTTCTCATTGAACCGCCTGAACTTCTAACTGAACTTCGTCTAAATACCATACATAAATTAATAACTAACTAGTATTTAAAATTTAATCTATCGAAAAAAGTCAGGATCAACCCATCCACTAACATCATCACCATCTTTAGTAACTTGATTTTGCCAGAAACTATTCTTTGTTGGTTTAGTGTTTTCATAATTATCTGCAATCCTTGCATTATATCGGTTCTCAGATCCTCTGATTTCAGCCTGTTGTCTGTCTCTACTCAAACGTGCCCTGCTACCTTTTGTCTTAGCAAGAAATTGCTCTCTTGGCTGATACCATTTTGGTGTACCAGTTGATCTACCTGCAAAATTATCAATCCTTCTTTCTGTTGCCTGTTCAGCATCAACAGCTCTTTGTTCTTTTCTGTTCTTATGTCTAGAAACAGCACCTTTCTTTTTATATACCTTTTCTGAAAATCCTAAACCTGTTTGTCGTGATTTAACCTTGCCCCATCCCATCCATTCTGATTGTTGTACCAACCTTTCAGCATCATTAATTTCTTTGTTTGTATATTTGCCACCAGCATATGATTTCTTTTCAGCACCTTTACCTTTTAATTTACCTGCAATCTTGCTTTTTCCTTTTGTAACAGCACTTCCTACCCTTGCAGCCAAGCCTGCTCCTCTTGTAACAGCACCAAATGGTATAAACCCGGTTCCAACAGTGGTTGCAATATTACCTGCAAATCGGTATGGATTGTTTGAAATAACACTGCCTGCAGAACCCCAATCACCTGCTAATACATGCTCTGTTGCCCTGCTTAATATTGATTTAGTTTTATAATTATTACCTGTGATAAATCCATGTGGTATGCCCACCATGTCTTGTGCCTCATTGCTTACACCCTGGGCAAACTTGCCAAGTATTGTTCGTTTTTTACCGGTAGCAGTTTCATCGGGGTAGTATTTTTTATCAATAGCACGTCCTTCTGTATCACTGGCTGGTGTATAAGGATTCATTCCATATTGAACATTAACCAATTCACCAGATGCATATTTTTCTTTTTTAATATTACTTTTTGATAGACTTAAAGATTTTCCTTTTCCGAATGCTCTAAATCCTGTTTTAGTTCTTATAACTGTTTCAATGATACCTGCATCTTTGCCATCTGGAGTGGTTGCACGTGATTGATCCAAATGATTTCCTTGTTGTTTTCCAAAATAACCAACTCTTTGTTTATTAATGCTTTTAGTTCTTCCAGAGATATGTTTCACGTCATCTGAACCCAAAGACCAATTGGAGTTATGTGGACCATCACCATGTAATGGTGTGAAACCATGATAATTGTGTGAGCCTTGGTTTTGTGAATGTCTAGATAAGATTTGAGTACTTATATTTAGAGATCTTAAATTTTTACCTTCAAGTGATTCTTTTTTACTTTTTGTTTTTTGTTTAGGTGCTTCTTGAGCATGTGCTTGAGGTAATAAATTACCTCTCTGAGTAGGATTATTTTTTACCTTTTCTGGACCTCGTGGTTTGGATTTTTCTGGATTTATTGGTCTTGGGTCAATTCTTTTACCTCGTGTATATGTTGTATTGGTTGGTTTTACAACTGTATTTTTTGGTTTTCCGACTGGACCTTTTTTGGGCTTGGAAACTGGCTTGTTATGAAAAGTACGTGTGATACGAGATCTGCCCATGGTTGAAATGAAGTGTACTAGTATTTAAAATTTAGTTATGTTAATATGGTAGTAAACTATTTCCTTTATTCCATGATAGGATTACTGAATCAATTGATCCTTTTGAAGTTTTACCTTTCTTAAGTTTCTTTATTCTTTCCTTTTCTTCTCTTGCTGCTTTGTTTTCTGCTTGACGAATTTTCATTTGTTCTTCTTGTCTTGTCCATCCTGGGTTTGT
>ENA-OREN01003053-OREN01003053.1-marine-metagenome-genome-assembly--contig:-NODE-3053-length-16045-cov-4.266408_pt1 | contig 16045 bp, 14 predicted proteins | sample MGYA00248624_ERZ508555 | MGnify/ENA primary metagenome ERZ508555 (study PRJEB26222, sample SAMN06267773) | marine metagenome | isolation source: Saanich Inlet, British Columbia, Canada | place...
TATAATTTTTAGTGTCATTAAAAAATATTTTTAACCCCTTTCTAATAGCAAACATAACAGTATACTCAATCTCATTATTAGCCTTGTTTCCATCTCCATCTATTTCATACTTACTTTCAAAAGAATTGCTACAATTCGAAAATAAAGCTAAATTTCTATTTATATGCCTTATGTATCTATCTGAAGTTACAAAGTTATTGTCAGACCACAGATACCTATCTTTATACTTAATAGCTGTCAAAGAAAATGATCTCCCATGATTCTTCTCTACAATTGCTGTAATACATTTATCAGGCCATATTTTTATTGAATAGTCAATTCCTTTTAATGCCAATTCATATTTTTTAATACGAGTTACAATATCTAATATTTTTTCCTTGTGCGACCAAGATGACCGAATAATATCTGGAATATTTTCCACGTTCAAAAGATAGCCTTGGCCTAAAGATCTATCCTCTGATGTCAGTATCGATAAGTTAATTTCATATTTATCTTCAATTTCCAAAGCCTCTAGAATAAACTTTTCGTGGTTAATTTTCACCTTTAACTGTGTTAATACAATATCATTCTTTCTACCAGGAAGCTGTTTATCAACATAACGCTTTACCTGTGAGTCTCTAGCAATAATAACAACCGAAAAGTTATATTTTTTCTCCAATATATTTGCAATAGCACAATACAACCCTTTTTGTTCACTTCCTATAAAAATTGCAAATTTCTTTTTCACTTAAAAACCTCCTAATATTTCTTTACTTTTTCTATTGCAAAGAGGAATCATTCAAATCATCCTTACTGTCAATATCAATACTTTTTTTAATTGGCATTAAATAATACGACGTTTGATCTGTAAAAAAACTATTTAAATCTATGAATAGATTGCTACTAATTATGTATATTGCACCATTTGGCATAAAAACAGAAGGAAGGTCTTGGCGTCTCATAAACGGATACTTATTATTAGAAATACCTTTAAGAAATCCATTCGAATCTTTTATAAAAGCTTTTAATATTTTATTGTCAAATTCACACACACTTATAATAGACGCGGCATCAGAATCAAACATAATTTCAAATGCACTATCTATATCCTTAGAATCCCTTAGAGGTGAGGTGGGTTGTAATAAAATAACTATATCAAACTGTTCGCCTACAGATTCTAAATAGTCAATAGCATGCCTCACTACTGACTCTGAAGTTGCAACGTCATTTGCCAAATTGTCTGGCCTCCTAATAATTTCAGCGCCATACTCTGTAGATATATCCAGTATCTCTTTATCTTCAGAGCTAACTACAGTTTTAGTTATATATTTTGAGTTTAGAGATGCATCTATTGTCCATGCTATTAGTGGCTTGCCTGCTAAGTCAATAATATTTTTTCTCGGCAAACCTTTTGATCCTCCACGAGCAGGAATTATAGATAAAATCCTTTTAGTCATCAGTGCCCGTATTAGAGACTGTATGCCTTAGTTTCCACTCTCCATTTACCTTATTCCATATATGAGGACTTCTATGCTTATCCATAGTGTCCCAAAACTTATCTTCAGTTGTATCTATATATTCTAAAAACTCTTTGAAATAAATATTAGGGAACTCATTATCATATTTTTCCACCAAATAAGCTGCCTCTTCTCTTGTAATTTTTTCATTGCGAACTTCTTGTGCTGCATCATATGTACACCTACCTATCCCGAATTTAATCAAAGTTGTTAGGTAATGAAATGGATCAATCTTGTCATCAATACTACTATATTTTGAATACGTCCCTTCTGTTCTTACAGGGTTGGCCTGGAATCCAGTATTATCAACAGAATAATAATAGCACTCCTGTGGATCCCATTTTAAATAATATCCAAGATAGTGGACCTCAATACCTGAATCAATTAACTCTTGCTTTTCTGGCGCTATATATGGAGAAAAATCATCTTTTACGTATCTACCTGTATTAATATATTCCTGTATGCTTATACCGCCAAACTTCATATTCATAGCATCATTTGATGAGAAAAAATCCATGTTCATTACTGGATTGATATTTTCTTCAATTGAGTTTCCATATTCGGCTTGATTTTCACCATACATCACAAGCTTTACGCCAAATTTTTTTGCCATTACTGGGCCAATAATCCTTTGTCCTACAATAAAAGGTTGAAATGGATGTAGTAAATTATGAAACGCATTCCTAGTCATTTCTCTATGCAAGATTCCATTAGGAGTGTAAAGAATGTTATCAAGGCCTCCAGTATGCATCCATTCCTGCATATTTTTCCAGCCAATATCAGTATAAAGATGTGGGGCCCATGTCACAGTAAGTGGATTCATACCATATTTATATTTTAAGATGTGCGCTGTAAATGCACTATCCTTACCACCACTACCAGGAACAATAACATCATAAGACCCGTCACCACTTTTAAACTGACCAAGAAGAGTTCTTAACTTACCGTCTCTATCTTTCCAATCAATTCCTGTTTCTTTTTCAGCTTGATAGACGCAGGCAGAACAAACGCCATCTTCATTAAAATTAATGACTTTTTTCTTTTCTTCTTTTTCATTCTTAAACTCAATAGATGAACTTGGTCGTTGATTTGAGATTACACATTTTTTACAAAATTTTACTTTATTTGGCAGGCCATAATACGCCTCTAATTTTTCCATTTAATTACACCTTTAGAAATTATTAAAATTATCACTTTGTATTTGGTTGTCAAAAAAGTTCTTAATTACAATGAATCCATTTTTTTTATAATCTTCTATATTCATATCATTGCCCACATATATTTATGAAATTTTTTATTATATTTAACCCATCCTTGCCACTCTTCTCTGGATGAAATTGACAACCATAGACTCTGCCTTTTTTGACAGATGAACAAAAATTACTACCTGAATATTCTGTTGTAGATAACACATCACTCTCATTATCCGGCTGTACTACGAAGCTATGAACAAAATACATATCACTACCGTTGTTAATCCCTTCTAATATCGTCCCAAGCCATAGACTCTCATCACCATTTAATTCGTTCCAGCTAACATGAGGTAATTTTTCATTATCAATATCTTTTGTTGGCAGTTTTATTACCTTACCTGAAATTAAACCAAGCCCCATGGTATTTCCAAACTCCTCACTCTCTTCAAAAAGCATTTGCATTCCAAGACAGATTCCCATAAATGGTTTTCCAGTTTCAATATACTCTTTAATTGTTCCAACCAGGCCGTATTTATTAAGGTTATCCATGCCATGCTTAAAAGCGCCAACCCCGGGTAGGATTACTCCATCTGATTCTAAAATCTTCTTTTTGTCATTAGTTAATAAAGCATGCACACCCTGATTATCAAAAGCACTTAAGATACTACGAACATTTCCAACATCATAGTCAATGACAGCTATCCTCACAAGCGAACCTTTATTTTATTTTCCACTAGCGTTCTTTTGATATTCTGAATTGATTCAATCCGATAATGAAGAGTTGAAGCTATAGCAATGGCATCCACATTCGCATTTTTAATTAATTCTACTGCATCGCCACTCTTTCCCATGCCGCCACTTGCAATAATCGGAATTGAGACATTATTAGCCACATGTTGATACAAATTTATATCAAACCCTCTTTTGGTACCTTCCTGATCAATTGAAGTAAGCATTATTTCTCCAGCACCCAGTTTTTCAACACTCTTTGCCCACTCAACGACATCTTTCCCGGTAGGCTCTCTGCCATTATCTGTATACACCTCCCATTTACCTTCTTCAACTGCCTTGGCTTCAATAGAAGAAACAATGCATTGAGCTCCAAAAATTTTTGAAGACTGGGTAATAAAACTAGGATCTTGAACAGCTCTAGTGTTAATTGCAACTTTGTCAGCACCACTTTTCAGAGCATTTTTTATGTCATCAATAGTTCTAATTCCTCCCCCAACTGTAATTGGAATAAAGACGCCTATGCATGCCCTTTGGATCAGGTCGCTTAAACTATTTCTGTCGTAGTATGCAGCCACAGCATCCATAAAAACTATTTCATCAATTTCATTATTATAGTAATCAAGAGCCATCGTGTTAGGGTCACCCACCTTTCTCAAGCCTTCTAAATGAATCCCTTTAATTGCAAATTCATTTTTTACATCTATTCTTGCAATAACTCTAACTTTCTTCATTTGTAAAAATATTTGTACGCTTATAATTGTAGATATCTTTAATGTAACTCTTTACACTCGTCTTATTACCAATAGACAGCAAATTCTCCAATTTGGAATTATCTATAACTTTAATATTTTCAATAGGCTTTATATCATCATATGTAACATCAAACTTGTAATCCAAGACGCTTTCAAACATTAAAATAATGCCTTTAATTGTCAAAAAATCCTGGCCAATGATATTATACACACCTGAAATATCTTTCATATAAATCTGAACTATCACATTGGACAGGTCATCAATATGCAAGTAATATCTTTTCAAACTACCATCATTATTAAAATTTATCTCATTTTCATCTGATAAATAACTATTTGTTAAGTAGCCAATAATTCCTTTTTTTTGGCTACTGCCATACAAATTTGAAACCCTTAATATTGTATATTTTTTGATATTTGACTTAATTAGATACTCTGAAAAACATTTTATGCTGCCATATGGAGTCTCTGGATTTAATTTACTATCTTCATCAACGTAGTTAGCAGAGCCATACACAGAGACTGTAGAAATATGAATTAATTCTTTATTATATTTTTTAACCGAATCAACTATATTTTTAACACCAACTGTATTTAAAGTTAAGCAGTTGGAGATTGGACTTGTTATCTGTCCCACACAATTAATGATTGTGTCATACTCTCGTATTATGGCATCCAATGGAACAGCCTCTAAAACATCAATACTATATGTCCGTATAGTGTTGATTTTATATTTCTTTGGATTTCTACAAAGCACCCCTATACGCGCCTTATTTATAAATTTTTTCACCAAAGTTCGCCCAAGTAAACCACTAGCGCCAATAATTAATACACTATTCATAAAATCTTTTCTGAATAATGCCTTCTAAGGATACAGATTTTAACAACTTAACCACCTTTTTCGATGAATCCCCGACGCCATATGGATTTTTTACACCCTTTACTTTTTTTCTAAAATCTTGATCAAACAAGGCCTTTTCTATCCCTTTTTTGATTTCCACCTTCTCATAACTAACATCTATTACATTGTCGGCCCTTTCTCTGCCCTGCTGTCTTGTTCCAATATTCACTGCCGGAATTCCAAACGTTGAAGATTCATGTATACCAGAGCTTGAGTTTCCAACGATAGCCCAAATATTTCTATATAGATTAACAAACTCTTCTGTTGATAAACTTGGGTACCAACTTAAACCAGATTTTTTTATCTCTTCAATAATTTCAGATGAGCCTGCATCATTATTTGGCAAGGCAACTAATGCCTGTATATCAAGCTCTTTAATAACATCAATTGTATTTAATATCTGTTTTTTTGATTCATGACTTTCTGTAGTAACAGGGTGTTGAATTAACAAAACAACAGGCTTAGAAAAGTCAACATTAAACTTTTTTTCTAAAACATTCTTATCCATTATTGGTGTCTGTACTATTGTATCAATTGATGGACATCCAACATTAAATATGTAATTTGGATTCTCACCTAGCCTAATTAATCTATTTTTTGCATCTTTAGTTGCAGGAAAATGGATATGAGCAAATTTACTCATAGCATGTCTAATACTTTCATCAATAGTGCCTGTAACTTCACCGCCTTGAATATGTGCGACAGGTATATTCATATGCGCAGCTGCGATAGTTGTTGCAAGGTTAGCCCCAATATCAAACCCAGTTAACACTAAGTCTGGTTTGAAATTTTCAATTTCAGTCGTTACACCATCCAAAACTTTGGCCAAAGCACGTACCATAGAGGCATTAGTATTTATTCCCTCTTGATCAAACATTGAAACTTCTGCATTAATTAGAAAACCATCGGCTTTTATATAGTCAATATCTTTCCCATGCACATCTAATAAACAAACACCGGTAACCACGAGATAAACATCAAAAAAAGGATCTTTATATAATTCTTTCAATATTGGCTTCATTCTGCTGTAATCAGCCCTTCTTTCTACTAATGTTAGAATTTTCATATCATTTTCAGCTATTACATTTTACTATCAAGGTATTTATTTGTTTCTTGGTGTTTAAAACTAGGCAATAATTTATAAAATTGTTTTAGTAAATCTAGCTTATCCCAGGTCAAACTTAACTTCAAATTTTTTACCGAGCTTTCAAATTCATTTAATAATTTTTCATTAAAAATAGCCTCATTTTTAATAATCCCTAGGTTATCAAACCTATCCATATCCAATTCTTCATCATCCATATAAAACTCTTCAAAATCTTTCTCACCAGTCGTATCACTTGCAGTGAACAAACACGGCCACTCCCCCTTAGCGGGTAAGATTTTTATTAATTTTCTAGCTTCATTCTCATCCTTACACAAGTAAGGCTTGTACCCTTTATCCTTTAAGTGTGTCACTGCAATATCTGCAAATGACATCAGATGTAGCTCCTTACTTAATTTTGGAAAAAATATATCTCTATTCTCTCCAAAAATACACGACATCAAGCAAAGTTCTGCACTTTCCTTAGGGGTTATGAAGTATCTCTTGATATCGTTTGGGGCAACAATAGGCTGTTTTTTTTCTATTCTTTGATTAAAGCCATGAAGCAAAGACCCGTCAGAAAATGCAACATTTGCAAACCTAGCGGTTGAAATATTAATATCTAAAGATCGTCTCATTAAAAACATTTCCATAATGCGTTTACTTGCGCCCATCATATTCACAGGATTGGTTGCTTTATCAGTACTTACGCAAAAATATTTCTTAGTCTTATTATATATCGATTGCTGGATAGTCTTGTCTGTATTAAATATATTTACATCAATCATCCTCATTAATGTAAATTCATCCTTTTCACTCCTCACGTGTTTCAATGCTGATAAATTTAACACATAGTCATAACAACCATCACTTTTTATCAAAGCATCATATTCTATACCACCAACATCTAAAGCAAATGTCCTAAAGTCCCCATCTATGTACCCAAAACTACTTCTAATATCCCTTACTAATTCAACCATATTGTTTTCACTAATATCAACAACGTGTAGTTTTAATGGTTTTCTTTTAAATATCTCCCTAACTACCGCCTGTCCGATAGAACCAGCACCTCCAATAACCAAAAATGAAGATGATGAAACTGTTGTTAATAATTCTTTTTCATAGCTCTTCATATCTTGTATAAAAAGTTCATTATTTCGACCTATTAATTTTAATAAACTACTCACTTACTTCTTCCCATGATATGTGCTTATCTGCAAGTATATCTTGTGTAGAAAATTTTCCTAAAATACTCACAAAATCTTCTGCTTTAATATCTCCGGTTCCGGGTCTTTTTACCCAAATGTTGTTTTTTGTAAATTTTTCACCCTTATTAATATTTTTTATAGCAACCACCGTTGCAAATGCGAAATCAATAGTAACTTGTTCCTCTTTGGCCGCCTCTTTCTTTCCTCCTCGCATTTTTGCTATCTCAATACTTCCAGAGATTAGTTCACTCAATGCATTTGGATCCATTGAATTAACAATATCAGGTCCATCCCTATCCATAGAATCTGTAAAGTGCCTCTCTAATATCGATGCACCAAGAGCAACGGCACCAAAACAAGCCAAATTTGATGTCGTGTGGTCAGATAATCCTACTACTGCATCTGGAAATTTTTTCTGTAATTCTTGCATTGCTCCAAAACGAACAAGATGTGAAGGGGTAGGGTATAAATTAGTAGTATGTAATAATGCATACTGGATCTTATGTAATTCAAGAATATTAACCATTTTTTGAACTGAAATAATATCATTCATACCAGTGCTTACAATCATAGGCTTGCCAAAAGAAGCAATATGATCAATCAATGGGTAATTATTACACTCTCCAGAACCTATCTTGTATGCACTTACATTCATTCTTTCAAGCCTATCAGCGGCAGCTCTAGAAAAAGGTGTAGATATAAAAATCATTCCTTTAGACTCGACATACTTCTTTAGTTTTATTTCATCCTCTTCATTTAATGCGCAACGCTCCATTATTTCATAGATTGAAATATCTGAGTTTCCTGGTATTACATTCCTGGCCTCGCTACTCATTTCATCATCAACCACATGTGTTTGATGCTTAATAACTTCTGCACCAGATTTATATGCTGCATCCACTATTTGAAAAGCTGATTTTAACGATCCCCCATGATTTATACCAATTTCAACAATTACCAGAGGTGGGAAATGTTCTCCAATTATTCTCTTTTGTATATTTAACTGATTTTTCATATTTTTTTAAAAAGTAGTATATCTATCAGTAGGTATGGCATTCTCACCATTGGTATCTACATATTTAACAGTTTTAATATTATCACTTATCATTTTATTCAAAGCATTAGAATTAACACCTAATTCTTTTTTTAAAGAGATTAGGTTGTCAATATTTATTTTTTGTTTATTTGTTTTCTTCTTATATAAAGTTACAAAGTCTTTATCATTTTTTAGAAATGAATATACACAATCAGCAAGGGAATTATTCCCGGTGGGAGATAAGTGGATTTCATCAATAAAGTAGTTCAGTCTTTCTGAACTATTGTACTTCTTGAAAGACTCTTTGCAGTTAATAATAGGAATGTGCAAACTAATTTTTGCAAGAAAGTTCGAAACTCTTTCGCTACTTATTGCTTGATAGTTAGCAAACCACTTATCAAGTCTAGAGTTTTCGATATAAATCTCTCTATCCATTTTACTGTCATGTATGTCTATTAAACATGGTGGATTTATCATATACAGTGCAATATTTTCCTTTTTCGCTATTTTAATAATATCAATTAAAACATCAAACCAGGCTTTAATATACTCATCCCTCTGTAAAACATGCCACCTATCCTTATTGGCAAAGCTCATTCTTTTTTTAAACTTATAATAAAAATAATATATTCTTTTTATTATAAGTAAAGAGAATATATTATTTAGAATTGATACTTGCTTTTGTTTTGTATATGTAACATTTGCAGCAATATAATCCCTTGCAGTTCTTGCTTTCCAATCCCTCCCAAGATTCTGAGATGCATACTCAAATTCTTCATTCCATCCTTGATGTAGAATTATAACTTTTGGGTTGTGATTGATTATTTCATGCTTAATTTTTAACAAATCTTGATATGAATACCACCCCTGAGTCCCGGCATTAACCACTTGATAATCATAACCATCACTATTTAATTTTTTTTCTAGCAAGTAAGGCCAAGTTTCATCATCATTACAAGAATCACAAGCCGTAGTAGAGCCACCACAGCAAAATATCTTATACTTGTGTGGATTTATATTTTCACCACGAAACCCATTGTTAATGGTAAATGACACTCTGTCATTAATATTTTTTATTAAACTTGGGCTAATATTTTTAGATTTAAATAAATATTTTTCGAAAAGGGGCTTCTTATAGGTTTTAGAATTAAAATTACTTGGAAAGCCATAACCATATATTTTATGATTAATCAATATTGGTGAATATAGTCTATTTCTATAACCACTTCGATAATAAAAAATATATATCCCAACAATAAAAAACTCGTAAAAAAAGAAAAAGAAAAAGAAAACTATAAATAAGTCAGATGCATAAAAAGTGTTATAAGGAAAAAAAATAGTAGCTGATAAAAGAGACAATATACTGACTGATATTAGTATGTGTATTTTTGGATCGTTTTCTAATCTTTCTATAAACATAGCTGAAGTGCAATGGACATTAATTATCTTTTTTAGCTAACTTTACAAGGCTTTTATTAAGTGCCTTAATAATCTTATCTGCACCAAATTTGCTTAAGTGCGCCCCATCATAAAAACTATTGTCATCATTTGTTATATGAAGATAATCGTCTGTATTAAAGTCGATAATCTCGCTTACTCTATTTTTTAAAAAATTATCCATTCTAATTTTGTAATTATCAAAATAATTTACTCTATTCAAAAAATCAAATTTCCGTTTAGGTTTAGGATGGTAATATGCCAAAATCTTTACCTTATTATCTTTTGCTTTTTTTATCAATCTCTCTAAAGACTGGAATAAACTTTCATTAATTTTTAGCTTTTTACCCTTAAATTCTTTAATACTTTTATCAATTCTCTGTGTGGAACTAATAGTTTGATGTCTATGCTCATTATTTAAAAACCCAAATTCTCCCCAATAATCTCCTGCCAACTCCTTTGACGGAAAAAATTTTCTTAAGTAATACTGAATATTAAATAATGACCCAAGTGAAGATGAATATAATTTATCAAGCACTTTAAATTCTGCATTGCTAGATCCAGTTACAATATACTCATCTATACATATTATAAGCATCTTTAAACTTCCTTTCTCTATAACATTATTAACAGCTTTCTCTAGAATATCTGCCTTTGTACCAGACATAGAGAGATTGTACACCTTGTATGTATCAATTTTTTTTGTGTCCAACATAATATTTGAAAAAGAAGGTCCTGTTAAAACACCATCAAAATTAGACGGTATGTAATTGTATGAATATAAATATTTTGTCAACCTCTCATGATTAGTAACTCTTAACTCTCTCCCTTTTACATTTCCAAATAAACCAAACTCATCTAAATAAATATTAAAACCTACAACAAATGTCATAAGAATAAGAACGATATACACAAACCTTTTTGAAAATAACTTAAAAGTCAAAATACAAGAACTCCGATTCTGAAAAAGAATTCATAAATAATATAGAAGTTAGAAACAAAACAATCATAAAAAATAAATATTTACTTACGCTTTGAATTTCAATAGAAATATCATGGCTGTTCTTAAAAAATATTAATGGTAAAGATAAAATAGATACAAGCAATAATACTGCTATATTAAGTCTACTTGAATTAGTAAAAAAAGGAATTAACTTTAGAGTTGCAACTTCTAATTTTAACAAGCCAGTTAAAGTTACATCTTTAACATAAATACCACTCAAACCAAGCATACCTTTGAGAACCATCATAGCATCAGACAAATTATTTGCCCTAAAGAAAACCCAAGTTATATTTATGAAATTAAAAGTCATAAACCATGCTAACCATCTCCAACATTGCACTCCAAGCCTAGACCAGGCCCTATGCACAATAATTGCCAGTCCATGCAATGCTCCCCATAATATGAACGTCCAACCGGCTCCGTGCCATAGCCCACCTATAACAAATGTTGCCATTAAATTTTTATAAGTTCTAACCTCTCCTTTTCGGTTTCCACCTAATGGAATATAAACATATTCTCGCAAAAATCTTGATAAAGTCAAATGCCACCTTCTCCAAAAATCTTGTATATTTAAAGCCTTGTAAGGACTGTTAAAATTTACAGGCAGATAAATATTAAACAATAAAGCCAGCCCTATCGCCATATCAGCATACCCACTAAAATCAAAATATAACTGAAAGGTATATGATAGGCTTGTTGCCCAAGCCTCATAAAAAGTTAAAATATTAGAATTGTCAAAGCCCGCAGATGCCCATACTGAAAACGTATCAGCAATAACTACTTTTTTATAAAGACCGATGGAAAATATAAACATTCCTTTTGCAATATTATGGTAGTTTTTTGTTTTTTTATCATGATCATCAAACTGAGGCATCATCTCTGAATGGTGCACAATAGGGCCGGCTATGAGTTGAGGAAAAAAAGTAATAAAAACAGCATAGTTTAAAAAATTTTGCTTTTTTACTTTTTGTTGGTAAGCATCTACTAAATATGCTATTTGCTGAAATGTAAAGAAAGATATTGCCAAAGGCAGCGCAATATCAACTGAGTAAATATTAAAATCAAATGCAGTATTAATATTATCGATTAAAAAATTTTTATATTTAAAATATCCTAGTAGAAATATATTTGCCAATATTCCAGATATTAGCAACATTAGCCTCTTTTGACGGAATTTTTCTTTAATTAAAAACTTTCCTAAAAAATAATTGAAACTAATCGAGGTTAGTATTATCGGCAGATAGAAAATATTCCACCAACTGTAGAAAAATAAACTAGAGAATACAATCCACCATTTCGAAGCTGAAAAATATTCTTTACCACATAGAAAGAAATATATGCCAAACGAAATTGGCAGGAAGACAAATATAAATTCAAAACTATTAAATAACATAGTTCAAAATTAATCAAGAATTAAGATAATTCTAGAGGCTCATTTCTAAGTAATTTAAGCAAAATTTGAACATATCTTTTCCTCTATAATTAAGTCTAAAATTCACATTCTTTCAGATGCAAATTAAACATCTTTTGATCCATACCTTTAAACTTTGCCAGTCTATTTTCAGTAAACTAAAAACAATCGCTTTTCCCTTGGCACCACGACCACGCCTTACCACGGACGTGCTGTGCATCAAAATAGCTTTCACCAACAACTTCAACCCACTAGTAGGTCAAATTGAAGTTTGGATAATTTCAAGATTCTAAGTCTAATAGATATTAAATACTTGATCATAAATCAAGTTTAAAACATTGGATATATATCGTCAGACTGACCTTTTTTGTATTTTTTGACTCTTCTTTTCCTTTCTTTAAAAAAATCTAAAATTTTTTTTAACATTTTTTTTAACATTTTTTTATTGACCAGAAAAAATCACATCATGTATTTGCTTTGCAACGTCATTATAGCCTTGATCGTTTAAATGAACAAGAGTGAAATGCCGTTCATCCTTCGTATATTTGAAAATATCAGATAAATCAATTACCCTTCCATATTTAGATTTATTTTTGATAGTATTTGAGATTATTCCATAATATATATTAGTTTTTCTTAAAAAATTTCCCACCTCCACACCTCCATTTATCGGTCTAATATTATCATACAACTCTATTACATTCTGTTCATCAGGTGATAAGGATAATTTACTGTATAAATGTGGCTGCATGAATTGATAATGTGTGAAGTTGTATGCTTTCTGAAGCTTTATAAGATTTTCTAAATTTTCAAGGAAAATTTCTGTACCAATATCAATTTTTTCTTCCATTTTCCTTGGTTGTCTTGTGTCAGGTGGAAGAAGAAATGTCATCATTTTTATAGTTTCAAAATATTTCGAACCAAGGTGATAAAAACTTTCTTTAAATTTTTCATAACTCTTTCCTTTGGTTTGTAATAGGGAAAATTCTTGCATTTCACCTATACCAAAAACACGGTACTTGTACAACATCTCATTAGACATTATATCTGTTGAGATTAACTCATTCCAACCTGTTAACGACACTACAATCTTGGGCTTAATCTTTGACACAAATAAAACCGTATTCAATATATCTTGTGTTTGTGTTCCATTAATTTGTGCTAAATTAAAAACCCTAATGCGCTTACCTTTAGTTTTTTGATTGTTGTAAATTTTTTCTAACACGCCTGCAATAGTGTGTTTATTTGAACTTGCTCCAGACCCCCAAGCAGTAGCCCCCCCAATAGCACTACCCTAATCTCATCATCATGGGCTTTGTCAAAATCAGGAGCTCTAAATCCTAGAGAGTTGTTTTTTACAATTCCAGGAATGGGGTTGTCATTGTTAAATACACGCAATCCAATTGGGATATATTTAAACATTGGTTTATCCCAACTATCAACACGCTTTAAATACTTATGATATTTTTCTGATATATAGTCCGCTCTTGTTACTGTATCACTGAAAAGACTAGAAATAGTTTTTTTTAATTGCAATACTAGTTCAACCAATAAAATAATTACAATTAGTGCAAGAATTAATTTCATTTTTACTCCTGACTTTTGACTGACAACAACCCCTGACCACCGACTTTAACAATTGTTGAACATGAACTCAAAGTTGTCAACCTATGTGCAATAATTAAAATGGTAATCTTCCCAGAAAGATTTTGAATGGTCTCCATTACTTCTTTTTCAGTTTTGTCGTCTAATGCACTTGTTGATTCATCTAAGATCAGCACATCGGCATCTTGATATAGTGCCCTTGCAATTCCTATTCTTTGCTGTTGCCCTCCTGATAGCTGAACACCCCTTTCACCAACGTGTGTATCGTACCCTTCATCTAAATCTTCTATATATTTTGAAATTCTCGCCATTTTGGCTGATTTTTCGACTTTTTTAAAATCAATATCCTCTCTTGGCATGCCAAAAGCAATATTTTCCGCTATAGAAGAATCAGAAAGGTAGATACTCTGAGGAACGTGTGCGATATGTTTTTGCCATGCTCGAACATTACTCTCATTAATAGCCACATTATCAACTTTAATACTGCCACTTGTAGGCTTTAATAAAAACATAATCACATCTAATAATGTACTTTTCCCACTGCCAGTAGTACCAACAAATCCAACACAAGAGCCTTTTTCTATCTTAAGATTCACATCCTTAAAAATCCACTCCTTATCTTTTGCGTAACTAAAGCTAAGATTTTCAAGACTAATATATTTTGCAAAATCTATACTTTTACATTCGTTATCTAAATTTTCTGGCAATGGTTGATTTAACAGAAGTAGTACGTCGTCAAGAGATGCTAATGAACCCTTAATTGTACTTAGTCCATGATAGGCTTGTTGCATAAGTGGTAATAAGCGTTGCGCTCCTATAGCTAGCGCTCCCAATACAGGAATAACAGGAATAAGACCCCCTTCCTGTTGACTTAAAATATAGGCCACTATCGCGATCAAGGTTATGCCTAGGGCTTCCATTATAAAGCGAGGACTGCCCGAAATAAATTGATTAGTAGAAGATGCGCGCCTCATATCCATATCAGATGACCGGAAAATATCACAATAGTATTCTTGACTACCGTTAATTAATACATCTCTAATACCTCCCAAACCTTCTTGTAAAGACTTAACTAGGCTAACCCCTTTTATTGCAATGCTTTGTCCATTCTCTTGAAGTCTCTTATGAGTATATTTAATCGTAATCCAATAAAAAAAACCAAAACCCGCAGCTGTAGATGCTGCAATAACAATGTCAATATAAAAAAGCGTTGCTACTACACCTGCCACAATAATCAGTGAGCTAACAATAGTTAGAAAAGGAGTTACAACCCCTGCAATTACATGATCTGATTTAGTTAATATTCCATTAAATACTTCACTACTGTTTCGACTAATATGAACAGAATAATCTTGATAAAGCGTTCGCCTATATATATCAATACCAATGTCTGCTCCAGTATAAAAAGCAAGTTTACTCATAACATATAGCAATAAAAGCCTAACAAGGCCAGCAAATATTGCAGCAAATATGAATGCCATAGTAAGTAATAAAATCAATCGTTCTGGAGAGTTTATATTGAAAATTTGAATGACTGGTTGAATAAGGTCATGTTTATAAACTTCTTCTGGAGAAGTTAGAACGCCAAGGAATGGTATAGTTAACCCTAAACTAATAATCTCAGCAAATGAAGATGCGAACATTAGCGCTAGTAAGAAATAAAACTGTTTTCTACGCCTACCGGATAAAAAATTCCATAAAGAAAAAATAGATTTCATTAAAATTAACTTAGATTTTTATTGAATAGATTAAAGTTTTATCATCCAAACTCTTAGTTTCAAGAATCTTAAAGCCATGTATCCTATGTAACAATCGATAGAAACGTGGATACGCATGCCCTCTCTCATTAATCACAAGGATCATGCCTTTTCTTACAGTTCTAGATAATTCCTTAAATATATTAAATTCAGGATGAATTAGCTCAATTGTTGCCGAATATGTAATCGCCCAATCGAATTGATTTTTCTGTTTATTTTGAAAATAATCCTGTGCTAGACAGTGCTCAATATGCATAATTTTTGGGTTGTAGTCTTCTCTTTTCTTTATCGTATCAATAGCCGTACCCATAATATCGAACCCATATAAATTTTTATACCTTTTTGACTGTAAATCAAATAAAAACCTACCTTGATTACAACACACATCCAATATGCTATCATTTTTATTTATGCGCTTGACCATATAATC
>ENA-OREN01003054-OREN01003054.1-marine-metagenome-genome-assembly--contig:-NODE-3054-length-16042-cov-3.633010_pt1 | contig 16042 bp, 14 predicted proteins | sample MGYA00248624_ERZ508555 | MGnify/ENA primary metagenome ERZ508555 (study PRJEB26222, sample SAMN06267773) | marine metagenome | isolation source: Saanich Inlet, British Columbia, Canada | place...
TATAGCGAGTTCAGCGGCAGTCCAGTACCCTTGATGTCTGAGTATTTCCAAGAAGGGCGGATCAAAGCTTTTCCATATGGCGCATCGGCAGCAGAAATTGAAATCGATCCAGATACGGGGAGTATGACAATTTGCAAATATGGCATCGTCGATGATTGCGGCCAGGCGGTGAATCCGATGATTGTTCATGGCCAGACCCATGGCGGTATTGTTCAAGGTGCAGGCCAGGCGATGGGCGAGTGCGCCTTCTTTGATCCTAACTCTGGTCAATTACTTACCGGCTCATTTATGGATTATATGATGCCGCGCGCGGATCAGTTTCCGATGTTTGAAATAGGCACTATGGAGGTTCCATCTCATACCAATCCACTTCGAATCAAAGCGGGCGGCGAGGCCGGAACTGTTCCAGCACTGGCTGTGATCGCAAATGCTGTGCTGGATGCATTATCGCCCTATGGGATCGAACATTTCGATATGCCATACACAGCCTCACGTATATGGGCAGAAATAAAAAAGGCCGGATAATTAAAACTGGTTATTTTTGTTCTTTTTCTGCCTTTCTTGCAATTTTAGATTATACTGTAATAGTGCCATCGTTTTGGTGTTACAGTTTAAGTGAGTAGTGAAAAGAGATGATGGAAGAAAAAGCAGAACAGTTAACAATGGAAAACAATGCCGACAAAGCTGCGGCATTTTTAAAATCCATTGCTAATCGAAATCGTATTTTGGTTCTCTGTCATCTCATTGCGGATGAATGGACAGCGGGTGAACTCAGCGAAAGCATCGGCGTTAAACCTGCTAATCTGTCGCAGCATTTAACGTGGCTGAAGAATGAAGAGCTCGTGAAAACCCGGCGCGAAGGAACGATTATTCACTATAGCCTTGCCGAAGAAAAAGACGTCCGCCCGCTCATTTCCATTCTTTATGACATGTTCTGCGAGCGCGACTTCAACAAAGATCAGCCTTCGTAATACGTCATCACGACGTGCTTGGCTTCGGCAAAAAAGAGCCAGCGTTCCGTAACGATCCCGACGCAAGCTGCGACAACAGCTAGAACTGTTGCGGCCAAGGCGATTGCCGGAAAGGCCAAGGCTAATCCCAACAAAATAATTGGTAGGATGAACAAAGCGACAGTCGCAATGCGGCGGAGTTTCAAAGCGTGCTTGCGGGCAACCCGGTAGCCCATTTCTTGCTGCAGATAATTCTTTGATGTATGCGGGTTATCGAGGACGCGAACTTTGCCGATTTGTCCGAGACCAGTGGCACTGGCGAGATCGGTTTCGCGGGGTGCTGCATCAATCTCCTGCCAATACCGACGTTTGAGAAGTGCCCCGGTAATCAGGGCCAAAATGCACAGCACGGAGACACCTGCAATTGGTGTGTCGAAAATATGGAGGAGCGCATCTAAAATGAGGCCACCGGTTGCCAATCCCAGAACCAGATATAGTGGTGAGACCAGCTCATTGGTCCAAGCTGGTATGGATTTTAAAGAGGCATAGATCATGCTCGTGCAGTACACGGTGAGCGCGGCCCCGATCGCCGACAGTACACCCATCACCATGAAGATACCGGCTGTCTGGTCGAGGAACACCCAGCCAATGGCAAATAGGCCGGCGGGCATATAGGTGAGCACGGCCAACACGCCTTCTCTGGATAACCATGAAGAGCGCCATTGCGTTAAGGCGCGCCACGCCCGCTCAGGGTGGCCGAGATGAAAAGTTGACGCCAGCAGACCAAAGGTGATGAGGCCGAGCGCTAAGAAAAACCCCGTCAGGCCAAACCATTTGTCACTCGGCAAATAACCACCTGCATTGAGCACGCCCATTAAACCCAACAGGCCATAACCAGCGCCGGAGGCTGTGGTGAAAAATATAACGGAGTATGCTGGATGCATGATCTAATCCACCAATACTTTGTCGAGCCAACCGAGAAAGCCGCCGTCGGGCGCGGCGTCTTCAAGCTGGGTATGGGGGCTGATGGAATTGGGCTCAGCCTGGCGCGCGCGCGGCGGTAAATATTTGTTGACCGGCTTGGTGCCTTGTTCGGGCATTAGATCATAGCCGCCTCTGGCCTCGACCAATTTTGAAACATCAGAGGAAGGGTCGCCGAGATCGCCAAAATGCCGGGCATTGGCTGGGCAGGTTGCAACACAGGCCGGCTGGCGACGATCCTCCGGTAAATTCTCGTTGTAGATTTTATCAACACAGAGGGTGCATTTTTTCATGACCCCTTCATGGCTATCATATTCCCGAGCGCCATAGGGGCACGACCACGAACAGAGCTTACAGCCAATGCACCAATTTTCATCGACCATGACGATGCCGTCCTCAGTGCGTTTATAAGAAGCGCCAGTCGGACAGGCGGTGACACAAGGTGCATCCTCACAATGAAGGCAGGACTTTGGGAAATAGACCGTTTGGCTATCGCCCCCCGAATCACCCGAACTACGTTCAACTTCATAAGCATGAATGCGATTAAACCAGACGCCTGATGGATCCGCGCCGTAAGGGTTGGTATCGGTCATCGGCGCATGGTAGCCGGACGTGTTCCACTCTTTGCAGTTTACCGCACAGGCGTGACAGCCGACGCAGATGTCCAGATCAATAACCAGACCGAGCTTGGTCTCCGTGCTTTCAGGAAGAGATGTCACGACGGATCTTTCTTCTTCTTGATGGCATAACTCATAACGCCCGGACGATCCGGCATAGTCGGCGGCGGCTTCATCGCATCAAAATGTGGCTCGCTCATGGTTTGGGAGCTTTGTTCTTCCTCCGGGACTTTCTCAATCTTCACTCGGACGTCAAACCAGGCTGCTTGCCCGGTCACCGGATCAGAGTTTGAATATTGGTAATCGTGCTCGTTGGCCGGTAGGCGATCATCAATCAAATGATTGAGCAAAAAGCCCTCGGTGAATTCGTTGGCATCCTCATCGAGGTTCCAGGCTCCGGCGCGTTTGCCGATGGCATTCCAGGTCCATACCGTTTTTGAGTTGACGCCGTTCATGACGCGCACGCGCACTTTGATCTTGCCCTTACGGCTCGAGAGATAGACCCAATCTTCATTTTTGATGTCGTGGCGTTCAGCAAGGCTAGTTGGAATAAACAGCCGGTTGGTACCATGAATTTGACGCAGCCAGGCATTCTGCGTGCCCCAGGAGTGATACATCGCGGCCGGGCGCTGGGTCAACGCATGTAAGGGGTATTCGTCAACATCGACAACGGCTTGATCAAAGGGTTCATACCAGATCGGCAGCGGGTCGAAATGCTTTTCGATGCGCTCTTTATGTTCATCGGGTGGCACATGATCGCCGTGACCTTGGGCAGCGAGCTTAAACTTTTGCTGCGGCTCACTATAAATATTAAAGATGATGGGCGAGGGGTCTTTGATGAAGCACATCTTGGTGGCCCAGTCCAGATAGGCTTGGTTGGCATGGCGATAAAAGGCCGCCTTATGAGGAATCTCAGTCTGCCAGAAGGAGCCGTTCTTAATGTACTCGTCGAGCTGATCAGGATTAGGCTCACCTTTGCCTTCCTCTTTGCCGTCTTTACCCCTAAATCCTGCGAGACTGCCGAGGCCTGGCTGGCGTTCATGATTAACGATGTAGTCTTTATAGCCGCCAGGGTACCGCTTGCGGCCGCCTTCTTTAATCAGACCCGGCAGGCCCAATCTCGCGCCAAGATCAATCAATACATCTTGGAACGGGCGCACATCACGGTCGGGCTCAACAACCGGGTGACGTATCGCATCAGCGGCACTTTCGGCATCACTGATCGGTCGGTCGAGCATCGAGATACAATCCCAGCGCTCGAGATAAGTTGTATCCGGCAAGATCAGATCGGCATAAGGAACGGTCTCTGAATAAAACGCATCCGAATAAATGATGTGGGGAATTTTGTACTCGCCCGTTTCTTCATCTTTGTCGGTCAGCATGTCGATGGTTTCTGCCGTGTTCATCGACGAGTTCCACGCCATGTTCGCCATATACATGAACAGCACATCAATTTTGTAGGGGTCACCCTTCGACGCATTTGTGATAACCGTATGCATCATGCCATGGGCTGCCAAAGGCGCATCCCACGAAAATGCCTTGTCGATCCGCATGGGTTGATCATCATCGTTCAACAGCAAATCTTCCGGCCCTTGAACGAAGCCTAGATGAGGCCCGGGCAGGGGCGCATTTGCCTGGATGTCATCTTCCCTACCGGTTGGCTTTGGCAGTGAGTTAAAGCCTTTGGGGTAGGGCGCTTTATAGCGCAGCCCGCCCGGGCAATCGATGCTGCCAAGCAATATCTGCAAGACGTGAATTGCGCGGCAGGTATGAAAACCATTTGAATGGGCTGAAATCCCCCGCATCGCATGCATCGTGACGGGGCGGCCGATCATCCTATCGTGTTTCTCACCCCGCCAATCGGTCCAAGGCTGATCAATGGTAATCTCTTCTTCAAAGGCAACTTCGGCAAGCTCAGCGGCAATGCGCCGGATGGTGTCGGCAGAGATACCTGTCTGATAGCTTACGATTTCCGGGCTATAATGGTTGTCGAGGTAACGCTCAGCTAGAAGCTCGAACACTGGACGGGCTTTCCGGCCATCAGCAAGCTCGAACGTACCTTTCATTTCTGGCTTTAGTGCTGGGTCTTTAAAAGGCACTGCTTTATTGCGAACCCGGTCCCAGCAAAGTTCCTGGCCCTCAACATCTCTGACAAAAAGTCCGTGATCCGCACTACCAGGGTTTTCGATCACTAGGTAAGGCGCATTGGTATAGCGGATGAGGTAATCAATATCGACCTTGCCGGCGCGCAACAACTCATGCATCAAAGACATGATGAACAGGCCGTCTGTGCCTGGCGTAATGCCGATCCATTCATCGGCAATGGCGGTGTAGCCGGTTTGAACCGGATTGACGGAAATGTATTTCGCGCCCCGGCTTTTAAGTTTGCTGAGCCCCATTTTGATTGGGTTACTGTCGTGGTCCTCGGCAACGCCAAACATTAGGAAATATTTTGTGTTATCCCAATCGGGCTCCGAGAATTCCCAAAAGGCGCTGCTGAATGTGTAGATGCCGCCGGTGGCCATATTGACGGAACAAAATCCGCCATGCGCCGAATAGTTGGGCGTGCCATATTGCTGTGCCCACCAACTGGTCAGCGCTTGGCTTTGATCACGGCCGGTAAAAAATGCGAGCCGCCGTGGGTCGGTGGCGCGCGCTGAAGCCAACCAGGAGGTCGCAATATCGAGCGCTTCGCTCCACTCAATTTCTTTGAATTCGCCAGAGCCACGCTCACCGATACGGCGCAGCGGCTTGGAGAGACGCGCCGGAGAATAATGCTGCATGATCCCGGCTGACCCTTTGGCACAGAGCACACCTTTATTTACCGGGTGATCAGGATTTCCTTCGATGTACCGTACTTTGCCGTCAAGCAAATGCACTTTGATGCCGCATCTACAAGCGCACATGTAACAAGTCGTTGTGCCCACTTTATCCGAGACAAAAGGGCAAGGGTTTACGGAATGTATGGTGTTGTACATCGGCAATAGGGGATCCTGATTTGATGTTCTGAAATCTGTAACTTTATTTGGATGGATAAATACTTTTCTTAATGTTTCATCGAATATTTAAAATTCTTCATGCCCCCAATATAAATGCTCTTTTTTATAAATTGCCGCGTTTTGAAAGATGCAGAGGCTATAGTTTTCAATTGTCCCCTAGCGGCAGAGTACTATACTACAAAATGATTATAGTCAAAAATGAATAAATATTTTGAAATTTCGTGTTATATCGGCTAATATAAAAAAATTGGAATATGGTTTGGGTACAGTATAGTGCTACCAAATAAAACGGCAAAATATTATAGAAATTGGAAGTATGAAATATGGACGAAAGCATTGACGTAGCGGTTATTGGGCTTCGAGAGCAGAACAAACAAGAAAAACTAGAACGCATAAAAAAAGCCGCCAGAGAGGTGTTTCTCGAAAAGGGGTTTGAAGGTGCTACGACAAAAGAAATCGCCGAACGTTCCAGGGTCGGAACTGGAACTTTATTCAACTATGCGAGCGATAAATTAGATCTCTTGTTCTTAATTACCGTCGACGAAGTCGAATTGATGGTTAACCATGCTTTTTCTGATGTACCCCGTGAATTGACGTTTTTGGAGCAACTGATTGTCGTTTTTCGGAATAATTATCAGTACTATCACCGATATAGAGATCTTGGCCTCCGATTGTTAAGAGAAATGCCATTTTATTTTCATGAGGATCGAGAAGCTGCCAAGCAATTTAAAGCGCATTCTGAAAACTTTATTAGCAAACTTGGCGGATTGGTTAAAAATGCTGCTGAGGATGGAAAAATTCAACCGGATTGCGATGTTGAATTAGTTAGGGATTTGATATTCACCGTTTTTAGCCGGGAAATGCGAATTTGGTTGAGTGGTCCGTCACCAGAAGTTGAAACTGGATTGCTCAGGTTACGCCAATATTTTAAATTGTTGATTGTTGGTCTTCGTCCAGGAGACGGGGCTTACTAATATCAAATTGGCAGAGAATGAAAATTTATTGGGCAGTTTTAAGGTCGTTTTCTACTCAAATAATATAGATAGTTGAGAATCTGAGGTACGAAAGCATTGTTTATCATATTAAGGCTTGTTTAACCATTAAAAATGATTAAAGTCATTATTGGGTTTAGTCATTTTAATGGACTAAATACGTCAAGTGTCGACTAGGCGAATAAAGGAAATTTACTCTCCCTATTGTCACCTGAAATAGAAAATTAATTTTTCAAGGAGGTAAAAATGTTAAAATCAATGAGTCAAAAACTGAATTGGTTAAAAGGACAGAGTTCGAGGCGCCGTTCTCTTCAAATGGGCGCTGCATTCGTCTTTGTTTTGGCAGCAGGATTTATGCTTGGATCGGGCCATGAGGCACAATCGAAGCCTCTTAAAATTAGAATTAGTTGGTCCGTGACGCCACAACATATGACGCCACTAATTCCCAAGATTCCAATGGAAGTTTACCGGCATTATGGCAAATCCTACGTTGTTAAGCCGGTTCGACTTCGTGGTAGCGGCGCTACGCATACGGCACTTGCAGCTAAAGAGATCGATATTGCAGGATTTAATTTTGTATCCTTCGCCAAGGGAATTTTAAACGCCAAACAAGACTTAAAAGTAATTTCACAGGTATTATCCAACAAGGAACCTGGCGATAATCCAGGATTCTGGGTACGTAAAGATTCTGGAATTAATTCGGTCAAAGACCTCAAGGGGAAGACAGTCGCAATTAATGCCTTTGGTGGTACGATTGAAGCGGCTGCTAACGTTGTACTTGGTGGTCAGGGTCTCAAATCTGGCTCGGATTTCAAAGTCGTAGAGGTTCGATTCCCCGCCATGTTACCGGCTCTTGAAACTAAGCAGGTAGATGCTTCCTATCTCGTTTTGCCATTCAGCCTCATCGCCAAACGTAAAAAGAACTTCAAACTATTGTTTACGATGCGCCAAGCTCTAGGCAGAATAGAAAATGTTATTTGGGCTGCCAGATGCCAATTCTTAAAGGAGAATAGGGCTGCGCTTGTAGACTTTATGGAGGATCACATCCGCATGCGACGTTGGGTGCATAATCCAAAAAATCGTGACAAAATTCTGGGCATTGTAAGTAAAGCGACAAAAAGACCGGCAAAAAATTATGCTTCTTGGGTTTTTACTGAACGTGATTCGTTTCGCTCTATGAATGCTAAGTTCGATCCAAAATCTCTTCAGAAGAACATCAATGACATGCATAGATTAGGGTTCTTGAAAAATACTCTTGACCTAAAGAAGCACATGGATTTGTCAATCGCCGACGATGCCATGAAGCGAATTAAGTAATAAGAAATTCTTTTCTAAGCTCATTGGGTGCTGGAAATTTTTCTAAACTTAGTTGGAGGCTGGTGGATCGATATTAGTCACCGCCTCCGGCTTGTTCTTGCTCGATTCTAAAACGATATGGACCAGATAAATATTAACCATTTAGGGAGCTAGGTATTATGATTATTGATGCCCACAGTCATTTGCAGGACCAGCGATTATGCGAAAAAGTAGGATTAGAATTGCCACCTTCAATGCTAAATCCAGATGCTTTAGTTGAAGAGCAATTGGAGTCGGGGATTGACCTCAGCATTATTAGTGGCCCTCGACTTATGGATTTTGCTGTCGAAAATAACAGTATGAATCCTATAGAAGTAGCTACTGAGTACAATGATTTTGTTACTGAGCTTATATCAAATCATCAAAGTTCCTTTGCCGGATTGGGGGTTGCGTACCCTTTTGCGGACGATTTAATGTTGCGAGAAATGGAACGTGCGGTCAAGGAACTGGGCCTTCGCGGATTTGTAATTTCACCGACTTGCGAGGGAGAATTCATTGATTCACCCAAAGCGTTGCCTTTCTTTGATTTGTGCCAGGAATTAGATGTTGTAGTTTTTGTGCACAACCGGGACAGCTGTCTCGCGTGTGAACATATGCAGGATTATCGTTTAACAGAACTGGTCGGCAGACCCAACGAAATGGGGTTGTTGGCAGCCCGGCTCATCTTCAGTGGGCTAATGGAGCGGTTGCCTAATCTCAAGTTATTACTCGGTCGACTGGGCGGCTCAATTACTCTGTATGCCGGCAGAATTCAACAAGGTTGGGAAATGAGGCATAAACGAAAAGATGGCCCTGCGTGGGGGGCGGACAACCTCTCGGAATCCTTTATGGACTCACTGCAAAAAATACATGTAGATACACAAACCTATCACCCACCAGCGATTAAATGCGCCGTTGAAACGCTCGGTGTTGAGCGCGTCCTATATGGTACAGATTATCCACCGGTACCCCGTAGTCGTGCGCTCAGTATTGAAGATGTTAGAAACACATTGCTACCTTCAGATCAGCTACAATTGATTTTGGGTGATAATGCAGCACGATTGTTCAATATTTAGGTGTCCAACACAAAAAAATCAGATTGGAACGGTACTAGTATGTTGGTAAGGTATTTACCTATTTTAATTTTGGCTTTTATTTGGGAGGGTGTGACCCGCTTTTGGGCCGTGCCGGACTATCTACTGCCATCGTTGAGTTCAATCTTCGGGGCATTCATCGAACTCGCCGCCGATGATCTCTGGTTTCATCTTTCTCGATCTATCTCGCGTGGGGGAATTGCTCTTGGTTCGGCAATTGTGATCGGCATAACTCTCGGCGTTTTGATGGCTCAAATACGGTCGGTGAGAATTTTATTTAAACCGTTCGTCCAGTTATTCTATCCAATGCCAAAATCAGCCTTAATACCTATTGCCATCGTTTGGTTCGGTCTTGGAGACGTTTCAAAAGTAGTTTTAATATTTATTGGGTCTCTGCTGCCCATTGTGGTGAGCTCGTTCAATTCAGCCAGAGGAGTGGACGAAGTCTTAGTATGGTCAGCTCGCGGTTTAGGGGCGAACAATCGTGAGGTTCTCTGGGAGGTAATTTTGCCCGCCGCTTTACCAGAGATACTAGCTGGAGTACGGGTGGCACTGGCAATTTCTTTTATTCTCATGGTCAGTGCGGAACTTATTATTGGTAATGACGGTATTGGATTTGTCATAAGCTCACTCGGTGAGACTGGTTATTACCAAGGTATGTGGGTAGGTATTATCGTAATTTCGGCAGTCGGTTTTTTTGCAGATAGACTGTATGTTTTGGGCATGCGACGGATCCTAGTTTGGCAAGAGTCGGGCGCATGAGTAGAACCGTAGCGGCGCGCGCCGATGATCTTTTCCAGATTATTGGGCCTTATTTTTTGATCGGATTGCTACTGATTACCTGGGAAATGACTGCTCGGGCAAAATTGATTGATCCATTTTTGCTTCCAGTATTTACCGACGTACTTTGGCGCATCATTACTGACTTGATTTCAGGAGAATTGGCTAGGGGCATCTTTTTCACCATGGCTCGGACGGTGATAAGTTTTGCTATCGCATCAGTTGTCGGTATTGCTATTGGAGTAGGTATATCCCGGATTAGATTTCTTAAATGGTTTATGGATCCAATCGTATTCATTGGTCTTCCCATGCCCAAGATTGCATTATTACCCGTATTCATGATTTGGTTTGGTCTGTTTGATTCATCCAAAATCGCTATGACGGCATTCTCCGCCTCATTTCAGATAATTGTTACCGTTTGGATGGGTGCCGATAGTGTCCAAAAGGAACTTATTTGGTCGGCGAGGAGCCTTGGAGCTAAACCACACCTAATCCCGTTAGAAATTATCATTCCAGCGACACTTCCGAGAATCCTAACCGCCCTTCAGATTGCTTTGCCAATCTGCCTAATCGTTGAGCTTGTCACGGAATTTGTTATGGGTGGTACAGGGCTCGGGGCGATTATGCTTCAAGCATCCAGAAATGCCGATTCACTGGGAGTATTTGCAGGAATTTTTGAAATTGGTTTGCTAGGTATTCTTCTAATTAGAACTTTGGAGATCGTTAGGCGGAGGTTGCTCGTGTGGCATCAAGAAGAATCTAAACCCGAATAGGCGGGGTAATAATTGTACATAAGATTTTCAGAATCCAAACATCCTAACAATAATCTGTCTCTATTTAATTGGGGCTGAAATATTCTGGGCTCGATGGACTAAAATCGATTTAGAAACTCGTGGCCAATAATGACATGGATCTTTGCATTAAATTTATTGGCAAAATTTTTTAAAGGAGTCAGCTTGAACACATCAAAAAAAATCGGGCTTATCGGCATTGGTGGTCTAGGATTGCCGATAGCACGCAATCTAATCTCTAGTGGATTTAATGTTATTGGTTACCGACGCAGTTCGATGGAACAATTTACTGAGCTTGGTGGTGTCGCTGCTGACTCACCTTGTGAGGTGGCGGAACAAGCAGATATTGTGTTGACCTGTCTACCTTCTGGCGAGTCGCTTGCCGATGCAGTGTCCGGGTCGAATGGAATTGTGAAGGCAGCAAGGTCAGGAATGATCGTTGTTGAACTTAGTACTATTCCAATAGAAGCCAAACGCGAACAATTAGTTGTATTAGCTGGTTTGGGTTCCGATTTGTTGGATTGTACAGTTAGTGGTAGTCCGGAATTTATTGATAGCCGAACGGCCGCTTTCTTTGTCAGTGGCAATAAAAGTGGTTATGAAAATTGTCGCGAGGTGATCGAAGGTATAACAGACAACGTCAAATTTGTTGGTCAGTTTGGGTGTGGCTCCGCTTTAAAATCAATCTCAACCGCTCTGGTTTCAGTACATACATTGGCTGCAGCTGAGGCCTTCGCCATGGGTGAGCGCGCCGGTTTGGCCAGACAAGATATTTTCAACGCTATAACTGGAACACCTATGAGTTCTGGTATGTTTGAAACACGCGGTAAGGCGATGATCAATGGTGACTATCCTAAAACGCGAGGTCTTGCCACTTATTATGAAAGAAATATGGAGAAGGTACGAGATTTTACAAATAGCGTTGGTGGGAATTATCCCCTGTTGTCTGCTGCCCTAGATTGTTACGCAGAGGCTATTAAGAATGGCTACGGAAATGTTGACTATTCTGCTGTCATTGATTTCCTAATGGAAAAGGATACGAAATAATGAATGGTAATAAAAAAATGAGGGATGATAGGGAGAACCCTCAGAATATCGAATCTGATGTTAAAGGCTATGGAGAAATTCCAAATTCGAAAGGCATTTTTATTAATGGTGTGCAGCATTTGTATCCGTCTAAGGTCGGCAAGCCGACACTTGCCCTAGATGGCGTGGAACTAGAGATTAAGAACCAAGAATTTATGGCTGTTCTCGGGCCTAGTGGCTGTGGAAAGAGTACGTTACTTTATATTATGGGTGGGTTCATACCATTGCAAAGCGGCCGAATTGTAGTTGATGGGATGCCTGTGACGGAGCCTGGCCCTGACCGCGGCGTTGTTTTTCAGCATTTTGCTTTGTTTCCTTGGAAATCTGTTCAGGACAATATTCTCTATGGGTTGGAAAAGCAGAAAGTACCCAAAAAGCAGAGGTTAGAAATTACTCAGCATTATATTGACTTGGTTCAATTAAGAGGATTTGAGGATGCCTATCCAGAACAACTTTCCGGTGGCATGAAACAACGGGTAGCGATTGCACGTACATTGGCTACCGACCCCGATACTTTGCTTATGGACGAGCCGTTCGGTGCCCTTGATGCTCAGACGCGAAGATTAATGCAAGAAGAATTGCTTACAATTTGGAAGCGCTCGCCTAAAACCGTGATGTTTGTAACTCATGATGTACGTGAAGCGGTTTTTCTAGCAGATAGAGTTGCCGTTATGACGGCTCGACCCGGGCGCATTAAAGAAATCGTTGATACAAAATTTTCTGAAGCGGATTATGAGGAGACAGCCTTGGATCCAGAATTTAACGAGAAAATTGAATATCTCTGGAATTTGGTCCGTGACGAAGCTTTGGATTCTGTTGTGGGAGACTAGTCTCGACAAAGGGCGTTGTCACGATATGGCCAGTCCTTTTCCATTTTCTTTTATCTGTACAATTCCCGATCTAATCTAACACTGTTGCCATTGCAAGAGGTAGGGTTGCCGGTTTTGATAGCGGTGATAACCAATCATCGAAACACAATTGAAAGGCAACCCTCATATTGTAGGGTAATCAAAAATCATCCGTCACAAAGTCAGATTGTTGAATCTTGCCGAAGAGCTTGGCAATGTGTCGAAGGCTTGCCAGGTCATGCGCCTGTCAAGAGACACGTTTTTTCTTTACCTGGAGCAGTTAAAGAAGGCGGTATTGAAGCACCTCTAGAAAGAACTCGGCGTGGCCCCAATCCGAAGAGCCGATTCAATCAACTTGTTGAAAAATATGTGAGCCATTGCATCATTTTGGGAAGTTCAATTTTCCATAGATATCCATTTACAAATGGATAGGCGAAAAACAACCAGCAATTTTTGGTGGTTGTGTAAATATATTTTTGTCGGCAAATGTCTCTTGGGCGGTTGGATTGGCCAATAGCTGTTCAACAGCTGTTTGATCCTCTGCAATAAATACGACGATTACATGGTTGTCATCCTCAACGTCACGCAACAATCGATGCGGAGTGCATCCGAGTTTTTGACATGTCTCCAGGCGTTCGTCATAGTTTGCGGACCACGCTTCGAACCAGCTATCATAATCGGCAAGCTGATGATCCACAAATACTGCAGGAATTTGACGCTCCACCTCACTAAGTGGCTCCAAGGTCGAGGCCTCAAATGCGCAAACAGTTTGCAGTGGTTCAGAGAATAAAGAGTCATCTCTAAATTGTTGCTGCACTCGTGGGTCGCTAGTAATTTGATCGAGCGCAAGCTTCATTTGATCGAGTGTTACATCTTCGCCGCTGATCATCGCCACAATAGCGTGATTAGGATCATTGACATTGTGTAAAACCAGATCGGTGGTGATACACAGATTATCTTCAACTTCTTTCCTGAGAGTTCCTTCCTTGAACTTAGAAATCCAAGTATCGTAGTCCGCGAGTTTGTGGTGAAGATGATAAATAAGCATAATTATTCCTTATGAGGTACCGGGTTTAAAGATAATAGTGAACTTCTATTCGGAGAAAGCGGCTTTCTTTTGGCATCTCTATATGGTCAATTCGAGGACAATGCTTGCGCCGAGCTCAACCTTTTTGGTTGCAACGGTGGAATTCTCGTATCGAAATTGCAACTGGTACGCACCGCTGTTTTTCTCTAAGCCATCGAATTTGAAGTCTCCAAACTCATCAGTGATGATTTCAGCGAACGTTGTTAAAGAATTTATCAAAGTTACGGCGACACCATCGGCACATTCTTCGCGACCGTTCGCTGTTTTTGTGACACTACCGGCAATAAATACCTTGTCGTACAGATAGAGATTTTTGTAGTAGACCCGAGGCATCGTACCAAGCTCTGGTTTGAGAGTTTCTAAATTCTCAGCTGCTACTATTTTAGTCATCTCCGAATCCTTTACTTTTATCGATTTGAGTGCGCCTGTTGGACACACATTGACGCATCGTGGTTCTTGCCAACCGTCATCGATAAGGTGAGCATCGAAGTTCCAATGTTGAGAGACTTGTTCATCTTCATTCCACCAAATAGCACCATAGGGGCAGGCATCAACTAGCTGCTTCTGCCCCTTGGCCTTGTCGGGATCAATTACAACAATACCGTCGTCACGTTTCTTGACGGCTCCATTTTCTGCGGCCGCAACGCACGGTGCGTTATCGCAATGATTGCACATGGTTGGAACAAAGGAGACATCAAGGATAGGAAATCCACCTCGCTCTCCGCGCAAAATATCAATCCATCGGTGGCCGTGTTTGGGCATTGGAGCGGAATAGCCGACATGGCTGACTTCTGCATACTCATCCTGGACGGCCAACGTACAATTATAACAGTTGATACATTCTTCAACATCAACAACAAGATTCCATTTATCTACCATCTACCGTCTCCACTTCATCTTTTATGTTTCTTGTTTCGAGCGGATTTTGGTTTTGCTGGTCGGAATCCCCTGATATTTCGGCGTCGCCCCGCCAGAGCTCCACCTCGACGATGGTCGAAGCACTCGACATTGAGTGCGACTTCTTGATTTGATGCCGCTTTGACGTGAGTAAATTTAAACATCCACCTCGATCAATAGATTTACCAGGCTTCCCGATCGGCTCATATACTGCGCTCGCCTCGTATCCATGGACAACATTACGCGGTAATCGTTCGGTTGGATCAGCAGCGCACAACACCGCGCCTTGGTCGCTAAAAACCTTAACGATATCATGTCGATTGATGCCGCGGTCCCGGGCGTCATCAGCATTCATTCTCAGGACCCAATAGAAGTGACCGTCAATCTCAACGCGATGATCCGGGATATCGTTAATGAAGCTGTCTTTCCCATCGGCGTGGGTGTGAAAGCTGTAGCGCGAATGAGGTGTTACAAGTTGCAGCGGGTACTCCGATGCGTATTTTGCATCATCAAATTCCCAGGATCTATTGTATTTAACGATCGGTGGACGTTCAGGATCATCGGGATCAAAACGTTTTAGGCTTTGCGCTTCGAATTCAAATTTGCTGGATTGGGTTTGAAGCCCGGATAAGAATTCTTCGGTATAGTCTCCCGGCAGTGGTGCCGCTTCAGGGATATCTCTTTTTTTCCCTTCCCAGAACCAACGGTACGAGACAGGTTGACGAAGTTTTTCGTTTTCAGCGGGTACGACAAAGTAGCCTTTCTTGATAAAATCCTTCCATGAAATGTAATCTGGTAAATCGGAGGCATCAAACATTCGCTTGACCCAATCAAGTTCGCTCATGCCTTCGGAATAGTAAGCGCTCATTCCTAATCGCTTCATAATTTCGACAAAAATGTCATAGTCGGATTTAGATTCCCCCAGTGGTTCAATACATTTGTGCTGCATTGTGACTACCCGGTGGTTAAGCTGCGACTGCGAATGTTGGGTATAGCCGTGTGTGCCGGCCCACTCGCTGATATCCCACCGTTCCATACTTGTGCAGGCTGGGAGAATGATATCGGCAAATTTAGTCTCACCCTCCATCCATATTGCCTGACTAACAACAAACGGCAATTTATCGGATTGGTACATGTTAACGTAGCGATTGGTGTCGGCACCTGTGCCAATAAAGGATCCACCATATTTGTACAACATTTGGACCCGTGCATGGCCTGGCGCTGGGTATTTAAACCTAAAGAACTGCCCGTCGATAGTTTTTGCGTTCCACGGATGACCCTCAGCTTCACCTTCCATAATGGCCTCAGGAAGTAAGATTTTTGGAATCCTCTGGTTAACTGTATTTACAGTCGGCAGATGCGGCATGCGTTGATAGAGGTTAACGGCAGACGCAGTGTGCTCAAGATCTCCGGATATACCTCCTTCAGCGTATCCAGGGAAATAGAATCTGAGGTTGACCGGCGTGCCTGATTGCATGACGCCGAAATTGACACCAGGCTTACCTAAACCCTGCATCGCCATGAGGCAAACCGATAACAACCTAGCAGTTCAGAGTTGATCAATCTCATATGATTTGACTGCAGA
>ENA-OREN01003057-OREN01003057.1-marine-metagenome-genome-assembly--contig:-NODE-3057-length-16038-cov-6.362446_pt1 | contig 16038 bp, 16 predicted proteins | sample MGYA00248624_ERZ508555 | MGnify/ENA primary metagenome ERZ508555 (study PRJEB26222, sample SAMN06267773) | marine metagenome | isolation source: Saanich Inlet, British Columbia, Canada | place...
ACTTTGTGTATTGGAAAACTTTTTTTGCACGCGTATTGCAATATAACGCACGAGTGGTCTTGAAGGTTTTGGCCAACACCAGGCAGATCAACATTAACATCAATGCCGTGATCGTTGAGATGCTTCGAAGGGCCGATACCAGAGAGCATCAGTAGGTGCGGGGAGTTGATGGCTCCGCCTGAGAGTATGACTTCTTTATTAGCCTGGACTGAACGAGTCTTTCCTTTGTACTTAAAGGTTACGCCGCTCACTGAATTGCCAGTCATATCGATTTTAAGGACCTGAGCTTTAGTAAGGAGTGTTACATTTCCCTTTTCAAGGGCCGGCCTCAGGTAGGCCGTGGCAGCACTTGAGCGACGCCCATGTTTTCTTGTGGCGTCAAGCCTTGCGATGCCCTCAGGATTAAAGCCATTGAGGTCCTCAGAGTAACCCTGCCCAGACTGACGCCCAGCCTCTTCAAAGGCTTCAAACAAGGGGTTTTCAAAGGAGCCCTTTGAGACGCCAAGATTACCACTCCCACCCCGCCACTCATCCTCACCACGATCCGAATTCTCGCCCGCTTTAAAATAAGGCAAGCACTGATCATAAGACCAATCCTTTAACCCACACTCCGATTGCCAGCGATCATAATCTAGTGGGTGACCGCGCATATATACCATCGAGTTAATAGACGAAGAGCCGCCAACCACCTTGCCTCGAGGCATTGAAACCTTGCGATCAAAGAGCTCTGGCTCATCCTCAGTTAAATAGTTCCAGTTTATCTTTGAATTTCGATAAGCCTTATAGACGCCAGCAGGTATATGGATCATCAAGTTGTAGTCCATCGGGCCAGCCTCTAGTACCAGGATTCTGTGCTTCTTGTCTTCACTAAGCTTGTTCGCTAGAACGCAACCTGCAGAGCCAGCACCAACGATGACATAATCATATCTGTCCATAAAACCAACACTCAATATTCAATAAGCATTAGTTTATATTGAAATATAATTCAAGTATGAAAAATGATACAAAGAATGGAATACAAACGCATCGCTACCCATCAGGACAGAAGCTATCTGAAGGCCTCTGGATGAACGGTCAGAAGGAGGGAGTCTGGACGGAGTGGTATGAAAACGCTCTGATAAAAAGTCAGGAGTCATACAAAGAGATTGTATGGATCACTTGACATGAAAACGCTCAAAAATGGAAGAAGGAATCTACAAGTAAGAAAAAAAGAAGGAAAATGGACCAAGTGCGATGAGAAAGGGCAGATAATAGCTCAAGAAGATTACAAGGATGGAAAAGTCATTTAATTATGAAAAAACTATTATTTACTTTGGTTTTGCTTTGTTTGTTAATTAATAACCCGGCACGATCAGACTTTAATGATGGCTGGAGTGCATATTCTTCAGGTAATTATAAAAAGGCATTTACTGAATGGCTGCCATTTGCTGAGCAAGGCGATGCCCAGGCACAGTACAACCTAGCTGGACTTTATGTTAATGGGTATGGCGTTGATCTAGATGAAGATAAAGCTTTTAATTGGTATAAAAAATCTGCGCAACAAGGTCTGGCAAAAGCCCAATACAATGTTGGAGCAATGTATTTAACTTCGACAGGTGTTGATCAATCATATAAAAAGGCAAAACACTGGTTAAGCCTTGCCTATGAAAACGGAATTGAAGATTCTAAGGCTCTTTGGGATAAATATGAGCTCTGGAACTATTAATAGTATGCATAACATTCAACAAATATAGGCCAAAATAAAAGGTATACTCTGAAAACAAACGTTCTAAAACTCAGGAGAGGCAAATGATTAAGAGAAATATAAAAGGAATGATGAAAGGTTTTACTTTAATAGAGCTTCTGATTGTAGTAGCTATTATTGGTATTTTAGCTGGTGTTGGAATTCCAATGTATAACGGCTATATGGCGAGTGCAAAAATAGAAAGCACAAACACTAACCACTCAAACACTAAGAGCTTCATTGCAGCATCTTTCACTAAATGTTCAGCCGGCTCAACTACAATTACTTTAGGAACTACTTCTGTTGCTTGTAGCTCAGGATCTATAGCTACTAGTTTCGCAACATATTTTAATTCAATTAACAAAAATCCTCACTCAACATCAACTGCAGCGGTTGCTGTAAGCAATAGCAATACCCCTGCACTTGGAGTATCACACATTAACTATAGTGGCAATACCATGACTATAATTACTAATATTGGTGATGAAGATGGTGGAAACAAATATACGAGTAAAGAATCAATTGTTAAAGAATAACTTTTCTTTTAGCAGGAAATATAATCTTAAAACCCGCTTTTTAGCGGGTTTTACACTTATAGAGCTCTTAATAGTTGTTGCCATTATTGGTATTCTTTCTGCTGTCGGTATACCAATGTACAATGGCTATATTCTAGATAGTAAGGAATCTGCAGCAAAAAATAATCTTAGGTCCATCTCCCTCATGGAGTCAGATTATTATTCTGAAAATAACGAATATTACTGGACTGATTCTGGCAACTCTCAAACCCCTCTTATAAATAATAACCTTTTTGGTGGAAAAAAAGTATTAGATGAGGATGGTCATTACTACTACTTTATTGGGATTCACAGAAACAATAATGTTAAAGGGTTTCAAGCGTACGCGTATCCAAAATCTGGCAATAAGGGAACAAAATTTTGCATTAATAATTTTGAGGAAAAAATTAAAGAAAATTGTTAAAGTTAATCTATGGCAACTAATATCAAAAAAAGCTTTACTTTAATAGAGCTTTTGATTGTTGTGGCAATTATTGGTATTCTTGCAGGCGTTGGAATTCCAATGTACAACGGTTACATGGATGATGCAAAAAAAAGAGTTACTGAAGCAAATCATAATGTCATTTATGAATACATAGTAAATGAAACTACTAAATGCGAAATAAATTCATCTGCAGGGCTGATGAACCTTAATGGGGAAAATTTATTAAAGTGCTCTGATTTTTTTGGACCCAATGTTAACTGGGGAAATGTATCTGCCAAGATGAAATTATATTTTGACTCTCATATTGAGAATGCTTACAAAGCTGATAAGACAGCTATTCATACTGGCCGATATCAAGGTAATTGTGTTGCTAGTGGCACTAATCCAGAGAATTGGGGAGGCTTAAATGAACAAGGTACACACCATTTAGTGGTTGGCTGGTGGAAAAATTTAAACAAATTAACACTTTATCTTGATACTTGCATAGAGGCGAGTGGTAAAGCTTTAAGTAAAGCATACAACATTAGAGGTAGCGATTAAGCTTACAGCACTTCACCCAGTTGGAACATTGGCGTATACATTGCAACTAAAATACCCCCAACTGTCACGCCCATAAATACCATCATTATTGGCTCTAGCATTGAAGTAAGGCGTGAAATAGTTACATCCATCTCACCCTCGTAATAACTCGCGATAGAACCATACATTTCTTCCATATTTCCAGTCTTCTCTCCAACAGAAACTAGTGCTATAAAAGATGGTGTAAAAATTGTTGGTGATTTTGCAAACAACTTTGACAATGGTTCGCCTGAAAAAACGCCGCGCTTAATATCAATCATTGACTCTTGAATAACAATGTTGGTACTTGCATTGGCTGCAATATCCAATGCCTCCATCTCAGGCACTCCAGCAGCCCGTAAGTTACTGAGAATCATTGAGATTTTGGCTAGCGAGGATTTATTTACTAAGCCGCCAAAAAGTGGAATTTTCAATACAATGCTGTGCCACAGACGTCTCAACTTATAATTTTTTTTAATCGAAAATGAAGCAATAAAAAAAGCAGATATGAGTGATATAGCTAAAACGCCACCTTTTAATGGATCTCTCATAAAGTCACTTATATTGACAACCATTTGAGTGCTGCCTGGAAGACCACCGGGATTATTAGCAAACATATCTTGAAAAACAGGGACGACAAAAATCATCATAAGAACTACTACCGCTGTTGCTACAATCAGCAGGATGATTGGGTATGTAAGAGCGCTCTTAATGTCACTCTTAATTTTTTGCTGTTTTTCCATATTGATGACTAACTTTTGTAAAAATAATTGAACCTTACCGCTGGATTCTCCTGCTCGTAATAAATTGATATATACAGTATCAAAAACATCTTTATATTTCTCGAACGAATCGGACAAGGTTGTGCCAGACTCTACTGAATTGTGAATATCTTGAATAATTAACCTAAACCCCTTATGTTTAGTTTGCCCTTCAATCATTGAAATAGTTTCAAGAATAGGTAAGCCAGCTCTTACCATTGTTTCAAACTTTTTAGTAAAGACAATAACTTCAGTCACTGGAATTTTTTTTGAGGCGATCTTACCACTCTTTATTTTTGCTTCTTTTTGAGGCTTTGTCTCTTTACCAGAGAGCTTTACCAATGAGGTAATAATAATCTTGTCTTCTTTTAACTTGAATGCAGCTTCGTCTTTATTGAGAGCAGTAATTTGGCCTTCTGTATATTTGTTGGATTGGATACCTTTGTATGAGTATGTGACTGCCATTTTTCAACCAAATAATTAATCTAGTATTAATATTCTTTTGTATTCTTCTAAGCTAATATCACCCTGCTGAAGGAACATTCTTCCAACTTGTTGCATCGTTACAAAGTTATCTTTTTCTTTTGCAATTTTTGAGAGCTCTAAGGTAGTAGACTCTTTTAGAATAGCAGTTATGAGATTATCAGAAATTCTTAAAACTTCATAAACTCCTTTTCTGCCTTTATAGCCTGTATTTTTACATTTTTTACAGCCCTTTCCTTTGAATAGCGTCAGTCTTGAGGATTCTTCAGCTGAAAACCCTATAGTCCTTAATTGGCTTTCATTAACTGACTGATCCTCTTCAATGCAATCACTACAGTTTTTTCGAGCTAGACGTTGGGCAACAACCAATGTCAATGAAGAAGTAATTAAATACGGTTCAACCCCCATATTCATGAGTCTAGTGATTGTACTAACAGCATCATTTGTATGCAGCGTTGACATGACCAGGTGCCCAGTCAATGCCGCCTTGATAGCTATATCAACCGTATCTTTATCCCGTATTTCTCCAACCATTACAACCTCTGGATCTTGACGTAAAAAAGATCGCAAGGCTGACGAAAAGGTCATACCATAATCTGGATTAACATGAACTTGACCTATACCATCAAGAACATACTCAACTGGATCTTCTGCGGTAAGAATATTTTTTTCAGGATCGTTGATTGAAGTTAGTGCGGCGTAAAGAGTTGTTGATTTACCAGAGCCCGTTGGGCCTGTAACAAGAACCATACCTTGTGGCGATCTAATAGCTTTTTTGAAGGCCTGCTCATCTTCATCTTGAAAACCCAGTTTCTCGATTGATAAATCAATTGATTCTGTATCTAAGATTCTCATAACGACTCTCTCGCCATACTTTGTAGGCATAATTGAAATTCGAAAGTCAACCTCTTTACTGCCAAACTTAAGATTTATAGCACCATCCTGAGCTAATCTTCTTTCAGCAATATTAAGTTTTGCCATTATCTTGATTCTAGTAACAATTTTCGAGTAATTCTCAAATAGTATCTTTGCAATTCCATCTTGCTCCATTAATACGCCATCAATTCTCCAGCGCATACTTGCTGAAGACCTAAATATTTCGATATGGATGTCACTAACCCCTTCATTGATGGCGTCCTTAAGGCTTTTATCAATAAAATCAACTGCAACTGAATACTCCTTCCCTTTGGTTAAAGTAGACTCATCAATAAGTTTTGTTTTTTTCTTAGATGGGTTTTTAATTCCATTAGAAATACTATTATTTGCTTTGTTAATAGATGGTGTTGGCTGGGAATCTGAGTTTAAGCTATCTAAAATATCTCGTATTTGACTAAAGGTGACCAAATAAGGGTTAATTTTTTTATCAATCAGCAGCCCAATACTTTGGAGTTGATTCAAGGCAGAAGGCTCTGAAATAACAACATCCAAAGTGTCATCATGCATTTGGATAGGAGCAACTCTGTTTTCAGTAATATACTTTTTAGACAGCAATCCTGATGAGGTTAGCTCTAAATTATCTTGACTTAGCTCTTCTATACATTCCAGGTCATAGCTTCCAGAGAGTGCATTTCGAATTGTTTTTTCATCAGTAAAGCCAAAATCAACCAGCGTCTCAATGAGGCATTTATCCCCCTCTAAGCTTGAAATTGTAGCTGAGCTTAACTGATCATCATTTATTAGGCCAAGGTTCAATATTAACGACGCAATTTGCTCAGCTGAATCTGTTGGAACTCTTAATGACATGACAGTTATATAATTCTTGGAGCCAAAAAGACGAGAAGTTCTTTTCTAACATCAGAGACTTTCTCATAGCGGAACAATTTTCCAACAAATGGCAAGTCACCAAAAACGGGAACCTTGTTCTCTGCATCCGTTGTCTCTTGTGTAAACACCCCACCAATAACAACAATTGTATCGTCTCTTATGAGAAGCTTAGTCGTGATCTCTCGGGTAGTAATAGGTGGATTCGCTTCATCATTTTTAGCTGTTTTCTTTTCAACCTTAACGGATAAGATAATATTTCCATCTCCAACAATAGTCGGCATGACAGTTAGCTTAACACCGGCCTCTTTAAACTGTATATCGGTACCCCCTCCCTCGGCCTCAGTTTTATAAGGGATCTCTTCACCTTGAATAATGACAGCTTCTTCACCATCAAGAGTAAAAACTCTTGGGTTAGAAAGCACTTTTGTAATGCCATCCTTTTCAGATGCCGATAGCTCAACCTTTAAATTTGAAGATGAAGTGCCAAGGATAAAACCAATTCCCCCGAGTGCTCCTGCAACCGCATTATTGGCTATTAATCCGGTTGTATCTCCAAGCGTTAGAACACCCTCGGTTTCAGCTTGAGATCCAGCAATTCCTGCGGCCTTAGTCACATATTTTTCACCTCCAGCCCCAAATACATTCTGAATATTTGGCGTATCTAGTCCGAATTTAGCACCTAACTCTTTACCAAAATCATCCGTCGCTTCTACAATAAATGCTTCAATGAGTATTTGTTTTGTCCTAACATCAACCTCAGCAATTAACTTTGAAATTAAATCAAGTTCTGGTTTTGTAGCTTTAATAATCAAAGAGTTAAGTCTTTTATCAATGGTAATTTGCACTGCATTTCCATCTGAAGCCTCTCCTTCAGATCCTCCAGAACTCATTACACTTAATATCTCACTACTTACTTCACTAGCCTCAGTGTAATACAATCTAAAGATTTCAGTGTAAATTGGCTCAATGCCTCGCTGAGCATCTCTCGCTTTTTGCAAGTCCTCAATTCGCTGTAAGTCAAACTCTTCTTGGGCAACGAGCACGTCCTGGCTATGGATACGAATAATATTAGCCTCTTCATCTACATATTTAGCGAGTTTTTTAACTTTGAGAAGTGAGTCTAACGCCTTGTCCCATGGCACGTTAGTTAATTTAGCAGTCACTTTTCCCTGAACCTCTTCTCCTATCAAAATATTTCTGCCTGTTATCTCTGAAAACATTACAGCCATATCCTGCACACTAATATTTTCAAAATTTAGAGATATAGGAAATATCTCATTTGAATCATTAGTGACATCCATATAGTTTATTATTTCTTCTTTATTGATCTCTCTTCTTTCATTTTTTGAGACTTTTTCTTGTTGCTCAGCATCTATAATGATTCTTGGACCTAGCGCTACAGTCTGAGCAATTACCTCTTTTCTGTCAGCGATAAAGCTCTCTGGCTCCAACAAAACAGATTTGTTGGATTCGATAGCAGTGGAGTTGCAAGCAGATAAAAAAACTGACAATAAAGTTATTAAAAATATATTATTCTGTGTTTTCATTACTCGCACTCCTGTTTCTAACATTCAGTATAACAACCTTCTCTTCCTCAGTAACCTCAATACCTTGAGAATTAATATCAGATATTTTTCCCTCGGACTTTCCAAGTAAATCCCCAATTCTAATAAAGTATTCGGCCCCGTTATTGGCTCTTATAAGACCGAGCCTTGTAGAATCTGATACGATCACAGCCATCAAAATGTAATCTTGCACTTCGCGTTGAAGTAAAGGATGCACTCCTTCATCAGCATCTAGCACAACGGGTGTATTAATCGCTGCAACCGTATTACTATTTTCAGGGTTTTCAAAAAGCGGTGTAAATGCATTTTCAGCCCAAGAAGAGCCTATTATTGAAAACAAAATTAAAATTAGTAGTGGGAATAATGTTTGCTTTTTTCTCATGTCAAAACTCCTAATTAGGGTTTATATATTTTTCAGAATCATCTGCAGGAAATCGATAAGTGGCTATAGAGCTTGTAACTCTAACCTCACCTCTCCTTGTTTCCGACTCCAAGACAACAATGGACTCATTTTTTAGATTAATGATTTTCTTTAATTCAGCCAAGCCTTTTCTAAATTTTACATAATTACTAAAGTTTCCACTGATCTCAAAATCTACGATAAACTCGTAATAAGCAACCTTTTTTTGTTCACCATCAAGCTCATCTGAAAACCCTGATTGGTCAGAGTCAACTTCAAAAATTGGCAGCTCCTCAGCACCTTTTTCTATTTTAGAAACCATCAGGTTGTTTCTTAATGCTAGCATACTTATATGACGATATAGGTCTTCTAATTCTTTGTCAGTATGAAAGAGATTCGTAAGTTTATTGTAGTCTGCCTCTGCCTTTATTAACTGAACTTTAGATTTTTCAATGAGGCTATTTAATTCAACGATTTCCATCTTTAAATTCTCAACTTGAGAAATTTGATAATTTTTTACTTTCAAGTCTTTCTGTGTTGGCAGGTAATACAAGAAGACATAGGCAGCAATTAAAGCAATCACTACGATAACCATAAGGATAATCTTTAAATATGGACTTGGTTGACTCTTACTTCCAGATTCATTACTCTTCTTTGAGAACAACCCTTTTATTAATTCACCAACGTCAACATTCATGTCAATTGCCATCGGTTGCCTCCTTTTGGTTAACTGTATCTTGAGTAGCTAAAGTGCAATTAATCGTAAAAGACTTTGCACTCTGATCATATATTGTTTCGACAGACATAGTTACCAAAGATGCCTTTTCAATAACTGAAACTTTTGAGAGATTATCGATGAACGACAAGATGTTATTGTCACTAGTCGTTAAACCATAAATCATGACTCCTTGCAGGTCATCAAAATCTACTTTACTCAACTTTAAATATTGATTAGGAATAGCCTTATTAATGCCGATTAAAACAGAATACATGAATTCTTGATTAGAGGTCATATTTTCAGTAGCCTTTAAGGTTCCAGCAAAAAGATTTTTTTTCTGAATTAAATCCTCTAATACGAGCTGCTTTTCATTTTTTTGCATCACCAGAGAATTGTATTCAAATAAAAGTGTATCAATTCGTTCAACTTCATTTTTACTCATTAGAAAATTCCACACACCCAATGAAATCGCAGCAATAACAAAAAAGACAATTCCCCAGCGTGAAAAGAATTTCATTTTTTCCTGACTTTTGACGTTTTCTCTGTTTGGTAAAAGGTTAATATTGTTTGTTCCTGTTACATACTCATAGTAACCAAATACATCCAGCTTTCGTGTTGCCAGACCCAGTGCAGACGAAAAAATTGAGCTGTTAAGCTCAGCAGACGATTTCTCAACTAGGTTCTCAGGGACCTTAACGCTCATTAATGGGTCAAAAACCTCGACATTGATGTCAGGCATTGCCTCATTAAAGTGAACCAAAATTCGATCGATAACGGGTATTGTTGATGAAATTAGAACTGACTCAATGGGCTTTATCTTGTATTTGGCTTGATAAGATGAAATCATTTGCTTAACTTGCATTGAAAACCTTGAGCTAATCAACCTTAAAGATTCATCACTAACTTCACTATCTAATAGTGAATTACGGTCTTTTTCAGATAAATATATATCTGAAATGAAGGGGGAATCTTGATGAAGAATCAAAATGTAATTCTCAAAAGCTCCAAACTCAACTATGGAAACTGTCGAGTCTGATTTGGTTAAATCATCTCGCAGTGAGAGTGCATTTCTTGTAGCGAAACAACGAACATCAACAACGACCGGGTTTAATCCTGCCTGTCTAACGATATTGAGATATTTGTCTATATCGTCCAGTTTGGAAGCAACAAACAAAAGATGCATCTGGTTTTCTGATGGCTCTCGCTTTAAAACCTGCCAAAAGACTGAGTACTCTTCAAGGTCATCCGCAAGCTGGACAGCGTTTTCCCATAACGAGTCAGTTGCAACAGCCTCTTTAAGCTCTTCATCAGTCATCAGTGGAAGAGGAATCACCTTAATAATCGCGCTACTCACAGGGATTGAGACTGCTGCGCTTTTTGTTTTAATTTTGCTAGATGAAACTAATTGCAATAATTTATTGACATAAAGCTCAGGACTCTCAACAATATCGTTAAGGGAGCTGCCATCAATATATTTATATCCTAGCTTAGTGAGCGTCCATTTTTTCTTGCTAGATTCAAGCTGTGCAACCCTAATACAGCTTGGAGAAATATCAACTCCGACTACATCTTCTTGCTCAACAGTTAACTTGCTGAGGTAGTTGAGTAATAATTTGAGTATTTTTTTCATTATTTATTTTTAAATTAAGCAACAGAACTCATAACTTGATATTTGATTATAGCTTTCATAATGAGCTGTAAGCGATGTTTTTATAAAATTACAAAGAAATATTAACACTTAAAATATTTCTCGCCAAGATTCAGTCGTGATTTTTCCTTGTATAGTCTTTTTATCTTCTTTTTCTACCGGTGTTATGACGATTAGGTTTCCCTTTCGCTCCCCTATTTCTTTATCACCATCCTTCATCACTTCATCTTTATCGGCATCACCAGTGATACCAATATAGATTTTGTCCTTAAACACGACTGCTCCAGTGGCAATTCCTCCACCTAGCTCTGTTTCTCTTTCTTTATCACCACACGTATAGCCGTGCTCTGAAAGGGTTGCGTTTCCACTCTTACATAGGTCTACAGTATTGGGTATATAACGTGAAGCGATTATGCTTTCATTATGTACAGCAATTTGGCCAGTAATCCTTTCATTTTTGTCAAGATTGAAGTACCAGCCAGTATCACTCTCAGCAGGGCACATTGCTCCTTTGTCTGTTGTGTCTTTCAGCTGACTCGAAATGGGAGCTGCTTTTATTGTGACAAATTGAGGAAAGTTTGAATCTTTAATCCCGTAAACCCTGTTTTGAATGTTGTTTGAAATCCTTTGTATCTTTTGTTGGTTGCCTGTTCCATAATAGAGCCATAAATTCTTATCGCTATCAATCGAAGGAGTTACTTGAAAGGATTCCATGCGATCATTATCAAAAGTAGAGTCTGCCTTGAATATTTGAGTGTAATCAAATAACGTTCCTTGGTTCGTTAAGTTAAGCTTCCATAGACTCCCCTCTAGGTCAGCAAAATAGACCATAGCCCCCTTATAGTTTGCTAGAGAGGTGCTATCAGGAGTAATGGCCACTACAGGTGCTGGGACCGAGTTAGCAATACTGTTACCAGCTATATCAGCTATATCAATTCGTTTTAGAACTTTTCCTTGGTTTTCAAGGTCGACAATGTAAATTGAGGCGCCATAAGTGTCATTGACACCGCCATTAAAGCCTGCACCAAAAACAGCGACCCATTTCTGTTTGCCCTCATAAGGCATAAGAATAATTTGAGGTGTCGAGGTCGCATCCCCAATTTTTGAATACGCAAACTCAGAGTCGGCGTTACCAGCATAACCTAGGTCTGTCTTGTGACCAGAGGAATCCCAATGTGAAACAATCTTATTGATTAAATCGTTACTAAATGCAAATAAAAAAGAAGGGTTATTTGGATTTGTGACGTCAAGTGCAAAGTACCCCCTTCCACCCATTCCTAATCCAGACATTAAAACAGTTCGCCACTTATAGTTATAGTAAATATCTTTTACAATTGGAGAGCCATCCACACCATAAATTGAGACGCTCTGACCGCTCTTACTTGAAATGGCAGTTCTCATTTTGGAGAGCAGCATTGGAGGCAAGAATGCCCACAATTCTTCTCCATTTTTGGCATCAAAAGCATGCAATAATCCATCGTTTGCGCCTACATAGACTATATTTTTTCTTTGGGCGCAGTTGCCACCGCAACTATTTCCGTTACGAAATCTTCCTTGGTAGGCATTGTTGTATCTGTAGTAAGCCTCCGAATTAACATTGGCGTTGGATGATTTAGCAGATGGCGGGCCAATGACTTTTAATTCAGAGTGGTAGATGTCACCTAACTTCCATCTCTCTCCGCTAAGAAGCTTATACTTTGACTCTTCAGTAGCATTCACTTCGTTGTAGGAGTCGACACCACGAATAAAATCTATCAAATCACTGGCCTGACTATCTGTTGGCTCGGTGGGTGCGTTTTCCCAGAGCAGGTACTTTAATTTATCAGCATTTCCAGTCACAAAGTTGTTGATTGTTGTTGACACATTGAAATCACTTGCAATAGTCCAAATTTGCCTACTAGCAGCACTTTTCACATTTAGCTTTTTAGCAGCATCCCATTCTGGACTATCCTTCGGGACGCCATTAAGGAGCTGATATTTTTTTAAATCCCCTTTCCATTGGTGACTTTTTGTATACTCAAACGTTGACTGGTAGACATAGTCCTCCTGGCTTGATTCATGTTTTAAAACCGGTTTTGTAAAGGTTGATGTATTACTGTCTACCGCCAAGCGAATAAATTCAAGTAACGCATCAATAATTTTTTGTTTGTGGATCGCTGCAACAGGCGAATAATCGTTACTGTCATCACCATCGTTTGAATAAGTACCTCCTGCCTCAGCTAGATTTTTATGAGATGCCAAATTAGCACCTGAACGCATTGCTACAACAAATGTCTTAATATCCTGTTTCGTGAATAGCTCTTTAGCCCTTAAATTACCGTAATAGGCATGATTATCTCTAAAAGCTCCATCAGTCAGAACAACCAGTGTTGTATTCTGACATTTAGCGGCCTCAGGGTACCAATTTTTGTATTTGGCTACTGTTCTCTGAGCCAACAGCATTGCTTTGCCAATATCCGTACAACTAGCGAATGGACAATTTGCAGTAATCCCGTCAACCATGTTGTAAATTTCCTGCGCACCAGATGCCTTAACATCTACTAAAATTCTTGCAGAAGCATCCCAAATCATCAATCCAAAGTTTGCCCCCTTATTGAGCTCAGTGTTTGAAACAATCCATTTGATAGATTCTTTGGCGACATCTAGTTTGGTTTTACCGCCAATAAAAGAAAGGAAGTTCCCATCTGTATCAAATTTTTTGATGGCATGGTTGTACCTATCATTAACAAAAACATTACCATCAGGTCCAATACTAAGTCCCGCAGGGTGCAATAGACAACTATTCCCCGCACAAAGACCGGTAGAACCCCAAGCTTTAATCAAGTTGCCATCATGAGAAAATTTTTGAATCTGGTTCGTATTATAATTTGCAACATAGACGCCACTGTCTGAGACTTTGATGTCCCATGCCCAACCGGAAGTTGCTGACTTAACATTAGCATAGCCAGGAGAATTTCCATCGATGCTTTTTGACATTTTAGTCCAGCTCCATCTATATGCATTTGCAATATAAAGATAACCCTCATGAATTGATAAACCAAATGGATAATGCTGATAACCACTTACATTATAATTATTCATTTCTTTTAAAAGATCGCCATTTTGGTTTTGCATAACAACGTATTGGTTACGTTTTGATGAATAAATATTTCCAGTTGACTTATCAATTTCAAGTGAATCTGGATAACGAAGCCTTCCTGATGCGTTGAAACTGCGCATAAAGTTACCGTCATTATCAAATTTTTGAATGCGATGATTCATATAGTCCGTTACATAGACATTGTCATCTGCATCAGTAGCAATTCTTAGTGCGTATCTAAACTTTCCATTGCTAGTTCCCCAGCCGCCCCATGACTTAATGAAATTACCATCACTGTCAAACTTCTTTATCAAGTGGTGTCCAATCTGGGATACAAAGACATTGCCTTTAGAGTCTACAGCTACATCTAGTGGAGTCGATAAAGGGCTAGCTGATGCGCCTCCGTTCATACTAGATGAAACATCCAGCATCAACAAAATACTTGCTGGAAGATCTGAGCCTAAACCTGGCGGCGGAGATTTAGCATGAACACTAGAGCAAGCTATTAGAAGTATTAGAGTTTTTAGAAGTATCTTCATAATCTACATCTTAATTAGTGGAAGCCTCGTCTTTTTCAACTTGCTTGTTAATTAGATCCGAATGATTTTTCGATTCAATAACGACAGACTCAGCGAAGCCAGACTCATCACTTTCAACGGCATACTGGATTAATGCATTGGACTGATCCCAAAACCAACTGGCGTTAGGCTTGGTATCATAAAAACTTTTAGGCTTTTTCTTAATTTCACCGTATTGAGACTCTGCCCAATCAACAAGAGATGGCTGCCCTTCCCCAAAATTGTAGCGAGTTAACTCTATTCTAACTAGACTATCTTCAAGAAATATAAAGAATACCGGGGTCCCTTCAAATAATATTTCATTATTACAAACAATCTCTCCAGGGACAAACAAACGGTTTGGAGTTGAAACACTAATAATAGGAACGTCTCCAATTAACTGAGATACTTTTTCATAACTTGAGCCAAATTTGAAAATATCCAAATCGCATTTAGCATGAGTAGCGCCTATAAGAACAAATTGAAGCATTAAGATTTTAAAGATATTTTTTGTCATAAATAAACCCTTGTTCCTAATATATTATTGAAACGATTGTCTCTAAAGAAGTTTTATCATTACCACCTACATTAAAGCCGTTTGAGTTAATCTTGAAGTAATGTTTGTTAATAGTCGTTTCAGACTCATAGTTATCATCTTGGCCTACATTAAAACCCTCACCACCAGCATTGAGTGCCTTCACCTTTATTTTTTGAATCTCGCACTTGTATCCTTGTGATTCCATTTGTTTTTTTCTTTTAGTGTCTTCGCCAATATCCCATTTTCCCATACCCTTATTTGTGGAAATAGTATGACAAATTGACCCTACACTACACCTCATATGATTTATTTCAAGCCAGTTAATCGCCTCAGTGATACAACTCTCAGCACTATACAAATAAGTTCTTTTATCTGTATTTGAATTTACCTCCTTAGCTGCCTGAATACTTGAATAATATAAACCAATTCCCATCGTCGTCATAACCAAAGTTAAGACTAAAGTTACAACAATAATAAACCCTTTTCTAGTATTTTGTTGTTTTATATAGTTCATAACATCATATTTCTTACTAAAACTTTTGATGAAAATGTATCTCTCTTATAATTATCACTCTTGCTTAATTCAAAGTTACCAGCATGGTAATCTTTCTTTGAAAACTGACGATCTTTTCCATACCTCTCTTTGGTCCTGAGGGTCAAATTAATCGTTACTAATGACTCTAGGCCAGTTTTTTTTGTCTTAATTGCCATTGAATTTATTGGCAATATTTTCTGTAGATGATACTAGAAGACTTGCACCATAGCTAATTAGGAGTAGACCAATAATTAAATAAAGATAAACTAAGCTATACATAAAGAAAACTTATTTTAAGTTTAGTAATCAACCTCGTCGACATCAATTTCAAAATTTTCTGCATTTTTACCATCATTAACCTCGAGCTCTCTTTTTTGAAGATAAGATTCTCTGATGAATATATATTTATCTTTTGCAGCTGTATCAAGAATTCTTGTTGCCCTTAATAATCTAGCTCTAATATCGATTACATTTAATGTCTTGGCTGCCAGCTGTTCTTTGTTATGAAGTTGTTCAACTGGAGATATTGCCATATCAGCATAAAGACCTGGAGCATCTCTAAAGCTACTAGACCCAAAAAAAGGGAGGACTAAATAAGGACCTTGCGGCATACCCCAATATCCTAATGTTTGTCCAAAATCCTCTTTATTTTTCTTCAAGCCTATAGAGCTGGCCACATCAAATATTCCTAAAACACCAAGAGTGGTATT
>ENA-OREN01003058-OREN01003058.1-marine-metagenome-genome-assembly--contig:-NODE-3058-length-16030-cov-7.874757_pt1 | contig 16030 bp, 19 predicted proteins | sample MGYA00248624_ERZ508555 | MGnify/ENA primary metagenome ERZ508555 (study PRJEB26222, sample SAMN06267773) | marine metagenome | isolation source: Saanich Inlet, British Columbia, Canada | place...
ATGGTTTGATTAAGGAGAAACATGGCATTAAATGAAAGCAAAGATATAAATGTACTAAGAAAATTTGACATCGACCTCAATTGGGGACAACAATGGGAAAAATACATTGATAACATATTCTCAGGTGCTACCAAATCTGAAGTTAAATCAGAACGTGACCAATGGCACCGAACAGGTAATATTGCAATCGAACTTGCATGCCGTGGTAAACCATCAGGGTTAGCAACAACAGAAGCAGATATATGGGTTCATAACTTAATTAAGAATGATGAGCATATCTGCACACTGATGTTCAAGACCGACAAACTAAGAGAAATGATTATAGAAATGGCACCCAAAATTATAAATGGTGGCGATGACAATGCGTCAGTTCTATGTTTAGTTTCTATTAAGGCATTGATGAACCGAGTAATGTTATAAACTTATGGGGATTAGTGAGTTCTTCTCTAACGGGTCTGATGATAATCAAAAATCATTAGATTTCGAATCGTTCAAAAATAGAGAAATAAAAGCGAAACAGATATTCAAGATTAGAGAAATACCAAAACCAATTGCGTACAACTTTATATCTGAATATCACTACTTAGGAAAGGCAAAGTTCTTTGCTATGTTTTCATATGGACTATTCTACGATATGGAATTAGTTGGTGTCGCTACATTCTCAAGCCCACAAGGAAACGTTGCACTAAAGGGTTGGTTCGGTTTAGATAATACCGACATGAGTGTGCTTGAATTAAGTCGCTTGTGCTTATTACCTGAGTTAAATGGTACTAATGCAACATCATTCCTTTTAGGAAATAGTATGAAGTTATTGAAGCGTAACCACAGCATACGAGCAGTAATAACACTAGCAGATGATAGTAGGCATGTTGGTTCTATATACCAAGTATGTAATTTCATCTATTACGGACTATCAACCCCTAAAAGTGATTTCTTCAGAGCATCGGATGGTAAGGTGAATCCACGTGGTGAAACAAAGGATACGAATGGTGTTTGGATTTCTAGAACTAGAAAACACAGGTACTGCTACATACTAGATAAGAATTTAAAATGTTTATTGGATGTCATTGATGAGTCCCCAAGCCTTGATAAAACATCGGTGTACTCATGTTGTAATGGTAAAGGCACAGTCACTGATAATCGTTTTAAAAAGACGTACGTGTGTCCCAAATGTTCATCTGAACCAAACACTAGAATGAATGAAGTAGACCCTAATGGTGATGTCGTGAAGTACGAAGAGGAAAATGCGCTTGGAGATTGGTTTGGGTAAATTCACTGTTAGAGTTATTCATAAAAGCAAAGCGGGTCTATTCACACAACGATTGCATTATAGTCCAATATTCCCAAGACTAACTAAGCATTATTTGGGCATCCATCTAAATGATGAATTAGTTGGGGTGCTTACATTGGGTTGGGGTACACAACCAAAAGGCACAATAAAGAAACTATTCCCATCACTCGATACCATTGACTATCTTGAAATTGGGAAAATGTGCATGACCGAGGAAATGCCAAGAAATTCAGAAACCCAAATGTTAAAAGAAGTAGTCAAATGGATTAAGAAAAACAGACCTGATGTTTCATTACTTTACACAATGGCTGATGGAATTATGGGAAAACCTGGATATGTGTACCAAGCATTCAATTTTTGGTACGGTGGTAGTTATTGGACAGACTCATTTATGACTAACACAGGCGAAAAGGTACATCCTAGGTCAATGAAGGGTGTTCTCAAAGACAATGCAGATTGGTTAAGAGAAACAACCGAGTGGGATAAAGAAAAACTATTTTGGCCAACTGTCGATTACATCAATAAGATTGGCATGAGGCGAATCAAGGGTCTAATGTTCAGATATATGTACCCATTAAATAATAAAGGAAAACGGTTACTTAAAAATAACATAGAATGGCAATTGAACTCAGGTTATCCGAAGATAACAGATTTAAAATGGAAGGAACAAACTACCAACGGTTACGTAGAGATTGAGCAACCTGAATTCAACTTCGATAATGCCGTGATAAACAAGAAGAACATAGAACAATTTAAACAATACGAATCATTGGAGAAGTGGTTTGGTTGATTTATACAATGGTGATAGTTTAGATGTTTTAAAAACACTAACCAATGATTCGGTTAATACATGGATAACATCACCACCATACGCAAAACAACGAGACTACGGTGGCGCAGAGTCCAATGATTATATATCGTGGATTTCACCGATGCTATCTGAGATAAAACGAACAATGTCACATGATGGTAGTTTCTTTTTCAATATCAAAGAGCACTGCCACAAAGGACAAAGGGATTTATACGTGTATAAATTAGTAATCCATATGGTAGAGGAATTAGGATTTAGATTCGTTGATGAATTTATATGGAATAAGACTAATCCATTCCCAACAGGTAGTAAAAAGCGATTGAAGGATGGATGGGAGAGAATATATCATTTCACTAAAACGAATGATTATAAATTCTTTCCAAATGAGTGTTTAATCAAATCAACGTCGAAGAATTTAGAACAAGAGAAGAAACGAAATAACATCGGAAGGAATCTTTCCACCAACGGCAGTGGTATGAATATGAGTAAGCGCATTTCAACCGACATGGTTAGACCATCTAATGTAATTACAGGAAGTTCGTCCAACTTAAATATAGAACACCCCGCAGTGTACCCAAGTTACTTACCTGAGTTTTTTATCAAGTTGACAACGGAAGTTGGTGATACAGTTGGTGACATGTTTATGGGTTCAGGAACAACAGGAATTATTGCCAAAGAATTAAATCGTAAATTTGTAGGGATTGAATTAAACAAAGAATACTTTGAATTAGCAACAGAGAGAATCAACAAACCATCAATATCAGATTGGTTCTCCCATTAAAAAAGCACCCCGTAGGGTGCTTTTTATTTAACTTAACTTTTTAAGTCTTACGAACCGTTGCTAATCTCACCTGTGTTCTTAATTCGAACAGGGATAAAGATAAATTCAACTGCTTTCACTGGTTCGATGGCGATATCAACGTATAACTCACTTCTGTCAATACGAGAAGGTGTGTTATTACTTGAATCACATACTACCAAGTAATCATATAACCCACGCTTAGCGATAAGGTCATTCATTATCTTCTCAATAGAACCTTTAAGTTCGTCACGAGTTAACTTATCATTAGGCTCAAATAAGAACTGCTTAGCGAGTGAATCAACCATCATTCTGATATATGATACTAACCTAACTACATTGATTCTATCAAGCGCTGAACCTGATTTAGTAGTTTTGTTGCCGTAGTTAACAAGTCCAGTACCTGGAATGAAAGTTAGTGGGTTAACACTATTCTCATATAAAGTATCTCGTGAACCTTGTCTAATTGCAGTTTGTGAGAATTCACCTTCTGAATCTAAAAACCCAATAGCACTGAGATTATCAATGTTACCACGTCTAGTGCCAGCAGGTGCTAACCATGGATATGATTGGTCATCACTTCTAATTATTGTCCTAAGCATCGCATGACTTGGTGGAACAACAATCGTCGTGCCACTTAAATCAGTTGTTTTTCCACTTGGGTAAAATACACCAAGATAATAATCATTAACATTAAGACCATCACCCGTTGCAAGTCCAGTTCCGCTATTATTAGTTGCCCAATTAATAAGGTCTGTTCCTGACTCTTTAAGTCTTAATGGTGAATCACCAACAATGAACGCTGTATTATTACGTTCGTTATTTAGTGCAACCATGTTAACCATTAACTCTGGGTACCCTGGAGTTGCCATTAGGTTAAATACACGTTGCTCTTCACGAATATCAGTGTTGGTATCGATTGCTGCTTTCATTGCTTTAATAACAATAGAACGCTGTGCTAATCTGCCCATATTCGCTTCGCCGTTGTCTTTAAGACCAGAAGCATTAACCCATGTACCTTTTTCGGTTGGTAATACACCAGTAAATGCCAATGCATTAAAGTAATTTAATTTAAATTCTTTAACTGTGTAACCACTACGTCTTGTGTTCCAAAGAATCGTTCCCGTTGGGTATAAACTACTCTCAGGTGCATCTAAATCCAAGTAATCACTTGTAAGTAATGTTTTAATTGTTGTAATTTCATCACTGATTGGGTCTGTAGTACCGTTCTCAGCCCATCTAGCATCTGCAAACAATACGCCATTCTCAGTGGATTGGTCTGTTGTATCTAATGAAACCCATTGCGCTATACTATCAACTGTTTGCCATCTGTGAATTAATGGGAAATTTTCTAAATCACTGGTATCAATCCAAATATCACCATGCACCAATGCGGATTTATCACTTTGTTGTATTGGTACAGATACTGAAACAATTGGACCATTTGGACTAGTTGCTGATAAATCAAAACCGCGAACATCATTAGTTACGTTTTGATAACCTTTCCAACCTGCTCCATCATGAATCATTAAATCGTACTCATCGATTGCACTGAAGTACCATTTAGTACCTTCAGATGGGTCTTGACCAGGAGCAATACTATTAGCACTGAAACCTGTTTTAGTAGCAAGAACTTCCCAATTACTAAGAACTAAATTCGTGTCATTACCTGCACGTACATTATCCAAAGTTGCAGTAATTCCTGCATCTGTCATTGGAGTACCACTTGTATCTTTAACTTCGATTACTCCGCCTTGCGCATGTGTAATTTTAATTGCACCTGTTGTAAGTACTGCCGCCGTTACATTGGTAGGAGCCAATGCTGTTAAATCAGAGACAAATGTTGTTGCTGTAATACCTGTCATTGTTACTGTTACAGGAGTGGTCATGTTATTCGAACCTTTGTCACTAGCACTAATCGTAAATGTTTCACCAATTACAAACGCGGGAGTGGTTAAAGAACCTGTAATCTCAGTAGCACCCGTTCCACTGCGTACCATTACTTTAATAGTCGCAGTATCATTATCACTAGAATCGTACGTTCCGTAAGTAGAACCTGTTGCGATTGTACTACCACCTGCGGTTGCATCTAATGTCTTATTTGCAGTCGCATCATCTTCGTATATCGGGGTTGATTGTGTTACCCATGATGCCAATGCTATGTCATATCTCTTAACTACTAAATTAGCACCTAAATTAACACTCGTTGTTTTAATCCAAATAGAACCAGTAGGACGACCAACAGTAGCACTAGTAAAATCTGTTGCTCTCCAAGATGGGTTTTGTGTATGTGAACTCTGTCTAAATGTTAATGTAGGATGTGTTCCGCCCATACCAGCACCAGTATTATCCGTGATAACCATAATTCTGTCGTACGCAACTCCATTTCCGGTACCAACACCTGTAGCGATAAATGTCTCACCAATGGTATTACTATTAGCACCAACTAACGTAAAGTCTGTTGTGCCAACTGTTTTAATCTCATATTCTCTGCCGATAATAAAATTAGTTCCGATAACCTCATTTGCAGACACTTTAGCAGCATCGGGGCTTGCATAAATCTCTAATTTATTACTAACAATTTGTGCTGTAATACCGGCAATTGCTTGTCCATTAATCGCGGTAACAACATCCGCTAATGTAGTACCTGCTGTCGTACATGCAGTTCCATTAATAGTAATATCTTGTGCAGTGAGAATAGTCAATGTACTTTCTGATGCACTAGTTACACATGCATGACTATCATACCAATCTAAATCTGCAGTGTTTGCTGTATTGCTATTATCGCCAACTTGAACCCATACGTTATTACGATTTTTGTAATAAACAGGACTACTGGCATTCAATGCATTTACTGCATAATCACCAATAGCGCCAACACTTGATAACGGTGCTCCACCTGCTACTCCACCAACTAAATCTCCAGTTGATGTAATAACTGTTGGTACTTTATTTGCGAATGCTTCAGTGGTTGAATTCCACTCAAAGATGCCCCATTGTGTTTCTGCTGTGTCCAACCAATAAGTTCCATCTGCTGATGCTCCTGCTGGTCGTACTGTCGTAGGTGTTAATTGTGCTAAATCAATATCTGCACGCTGAACGTATGCTCTGTTACTCGCTCCGAGAACTGAATATGCGGTTTGAAGTCCGTACTCATTCAATTCATAACCATGTATTGGTGTGCCGCCTGATGTCTTATAAAAGAACGGATTGCCAAATGTATTAACTAATTCACGCTGACTTGAAATTAAGTACGTATTTCCGATTGCTTTTGCTAAAGTTCCTGATGCAGAACCAGTGCCTGCTCCATTAATCTTGTTCTCAGCAGTTGCTATTAAAATGTATGGTACTGTTGCCGTTGATGCTGCGGGATATGCGCTTTCATCTACTATTGTTACCTCGACTCCTGGTGAAACTAATGCCATTGGGTTCTCCCTAATCTAATTATTATATTAAAACTATTTATTTGATTTGGGTAAATTTTGGTATTTAGAAGTACCTTTTTAACCTTTGTGTGTTTTATTAGTATTTATTATGTTAATTAATTAACATAATAAATACTTTTAGTCTTTTAATCTATTTTCAAATGCTATGCCATCACATTACACTTATATAATCATAAACAAAATATCCAAAAGAAAATACATCGGTATGCGAACATGCAAATATGAACCAAAAAATGATAATTATTGGGGGTCTAGTCAGCCATTGACAGAAGATATAGGAAAACTAGGAATCAACCAATTTAAAAAAAGAATTCTTAAAACATGGAACACAAGAAGTCAAGCAAGTAAGCACGAACGTTCGATACTTAAAAAATATGGTTCAGAAAAAACATTCTATAATATCAGAGGATACTTATCGGATGCAAGACAAGCAGAGATAGCAGTCGAAAAGGAACAATTAACAGAATTGAAACTGGAAAAGGAACAATTAACAGAATTGAAACTGGAAAAGGAACAATTAATCAAAGATATAAAAAAACTAGAAAAGGAACAATTAACAGAATTGAAACTGGAAAAGGAACAATTAATCAAAGATATAAAAAAACTAGAAAAAGTTAGTTTAGGTAGAAAACCAGAAGGACAAAAAGAACGAACAATTTGCAGTTGTGGGGAAAGACCTGTTGCAATCAATTATAAAAAAGATGGCATCACTCATTATCGGGCTGTATGCAGTACATGTTCGAAGAAAAGGAAGACATCCTCAAAAAATAAAAACTTCAAAGGTTACATAAAGAAACAGATATGTGAGAAGTGTGGGTTCAAAGCAACGTACCCAGAACAATTAGATGTATATGTTATTAATAATAACCCACTGATGGTTATGAATCTAAAAACCGTGTGTTTAAATTGTGAAACAGAGTTGCAACATACTAAGAATTGGCCACAAGGGGATTTAATCGCGGATTACTAACCTATCTTTGTAATCTTTAATCTTTTAATCGTGTCTTGTAAGATATCAATCTGATTTACACAATCTTCTAACGCATGGTGACTATTTCCTAATTTTTTCGTTGGATTCATTTTAATTATAGTTCTACAATCAAGTATATCCCAAAATTTCCATGGGTGCGAATACCCATAATCTTTGTACGCATCTTCTAGAATGGGGATATCAAAGCCAACACCCTGTGACCATACCTTACTTGATTTCCTAACTAGTTTAGATAATTCACCTAACGCAATATTCAATGGGATACGATTATCCTCACCAAATGCTTCATCCTGTGCATCTTTATGTTGTTTTGACCACCAATTCAGTGTTTCTTCACTTTCATGACGTGTTGACTGTGATTCTATATCTATTCTAGAATAGAATGTATGCTGTGTGTATATGTTATCCGAGAATGGGTCAAACCCAATGGCACCAATATTTAAAATAATAGCGTTCTGTTCAGTACTAAGTGTTTCTATATCTATCATCAAATGCATTTATACAATTATACAGTGGATTTATATAATATGCTATTTGAAATTACCGAACTATTGTTTTTAGTTTATCTTTTTTTCTTCTTTTTTATTTTTCTCGGTGCTGTTGCTTTATTCATCTTACGAATAAGTTTAGAGATAGGATTTATCTTCTTGGTTTTCTTTGATTTGCGTGCTTGTGCTTTTGATGTTCTAGCACGAGTTATTTTCATTCTAGCACGTTGTGCATAGTCCAATGGCTTACCACAATCCCTAGCGTCAGGAACTGTTCTATTTGTTCTAAACCCAGAAGTACAACGCCATGCTAACTTAGGTCCTTTCTTGGTAGACTTCCACACCATGCGGTGCTCATTTATACCTTCTGTGATTTCGTTTATTTTCATAATTAACCTATAACCCACATTAACGGTTGTGAACCGTCTGTAAAGTTCTTCAAGTCTTCAATCAATTGCATCATTTCAGCAGTTGCTTCTGCTTTAAGTTGAGAACCGTTTAATGCTGTTCCGCCTTGTGGTCCACTAATACTAGCAAACTTCTCGCGTGCTTCGCCCATAATTTGTTTTGCTGAACTGTACGTGTACTCTCTAATCCACTGACTTGTTTGATGGTCTTGTAGTAATGTTGTTTCTGGTTTATTATTGTACGTCCAAAGTAGTACAACCTCACCGTCGCCTTTTGGGTCTCTAATCAAACGTAACTTACGTGTTACAGGTTCGTATGTGTAGTTCATGTACGCACCAAACATTCTAGCCGCTAATTCCACGTACTGTGTGTACATTTCATATGTTGCTAGTCCACCAGAATAAGTGAAGTTTAATAGATATACATTTAATGTTGCTGAACTAAATGGGTCGAAACTTGAACTGTACGGACCATTTGTACTTCCCATTGTACGTCTGAATACTTGTCTTACGTGTGAAATTTCAGCGGGAAGTGTGTACTCGTTTACGTTCTGTTGTAACTCTACCCAAGTATAACTTTCTTCAGTAGCGTTTTGGGCGCGTTGTCTATATGTGCCTAATGCATTTTTGTATGCAATTTCGTAGTGAGCAGGGTCTAACTCCAAGTCAATTATACCTTCGCCTAATCTTAGGGCGGTATAATCAAATATATCTTGTTTTAGTTCAGTTAACGTTGGCATATGACAATTCTTTAATGTTTGTCATATATTTATGCTTAAAAGTTTAGTTAGTTACCCTTGCATTAAATCACTTGGTGGCCAATTAGGAATATCTGTTCCTAATTGTAGACCTAGGTCATTTAACACGGCTATAATTTGGTCTAGTGTTCTTGTACTAGACAGAGACGGAAACCTATACAGTTCGTCTTTGGTATATTGGATTACATCACCGACATAATACAGTTGCGCTTGCTTTAACATATTGCCATCGCGTACAGAAAACCCTACATCCTCGACTGGTTTTAATAATATTGGATTAAATTTCTTTTTTGTATTATCGACATCGCCGTGATCGCCGTGATCGGTTGCAACTGCAGTAACTTCGCTATTATCACCTACTATATTGAGTTCACCGTTTGACGCCATCATTTCTGCTTCTTGTTTAGCGTACTCTGCATTTTCTGCAGTTACTTGTACAGTTGTTTTTATCGTAATTTCAACATCGAACCTACGCGTTGACCCTTCGTCTAACTTGTTTAAGTCGTTTCTAATGCTTTCTTGTAAGTTCATTTTATTTTTCATGTTAAATTATTATTAATATATTTATGCTAAAGGTTTGTTAGTTTGGTTTCATTAACTCTCTCATTCAACTTCTACTTCACGCATATCAATGTCCTGCAAATCATAACCCTCAAGTTTGTATTCATCCACCAACTCCATCGCTTCATCTTTGGTTAGGTCACTAAAGGTGTCACTTACTAGTTCACCAAATACATATACAGCATAATACCTCTCCACATTAGAGTCTTTCACTTCGGCAATTTTATTTAAATCGTTTCTGATGCTTTCGTGTAAGTTCATGTTATTTTCCATGCTATTTTTGTGAAATCCACCATGCTGAAAGACCACTATCGCTCATTCGGTGGTTGACTATTACGGTTACTCCACTGACATCATATGAATACTCATATTCTGAATATCCAGTTGCGCGTTTAAAACCGTTATCATAAATTAATTGTATAAGATTTTGTACTTTCTCTTCTTGCTCTTCAGTTCTCGGATAGTGACTTGTTGTACCGGTTTTGTATCCTGCTTGTGTCAATAAGTCTTTGAACAAGACTGTATCTGCCTCGTCTAACTTGTTTAAATCATTTCTGATGCTTTCTTGTAAGTTCATGTTATTTTCCATGCTATTTTCCTAGTTAATGTATTTATGTTAATAGTTGAGTTGTTCTGCTCCATGGTCGTGCTCACTGCGTTCCCAATCATCTACTTCTCTAGGAGTCATTACCTTCAAACTCCATGCACCTTCTGCATTGTCTGACATATCTTCAACGATTGTGGCGAGTGAGTCTAACGATGCGTTAATCTCTTTCAAACTTGTTGATTCAAATTGGTCGCAATCTCTGCCCCATAACTCAACTGTAAGTTTTCCAGCAACACCATTGTCCTCAATTAACTTACGCCATTTCCATACGTTGTCTTTTGATTCCATATCAATTGTACGATTGGCAATATCATGAGTGCGTACTGCAAACTCCTTTTCTTGTTCTTCGTATGTCATATCATTTCTCCTACGCGTTAATAAACTGTTTTTTCATTGCGTCATCTGCATATTCAGTTAACGACTTATCTGATTCCCAATGAATATCACGTTCAATGGTTAAATTAAATGGTAAACGGACTTCTTCTAACTCTTGTAATGCAACATATCCTAACTCTGGCGAACCCATTCCCAAATCACACAAACCAAACATAATACCTCGTTCATCCATTTCGGAAATCAACCAAGTACCTACGCCAGTTGGGTTAAAAAACTTAACTACAGGCTTAACAGTTCTTTGAAACTCTGCACTTCCTGCGCCTTGCGACTTGATAGAATTTTTCTTTAGTTTTGTTTCAATTGCTTTAGTTAATAGTTTCATGTTGTGTCCGTTTTTTGTTTTGTTAAGTGTATTATAACTACATTTAGGTTAAAAGTCAACTTTTTATTTATTCTGCTACCAATGCTTTTGCTTTGCGCTTTTCTTTAACAGCAAGTTTGATTTTTTCATTCTCTTCCTGAAACCATTCCTCAACGATTGACACTTTAAGTTGTGCTGTTGTTTTGTCAGTTTCGTTGCGTAGTACCTTAAGGTGCTTAGGCCTAACAACTAGCGACGATTGAAATGCTTCGTTTTGATTAGCAAATGCAAAATCATACTCTTCATCTTTGTATACGAAATTGTTTAATGGTAAATCTCTCATACTATACCTCCTTAACTAAAACACGATAATGTGCTTTTTGAATGTTATACCCACCTGCGATAATTGAATAAACATCAACTATTGCATTCTCTCCCTTTACTACTCCGTTAATTGAACCATCTGTTCCGATTCTTAAATTAACATCTTTAATGTTGCCCGCCTTCTTCTCAATTCTAGCAATAAACTGTACTTTTTTTAATTTAACTTCCTTATCGAGCAAGTTATCTAAGAACTGTGTGCCACGTTTTTGATTGTGATCGTAGTTGATAGCCGATAAAATATGTAAGTCTGATTTGGTTAAATTGGCATTAAATGATTTAAGTGCATTGATTGCATCTACATAAGATGGGTCAAATACTGTATTTGGTGATACGCAGTTGTAGTTGAACTTCTCCATAAGTTTCCACTTAATATCAAATAACTTACGTTGCGCATTGAATAAATCAGTGTAGTAATTAAAAGATGATTTTCTCCAATCTTGTAAAAATGTATCTATTGCTTGTGTGTTTTGCATAATTTCCTTAACGTTTTTTGTTTTGTTAAGTGTATTATACTACATTTACAGCAAGAGGCAACCTTATTTGTCGAAAAGGTTTAGAAATTAATTAAATATTTTGAGAATTACGATATTTTCGTTAAATCTGCCTGTTGTTTTTGTTGCAACTGCCTTAATATCCTCGAAAAACTTCCTAGAGTTAGGTTTACTTGCACTTTTAAACTCTTTTAACTGTTCTTTTGGCTTTCGTAGTGTCTTTATACAGGACTCAGATGCACTAAACCCTATTATTGTACTATTCTTGACTGTTAGGCCGCCTGATAATGCATCTGCCTTGTAATAATGCATCTTACGCTTCTTGGTATCGTACACAAACATTTCAGTTGACTCTGGAATTTTAGTTGGGGATAAACTTTCAAGTTTTAACTCATCGTACTTCTTAAGGTACTTTAGTTTTTCGACTAACTTAGCAATAGGCACTGCTTTCTTCTTTGGCTTTGCTCTAGTAGACTTCTTGTACGTTACGTAACTATGTAAGTCGTGTATAACAAGTTCACAGAACTTAATTAAGTTGCGTATTTGGATCTTACCTAAATTACTGTATGCTTCTAACAAATCTTTATCTTCTGTTGTTTGCAATTCTTCAAATTCTTTCTTCTGTGCTTCCCATGGCGCGAGCAACAAAGGCACATGTTGTGGCAACATAGTAGAAACCATTAACGTACCTATTGGTTTGATCTTGTGCTTCGCTGGAATACCACTAGCGATGTAATCGTCTAACAAACCTTCTAACTCTCCGCCAACTTCCATTGCACGCTCTCTCATAATTTCCTGAACGTTTGGCTTTTTAGGTTTACTAGTTTCGTCTTCGGATTTTGCTTCGATTATTTGTTTAGCGATTTTTGTCAGGCGACTAATTTCGTCTTTTATAGTAGCAACTTCTTCTTCTGCTAATTCAAACCCATTCATTGCCATTTTTGCAAGCCATGCAATTGACTTATTAAATCTCATGTCAGGAGCTTTTTTAACTAACTGTGCAGTTTCCTTGTCTTTATTTTTAGATAGATAATCGCAAATAATTATTTTTGCATCTTTGTATCCATTGAAGTAATTGTAGTAACTAAATGTTTTAATTAATACTAGTTGCCTTTCTTCACCTGTAGGTTGAGATGTTGAATCCCAGATAGGCTCGCTACCTATACCTTGTTGATCTAATGTTTTTCCTCTAGCCATTTAATGTATTCTATGTTTTAGTAGTTAGTTATATTAGTTGCAGTATTTTATGCATTTGTTGAGCCTGTATTTAAATAAATGCAAAAAAGTAAAAAATAATCTGCATAAATACAAGATATACGGAACTAACACAATACATAATGCCTAGACTAAGTTTATACAGACAAGACAAAACAAGCGATTATAGATTCTTAGACAGAACTATTGCAGAAATGTATACTGTTGGTGGTATAGATATTTTTATTCACAAATATTTAGGGCCAACCGCAACCGGCGACAGTACAATTGATCCGTCGGCAGAGAATTTCGATGCTACGCAACCTGGGTCAGCAACAACAGACCCTACATTCATAGAAGACTTATTACTTCTAGAAAATAGAGATCGAAGTTATGACCCAGACGTATATCAAATGCGTGGCGTTTATAACATACAAGATATCGATTTTGATTTAAGTCAGTTTGGATTGTTCTTACAACAAGATACACTATTTGTTACATTTCATTACAACACTATGATCAATACGTTTGGGCGTAAGTTAATGTCCGGCGATGTAATTGAAGTACCTAATTTAAAAGACTATCATCCACTAGATCAATCGATACAAACTCCGTTACCGAAATTGTACACGATACAAGATGCATCTTACGCTAGCGAAGGCTTTAGTCAAACATGGCAACCTCACTTGTGGAGAGTTAAAGCAACACCATTAGTAGGAAGTCAAGAATACAAGGGCGTCCTTGACGTTTATGCCAATCCTGCAGATGCTGATGCAAATCTTTGTGGTAGTGTAGATGGCACTACCATTACAGCAGATAGTACACTATGCAAAGCAGAATCATATTCTGCAGGCACAATTAACGACTTGTTAAGCACACACAACAAAAATACAGAAATTAACACAGCAATTGTTGCTCAAGCAGTTGCTGAACTGCCGACTAGTGGATACGATGTTAGTAAATTCTACATTGAACCTGTTGGAAAAGATAATGTTCCAGATAATCCAGCTGGCATAAAGGCAGATAATACCAGTTATACAGTAGACATGAATCATGTTACTGTAGATACATCTGTTGTAAGTCCGGAAGCAAATGGTTGGTTAGCAGGATATCTAACAGGAAACAATTTGCCACCAAATGGATTACCAATGACACCAGGCACTGTATTTCCACCGAACGCATTGGTAGGCGACTACGTATTGCGATTAGACTATTTCCCTAACAGATTGTTTAGGTTTAACGGCGACAGATGGATTAAAGTCGAAGATAATGTTAGAACAAACTTGACTCCAGGCGCATCGGATAATAAGACACAACGCAATAAGTTTATAACTAATAATACTACATTAACAACCAAAGATAGAGGAGCTATTCCTACCTTACAAGGTTTAAGCGATTTATTACGTCCTTCAGCAGATAATTAGAGAATAATATGGCAACACAATTTCATTACGACGGACAAATAAGACGCTTTCTATTACAATTTACTAGAATGTTTAGTCATTACCAAGTGGAGTACGGCAAAGACGATACAGGATTACCAACGTACTTAACTGTGCCTGTTAGATATGGCGATGCATCCAGACAAGCACAACATATCATTCAACAGAATTCACAAAGTAGTATTCTCAATGTACCTTCCATGGCGTTTCATATTAGTGGATTAAGTTATGCTAGAGATAGAGTACAAGACCCACAGTTTGTAGGCAAAGTACAAGTTAGGCAACGTGAATATAATACAAACACCGAAACATATGAATCAACGCAAGGCAATGCATTCACCGTAGAGCGTGCAATGCCAGTTCCGTATGATTTGAATATTTCATTGGATATATGGACTTCCAATACTCAACAGAAATTGCAATTAATGGAACAAATTCTTCCATTGTTTAATCCTAGTTTGGAGATCCAAAGTACAGACAACTATTTGGACTGGACAAGTTTAAGTGTAGTTGAATTAAATAATACGAATTGGAGTTCACGCTCTGTGCCGATAGGAACAGACGAACCAATTGATGTAGCGACGTTGGAATTTACTATTCCTATATGGTTAAGCTTGCCTGCAAGAGTAACCAAGATGGGCGTTATTCATAAGATTGTATCTAGTGTATTTGACGACGATGACATCGATAATTTCGATCCATTAAATAGCGACGATATATTACTTGGCACTAGAGCACAAATTACACCACATGGCTATCAACTATTACTAATTGGAAATCAATTACAAATTCTAGAAGCAAATGCTCCGGAAAATGTTAAAAATACATCATTTTCCCCAGTAACAGCACAGGTTAGTAATGTAAGTTGGAAAGCAGTTGCAGAGCAATACGGCGAACTCGAAAGTGGAATTAGTCAAATGCGACTACTTAACGACGTTACAGGAAAGGAAATTGTCGGAACCATTGCATACCATCCAACAGATGATAATATTTTATTATTTACAGTTGACATTGATACAATTCCAGCAAATACATTAACCCCTGTAGATGCTGTCGTTAACCCATTGAGAAGTGGGCCTGGGATTCTAACGGGTACTGTTGCGTTCCCGAGTGCTAGTACAGGGCAACGATATTTGTTAACTCAAGGCACAGGCGATATCAATAACCCAGCTAATGATGTTGCAACTGCATGGAAAGGGACAGACGGAAGTCAATTAATAGCCAATACTAACGATATTATCGAATACAATGGATCACATTGGACAGTAGTATTAGATGCAAGTACCACAACAAGCGCAGAATATATAACAAATTTAACAACTAGCTTACAGTACAAATGGACAGGAACACAATGGGTACGTTCGGTCGAAGGTGTTTATGCAGGCGGAGATTGGTCATTAGTACTGTAAATGAAGCTGTGGGCGTCTGGTTCTTCGCACAAAAGACACAACGTTATTTGTATTTGTTACGTAGCGACGTAAGGAATCCCGAACGTTGGGGGTTGCCTGGAGGCAAAGTAGAAAAGAATGAAAGTTTACTAACTGCAATTGAACGCGAATGCACAGAAGAAATGAACACTATGCCCGCTTACACTAAATTAGTTCCAATAGAAAAATTTACAAGTCCAAATGATACATTCTACTATCATACGTTTTTTTGCTTA
>ENA-OREN01003063-OREN01003063.1-marine-metagenome-genome-assembly--contig:-NODE-3063-length-16004-cov-4.851698_pt1 | contig 16004 bp, 20 predicted proteins | sample MGYA00248624_ERZ508555 | MGnify/ENA primary metagenome ERZ508555 (study PRJEB26222, sample SAMN06267773) | marine metagenome | isolation source: Saanich Inlet, British Columbia, Canada | place...
AACCAAAACCAGACCCGAAATTCTGCCCAAATCAAATGGCTATGCAATGGGCGCGAATTTAAACCGGACAGCAGTGGTAAATCCCTCGGCATGACCCAGGCCGAGTTTGCCGACACCTTTCATGTTCCCGCCGGAACTTTACGCAACTGGGAGCAAAAGCGCCGCCAGCCCGAGGGCCCGGCAAAGGTGCTGATGTATCTGATCGGCAAGGAGCCGGGCGCCGTGAAGCGGGCCTTGAAGGTGGGGTGAGTTCGGTGGCGTGAGGTGGTTATAAAGCTGACACTATAGACCGGCAATATGGATAACAGGTCGCCTGTATTGGCGAGAGGCGTTGATGCTCCGCAATCTCCAAAGACAGGTAAGCCATAAAATTAAATGGTTCCCTCTTCGTTCTTTTAAGTGTAATGTCTTTAAAACTCCTGATCGAATCTATGCGTTGTGCTTTAAATATTAAGAAGCGCATTATAAGGTAGTTTAAGTTGTTCGAGGGATAAGTGTCATGCAGCCAACGGCTATAGATTTGTTTTGCGGAGCAGGCGGTCTATCCGAGGGATTTCGTCAAGCAGGCTTTCGCATATTAGCCGGAAACGATATTGACCGATATGGCGGGCAAACATTCGCAGCCACCCATCCTGAGGCACTTTTTATTCCCGGTCCCATCGAAGATATTTCGGCAGCTGAACTCCTTAAGACAGTCGGATTAGATAAGGGCGAACTTGATTGCCTAATCGGAGGACCGCCTTGCCAGTCGTTTAGCGTGTACAATCATCAGCGAGGCCTACATGACGTGCGCAGTGGATTGTTCCGAGAATATCTTCGAATCGTAGAGGGACTCTTGCCGCGCTGGGTCGTAATGGAAAATGTCACGGGTATCACGTCTGTTGGTGGAGGCGAGGCTGTAGCCGCGATACACAAATGCCTAGGCGATCTTGGCTACCACGTAGAAATGAAAATCTTACGTGCTGAAGAATATGGGGTTCCCCAAGAGCGTAGACGTATATTCTTTGTCGGCAATCGACTTGATATTCCAATAGCGTGGCCGGAGCCGACACATGGTCCAAATTTGGAGCCTTTCATCACTGTGTGGGATGCTATCGCCGACCTACCTTCATTAAAAAATGGCGAAGACCCAGGAGGCCCGCTTCCCTATCGTACAGAATCAATTTGTGCCTACCAGGCGATGCTTCGTGGCAACAGTATTGAAATCACCAATCACGCCGCGCCGCGCCTCGCGCCGATCAACCTTGAACGTATGAAATTTATTCCCGAAGGCGGAAGCTGGCGCGACGTTCCGATAGAATTGTTACCTGAAGGTATGAAGCGTGCTCGGCGCTGCGATCATACCAAGCGTTATGGTCGCTTACGAAAAAAAGGCCTAGCATCAACAATCCTCACAAAATGTGATCTCCATTGGGGGGCATATATCCATCCTGAACAAGACCGTGTTCTAACTGTTAGAGAGGCGGCCCGGATGCAATCATTTCCTGATTGGTTTGATTTTGCCGGCCCGCGCACTGAGCAATATATCCAAGTCGGTAACGCTGTACCGCCCCAACTAGGTCGAAAAGTTGCCGAAGCCGTACTTGAATCGCTGAGCTGGGCGGAATCTGGGATTAACTCTTCGCCCATGTTGGCCACAGCCTAAGATGGCCGGAACTAGCAGTAAAATGCTAATGGCGGAAATATTTGGCTGCGGTGTCGAGAATATATCCAACGAAGCAAAGTTGTTCCGCCAAAATAAAATTTGCCCATTTCGTGATTCACCCTGCACCAAGTCAAGTAAAACAGATCCTATTGGCATTTGTAGCCTGTCCGACGGAAATGAGGCCGCGGCCACCTGCCCAGCTCGCTTTCTTGAAGGCGACCGAATCTTCTTAGATGCCGCACGGTATGCGTTTGGGGAGTCTGTAAGTTTTGGTGTATTTCCCGAGATTCGTATTCTGAGAATTGCAACAACAGAAGAAGGCAAGTCCGAGAGAAAGATCGGAAAAGTAGATTTCTTGTTAGGCCGCATAGACGACGGAAATATTGTTGATTTCGCTGCGCTTGAAGTTCAGGCAGTCTATTTTTCTGGCACAGAAATTCGCACGCCAATGAACTATTACCTTGAGCATGGAAAGCTGGATTTAACAAACTCAGCCCGGCGCCCAGATTTCCGTTCGTCTGCCCAAAAACGTCTCGTGCCTCAACTTCAATTGAAAGTTCCAGTATTTCGGCGCTGGGGTAAGAAATTTTTTGTTGTCGTGGACACGCAATTTTTTAACGCGATGCCACCGTTCGCACATACATCGCCGGCAAACAGCGAGATCACTTGGCTGGCCTACCCGCTCGCCAAGTCTGGTCCCGACTACAAAATGGGCGAGGCCCAAATAATTTATTCGGAATGGGACGAAGTGCAGAATTCGTTGCGAGAAGGGGTTCCGCCAGAACCTGCTGAGATTGTGCTAGAATTGCAGGCAAAACTAGATGGCCCGCCCTCAAAAAGGCCGCGCGTTTTGAACGTCGAAGGCTGAAGATTCTAGCCTACCGTGTCGAAACCACAATATGGTCGGCCTAGAATTTCTCTGAACCTTATTTCTCCTTGAATTTGTTCCTTTTTTGTGCTAGTATATCGGCTCCAATAATTTTGACTAAACAACAGGATTCCCGAGCCCTTAAACCGGTGCGGGGTCATTTTTGCATGCCCCATTTCGCCATGCGCGCCGCGCATAACCATATGGGGGTTTGCAGCCGTCCGTGTCGGCAAAAGGCCATTCGGGCGGTCGCAAAAGCGGTATGATCCGTTAGGAACCGTTAGGAATAGTAATGAACCGGTATGGTCGATTTTCCCAAAATATGTCGCATCCGCCATGCGTGGGGCGCATTGGCCACAATGCAGGGGGCGCAAATCTCCGGGGCGTCCGGCAAAGGATCTCTGTGTCCTCTGTGCGCTCTGTGTTGCAAACGCTTATTTCCTATTTTTCTTCTCACCGTCTCACTGTCTCTTGTGGTGAAACTTTCTTGCTAAATGCCGATTGCGCTCCGAACGCAGCGAGGTGCCTAGATCGACGCCGGTCTGGCCGATTGGGCCAAAAAGCGTCAGGAACCGTCATAAACCGTCATAACCGTAAGGGGGGTGCAGAGGATGTTGCGCGAGAAAGCAGGAGAAATACAGCTACCGCCCGAACGTGCCTCGCGGTTGTCGGGCCGATCTTCGATCACAGATCGGTGCCAAGACGGGCGCCCACATGGCCAACCGGGCCATCCCCATGTGGGCTGCGCCGATGCGTAATGAACCGGTATGGTCGATTTTCCCGAAATATGTCGCATCCGCCTTGCAACCCGCGCATGGGATTGCAAGGCCCCTTCCGAGCCGCTAGGGAAGGGGGCTTGGCGGCTTGCCGCCGGTTTCCGGACCTGTAACAAAAAATGACCGTAACCAGCCCTTTCCTGCGAACCTTTTTGGTCCTCGGCGGCGTTACCTTTTTGGGGCCGTTGGCGATGGATTCGTCGCTGCCCGCCTTCGGCGCCATGCAGGCCGATTTGGGCGTCTCCGCCGGCGTCGTTAAAATGACTCTCGCCGCCGTCACCGCCGGAATGGCCGCCGGGCAGATCGTCTTTGGGCCCATGGCCGACCGCTTCGGGCGAAGGCCGATCTTGAATTTGGGGCTCGCCTTGTTCACCATCGCCGCCCTGATCATCGCGTTTATGGATAGCGCCGGGCCGATTATCGCCTTGCGCTTTGTCCAGGGGCTTGGCGTTTCGGGGGTCATGATCGCGTCCCGCGCCGTGGTCCGCGATCAGTTCGATGTGGCGACGAGCGCCCGGCTTTATGCCTATCTTTTGGTTGTCCTCGGCTTTGTCCCTGTTATCGGGCCCATCGGGTTTGGGCTCATGACCGAGGCTTATGGATGGCGGCCTATTTTCATCTCCATGGCGGCCATCAGCGGCGCCGGCTGGCTGGTGGTGTTTTTCGCCTTGCGCGAAACCCTGGAAGTGCCGGACTACCGGGCCTTGCGACTGTTGGATCTGTTCGCGGCGTACCGGCAGATCCTGCGCGACCGCTATTTCGCCGTGCATCTGGTCGTCGGCACCGGCACCTATATCGTGTTGTTCTCCATTCTCGGCGGCATCGCGCCGGTGATGATGGACGTGCTCGGCCAAACGCCGGTGCAGTTCGGCTGGCAGTTCGCTGCCGTTCTGTCGGCCAACCTGATTGGCGCGTCGCTGGTCGGCAAGGGCATTAAGTATCTTGGCATGCGCGGCGTGGCGGCGTTGAGCGTGGTCATCATGGCTCTCGGCGCCGGCCTGTTCGCGTACTTCGTGGCGACCGGCCAGATATTTGCCATATCGCTTTTGCCGTCGGCGTTTTTCGCGCTGATCGGTTTCGGGCTGATCAATCCGGTGCTGATTGCCGGCGCGCTGACCAACTTCAAGAGCATGGCCGGGCGTGCCGGTGCGCTGTTTGGCCTGATCAGCCTGACCGTCGGCGCCGGCGCCATGTTTTTGCTCGGCGCCCTCGATGACGGCACGGCGCGCCCGATGGCGGCGGCGCTGGGCTTCGGCGGCGGCTTGGCGGCATTGGCCTATCTGTTTCTGATGCGCCCGCTGGGCTTGAGCGGTGAGGCGAGTAAATCATGAGCCCGGACAGTGACAGTGACGCGCGCATCTTCCGGCGGCTGGCGGCTCTCCTCGGCATGCTGGTGATGATGGGGCCGATGGCCACCGATATGTTCCTGCCAGCTATCCCGGCTCTCGCCAGGGATATCGGCGCATCGGTGGGCGAGACCGAGTTTGCGCTGACGGCGTTGTTTTCCGGGATGGCGGCGGGGCATCTGTTTTACGGGCCGCTCGCCGACCGGTTCGGGCGCAAGCCTGTTATCTTGGTGAGCGTCATCCTGTTTGTGACGGCGGCCTTGGGCGTTGCGGCCAGTAGCGATCTGAATACTATATTGGCCTGGCGCTTTGTGCAGGGCATCGCGGCGGCGTCCGGGCGTATCCTCGCCAACGCCGCGGCCCGCGATATCTACGACCGGGAACGGCTGGGCCGGCTTTTGTCTTTTGTCATGATGGTGAGCGCCATGGTCAGTCTGGTGACCGGACCCGCTGCCGGCCTTATTGCCGATCACTTCGCCTGGCAGGTTTTGTTCCTGATCATGGCCGGCTACGGAACGCTGGTGTTCGTTCTGGTCTTTTTCCTGTTTTCGGAAACCCTCACCCAAAAGAACAGCCTTGCGATCCGGCCGATGACGGTTATCCAAAATTATGCCACGGTTGGCCGCAACCGGGTGTTCCTTGCCTACGCCGTTGCCGGCGCTTTTTTGATCTCCGGGCTGGCCGCCTATTTCAATTCCTCATCTGGCGTATTGATCGGCATTTACGGCCTAAGCCCTACGCTCTACGGAGCCTTGTTTTCCATATTGCCGGTTGGTTTCTTGAGCGGCTCAATTTTGGCGGCGCGCTATGTGGAGCGTACCGGTATGGACGCCATGATCCTGATTGGCGCCGTGATTTGCCTGGGCGCGGCGGTGGTGATATTCGCCTTGGCGCTCGCCGATCTCCGCCATTGGCTGGCGGTGATTGCGCCCATGACCATCTATATGGTCGGCTTTGCCATGGTATTCCCGCAAATTTCCGCCGGCACGCTAACGCCATTCACCACCATCGCCGGTTCCGCCTCGTCCTTGCAAGGCTTCATGATGAGCGCTGTGACTGCCGCCACGTCGGCGCTGCTGGCCATCTTCGCCGACGGCACGGCGGTACCGATGACGGCGGCCATCGCGCTCGGCGCACTCGCGCTGATGCTGGTCTATCTGTTTGCGATCCGCCCCTTGGGGCACGGCAGGCCGGTGCGGGCTGGTTCTAAGAGAGCATGAACAGCATGTATCCGGCCCCGAATAGCCCTAAGACGGCGGTAAAGTCTCCGGCAATTTTCGAGATACGCATGATTGTTCCTCCATTCTGGCGACATTTTCTGGTCTCAATTTCGTTGGGTTTTCACGGTCCCCGCCGCGTTTCCCAACGATTAAGTCATGCAGTATTGATGCCAAATGAAGAAAATTATATAAGCTATTGATATTAAATGTATATTTTTGGAAGGCGCCGTGCCGGCGGTGGTCGTTCCACGGTAAATTCTGCCCCAAGCCGGGACAAATTTACCGGGTTTAGTTTTTGGGCAGGGCGATCAGCAGCTCTTTGCCGCCATAGCCATGCTGCTTATCGTGGCCGCGGACGCGGACTTTTTTGGTGGCGGTCGGGATTTTGACGCCGCTCAAGGAGCGGGTGAAGGGCTGTTCATTGTCGTGCGGGTGAAGCAGGACGCGCCGGCCCAAGAGCGTGCCGTCCATTTTGAGGATTTCCCAATTGTCGGCATAGTGTTTCCAGCCCGCATCGGCGTGGCGCAAGGTCACATCGAAGCGCCAGACCGCCACACCATTGCTACTCCGCACCAGCCGCGCCTTGGCGCCGACCACGTCCACCTCGCCGGCATGGGAGGCTGGCGGCAGCCAGAAGAGGCCGAGCAGGGGGGCGGCAAGCAGGATACGGCGCAGAATCATTTCGGGCTCCTATCAAAAATGGTCACCGGGGCGGGCTTAGCCTTGCGCTTCGATTGCCCCGATGCAAGAGTTTGCATAGCACGAATTGGTCCCCGATTGAAACGCGAGGCACGCCATGCCCGATACTGCCCTGGATGCGCTGATCGCCATCGCCGCCGTGCCGCTGCTGGCTGCGCTGGTCCTGACCGGGGTTCTGCGCTTTGCCTGCGGTGCGCGCCTCGGGCCTTTGCTGGCCGGCGGCGCTATTGCGCTGGCCTTCAGCGCCGGCTATCTGCTGCGCCTCGGGGCGCCCGATTTTCCCCCCGACGCGGCCGTCCAGAAATTGGTGTTTATTGCAGCGATCGGCTTCATCATCGGCTTCTTTCTGGACATATTCCAAGGAGTGGAGCGGTACCGGCTGCCGATGATCCTGGTCTGGCCGGCGCTCATTGTCGCTTGGCTGGGCTGGCGGGAGATGACCCATTACACCGGCGAGATTGGCGTCACCTTGGCCGTATCGTGGGCCTTCGGTGCGTTTATCGTGATCCGCTTGACCGGCCAGCCGGAAGAGGGCAAATCGGCGCCCGCCTTTATGCTGTTGTTCGCCGCCATCGGTGTCGGCATCCTGGCCTTCCTTGGCCACAGCCCGCTGGTCGCCCAGTTGGCGGCGGCGCTGGCTATGGCAAGCGCCGGCTTTTTGTTGTGGAACTGGCCGACGGCCCGCTATCCGCTCAGCGCCATGGGCGCCCTCGGCGGCGGCGGCGTGTTGCTGGGCCTGGCGGTCAATCTCGGCCTGTTTGCCGAAGCCGCCAGCCGGCCGGCCCTGGTCGTGTTGATATTGGTGTTCGTGGCGCCGCCGCTGGCGCTGCGCCTGCCCCTTGGCCGCCATGCCGCGCTGGGACCCTTGGTGCTCGCCATCGTCGCCGCCATTCCGGTGGTTGCGGCGGTGTTGATCGCCCTTTAATCGGGCGCCGGTTCGGGGAAGTCCTCGGGCCATTCGCCGAGCATGGCATGCAGATAGGCGTGCAGCTTTTCGGGCTCCAGTCGCACCGATTTTTTGATCTTGTTGACCTCGTCCTGTGGCTCTATCGGTATATGAAGAGAATCCATGAATCGATTGAAAAAATTAAACAATCCGGAAATCATAGTCAGCTCGACCACCTCTTCCTCGGAGAATTCCAGGCGCACGGCCTCGAAGATATCATCCCGTTCCCGCGCCGTGTTGCGGGTCACATGTTCGGCCCAAAGCACGGCCGCTTTTTCCCGCGCCGTCAGCAAATCCGATTCCATGAAATCCTCGGAGCCGATGGCAATGATTTGATCGTCGGTAATGCCTGCCGCTTGACCAAGCGACGTGTTGTGGGCGAATCAATAGGCGCAGCCGTTGACGTGGCTGGTCTTGATGATCGCCATCTCCTTGATGCGGGTAGAAAGAATACTGCCGGCGCCTTCGCGCTGCAACACCGCGTTGAACGGCAGCAGCATTTTCGCGGTCAGCGGCGAGCGCGCCAAGATACGGTAGGAATTGGGCACCCGGCCGAGCATCTCGGTGGCGCCCTTGAAAAAGCGTGCCACGTCTCCTTCGGCACTGTCGATATCGATCATCTCAATTCGGGACTCATCGGAAGACATGGCGAACTCCTAGTTACTAATAGGTCTCTATAAGGTGAAAACGTAAGTACTTTTCTAAATATGGCGTAAAGCATTATAACTTCCCTGTGGGCCATGGAAAGGCCTCGGCAAATAGAGGGAGCATAATTTGGACCAGGGCATCCGCGCCGTTTGGTACGATCTGGAAGAGGCCGGCAAGGGCGATTATCTGGCCTGGCTGCACGATCGCTATTTGCCCGAAGTGATGGCGCGCCCAGGGATTCTTTGGGCCGCCCATTACGAAATCACCGGCGGCGGCGCCCATATGGACAAGATCGGCGACGTATTGCCGCGCATGGATGAGGGCGAGAACGCCGACGTGGGCACCGGCACCCAGTATCTGTTGCTCATCGGCGCCGGCTCTCCGCACGTGTTCTTCAAGCCCGATTTCGACCAGATGGACCAAGACGATGCTGCCGTCCGCGAACAGATTGCGTTGCGCCAGGGCGCCCGCACCTGTGTCTTCACCGAGGAAGCCCGCGTCAACGGCCCGGAATTCGACTACCGCATTCACGATTCGACCCCCGGTCCGGCCATCCAGATGGGCAGCTTTCGCACCCGCACCATCGCCGACGAATTCGATCTGGCCGGCTGGTACGCCAATTACCGGATGCCGGCCATGGCGCGCATGGCGGGCTGCATCGCGACCCGCAAGCTGGTCTCGGTCGCCGGCTGGGCCAAGCATTCGGTGATGTACGAGTTTTTGTCCCTGGAAGCCCGCGCCGAGCATTTCCAGAACCACGAATCCTTGGCCCTGGACGAAACGGTCTGGACCTCGCGCATCATCAAATACACCGTGCATGCGCCCGGCAGCCCCAGCGTCGGCCGCCGTATCTGGCCCAGCGTTGATTAACCAATAACGGAAATGGAGACCATCATGGCCCTGTTATCGATCCCCTCCAACGACAACGCCTCTCCCTTGGGCAAAACCATTATCGAACATTCGGACCAATTGTTCGGGCGTACCGCCAACGCGGTCCGCGTCGCTTCGCATAGCCCTAAGCTGGCGCAGATATTGTTCGGCTTTATCGTGGCGTCGTTGCGCGAAGAGATCACCAAAAACCTGCCCGTCCGCACCAAATGCCTGGTGATCCTCAAGACGTCGACCCTCAACGGCTGCGCCTATTGAACAGGCCACAATCAAGCGCTCGGTCGGGCGCTGGAAATGGATGAAGAGACATTGGCTGCCATCGAGGGCGATTACCTGGCCTCAGGATTGTTCAGCGATGCGGAAAAAGCCGCCATGCGCTGGGCCGAGGTGATGACCTTGAAACAATATCATGGCGGCCCCGGCGCGCCGCCCGCATCGCGGCCGGCCATGGAGGAATTGAAACGCCACTACAACGAAGCCCAAATCGTCGAAATCTCCATGGTGTCCGGGTTTTTCAACTTCTGGAACCGCTTTACCGACGCCCTCGAAATCGATATCGAAGATCATACGATGATGACCCGCTTTGGGAAATCAGCCAGCATCGATCCCGGCGAATTTGCCGATTACATGCGCGCCTGCTGGTGGAACGAAGAAACCCAAACATAGGAGTACAAAATGCATCTACATGAAATGCCGGACGCGGCCCGCACCGCCCTGGTCAATCAGGAATTGCCCGAGTTCGAGCCGACGCCCTGCGCGCCCGGTCCGGCCTTGGCCGAGCGCCGCATCGCCATCATCACCACGGCTGGTCTGCACCGCTCGAACGATGCGCCGTTCAGCCCCGGCGTCGGCGAATACCGCATCATCCCCAGCGATATCGACATGGATGATCTGGTCATGAGCCACGTCTCCACCAATTTCGACCGCACCGGCTATATCCAAGATCTGAACTTGGTGTTTCCGATAGAGCGGCTGCGCGAATTGGAAGCCGCTGGCGATATCGGCTCGGTCGGCGCCTACCATTACGCCTTCATGGGGGCAACGCCGCCAACGGCGATGCAAGCCGTGGCCACTGATCTAGCCGCCAATCTTAAAAAAGACGGTGTCGACGGGCTGATCCTCGCCGGCGTTTGACCCCAATGCACGCGCGCCGTGAGCGGGCTTGCACATTACTTCGAAGGCGCCGGTATTCCGACCACGCTGATCTCGTTGATCCGGGACCACACGATGCGCATGAAATCACCGCGCGGCTTGGCCGTGCCGTTCGAACTGGGCCGCCCCTTCGGCGCGCCGAACGAGCCCGATTTCCAGCGCCGGGTGCTGAAATCGGCCCTCGATCTGTTGGAGCGTATGGACGGGCCGGTGCTCGAAGATTTCCCCGATACGCCGCCCGGCCCGCCCGCCGAAATGGAGGGTTGGAGCTGCCCGGTGAACCTGGCGCCGCCGCCGGCAGAGTTAGGCGAAGGCGCGCAGCTTGCCGCCGATCTCAAGGCCGAGATCGGCTTGCTGCGCCCCTGGTACGCGCAATCGGTGGCGGCATCGGGCGGGCGCAAGCTGACCGGCCAGCTCGATTTGGAACCGGACGCCATCGCCGATTTTCTGGCGGCCTCGTTAAGCGATCCCTTGCCCGCTAGTCCGGTGGCCGATATGCCGATCCACCGGGCCTTAAAGCTGTCATCGGACGAGCTCAAATATTTCTACATCCAGGCCGCCCTGGCCCGCCCGGGCGCGATCACCGATGTGGAGATGGGCAATTGGTTCTACGGCGAAACACTGGCCGGTGCGCTCTATTTCAAGCTCGCCGCCAAGTTTGCCGCCGAAGAAGAGCCCTTGAAAGGCCTCGGCGAACGCCAGCTTATCCCGGCCCACCAGCGGTTTCGGATGGCATCATAGGCTTAAAAATACGCACCCCTTCCTCCTCCCCCTTTCGATGGGGGAGGAGGAAGGGGTGGTGCGCGGCATCAGCAGGAATGTACGGTGCGCAGTGCTGATTCTCCTCGGGGGACTGTAAACATATTCTTGACAGTATAAATGTGTAATATTATTGTTTACACATGATCAAGAGCTTCCGGCATCGTGGCCTCAAAGAACTCTATCAAAATGGCCGGTCGAAGAATGTAAGTCCATCGCTGCACAAAGGCTGTTTGGAGCGTATCGATGCTCTTGATCATGCAAGCCGGCCCGAGGATTTGAAAGTCCCAGGATTTAGCTTTCACGCGCTACGCGGAAAACCCAGACGCTATAGCGTACATGTCTCCGGGAACTGGTGCATTACGTTCGCGTGGGAAGACGGCAATCCCATCCGCGTGCAATTGGAGGATTATCATTGATGGCCGAATACAAGATCACCAAGCGTCCCGAGCGGGAGCCCACTCATCCTGGCGTAATCCTGGCCGGCGCTTTGGTGGCGATGCAATTGAAGGTCGCTCCGGCGGCGCGCCATATGGGCATTTCCCGCCAGTTGCTGCACAAAATTCTGAACGGCTCGGCGTCCATCACGCCGAAACTGGCGGTACGCATCGGCAAGCTGTGCGGCAATGGGCCTGAGCTTTGGGTCAATATGCAGACCGGCTTCGATCTCTGGCACGCGCGCAAATCTCTTGCTAAGGAGATCAACAAGATACCGACGCTCGCGGCTTGAGGGAATGGCCCCCGCTAAAGCGTATCGGCCAGGGGTTTGATCGCCCGAAAAGCGGTGACCGGATAAAACTGGATATCCAGCAGCCCGGCCTTAGCCAGGGGCAGTTCCGCCATTTTCTCCCGCGCCTCGGCTTCGCTTTCCGCCTCGACAATGGAAACCGCCCCCCGGCCCCCTTGGATGGAGTATAGCTCGCGGACAAAATCGTCCGCCACGAAGCCAAGCGCGGTTTTTGCTTCCGCATCCAGATAGGGTGCAAACTCTTCCGCCCCGTGGCCGTCTTTGCGCAGCGATATTACGATAATTTTCATTTCGAATCCCCTCAAGCAGGTTGGTGTTGGCAGTCATTCTACAGGAACCCGGGGCAACCTGGCCATGGGGGTGGCGCGGCGGTATTTGCCGCCCCCCGGTGCTTCGACTAAGCTCCCGCCCATCGATACCGAAGCGGGGAGGCTTTGATGCCGGAATGGTTGGTGGAATTTCCGAAGATGGACCGGGACGCGCTGCGGTCTTTGAGCAAGGCTATCGATGAAGGCTATCGCGGCTTTTCCAGGGCCTATGGGCAAGGCATCGAGGATTTCTTCGAACCCTTGCTTTTCGCCCTGGTTTGGTTCGAAAAACTTCTTTTGGCGACGCCTTGGCTGTTGATCTTAGGTGTCCTTGGCACCATCGCCTGGTTCGCGGTGCGCAGCCTGAAACTCACTGGCGGCGTCCTTGTCGCCTTTCTGGCCATCGGCTATTTGGGCATGTGGGATGACACCATGCGCACCCTGGCGATCATCTGCGTCTGTACCCTGATCGCCATTGCCATCGGCATTCCGGTGGGCATTGCCATGGCTCGCTCGGAGCGGGCGCAAAGCCTGATCACGCCGATCCTCGACGTGATGCAGACTTTGCCGATTTTCGTCTATCTTATCCCTGTGGTCATGCTTTTGGGCCTTGGTAAGGTGCCCGGCGTTATCGCGGTTGTCATCTATGCCATCCCGCCGGTGATCCGGCTGACCAATCTGGGCCTCCGGCTCGTGGACAAGGACGTGCTTGAAGCCGCCGACGCCTTTGGCGCCAGTTCCAGCCAGCGCTTGCTCGGCGTGCAATTGCCGTTGGCGCTCCCGAACATCATGGCCGGCGTCAACCAGACCATCATGATGGCCCTGTCGATGGTGGTCATTGCCTCGATGATCGGCGTCAAGGGGCTTGGCCAGCCGGTCTTGCGCGCCGTCACCAACCAGTATTTCGCGCTTGGTCTGTTCGCCGGCGGCGCCGTGGTGGCCCTGGCCATCGTCTTCGACCGCACCAGCCAGGGCTACGGCAAGCGGTTACAGAAATTCCGGGAGCTGTGATTTTGTCCGCAACCAAGATCGCCATCAAGGGGCTCTATAAGATATTCGGGCCCGATCCGGCGGCGGCGCTGGCGCTGGCGCAAAGCGGCATGGGGCGCGGCGAGATGCTCGATAATCACCGCCATGTGCTGGCCCTCGCCGGCATCGATCTGGATATCGCCGCAGGCGCCATCCATGTGGTAATGGGGTTGTCGGGCTCGGGCAAATCCACCCTGGTGCGCCATATTAACCGCCTGATAGAGCCAACCGCCGGTGGCATAGAAATCGACGGCGCTGATATATTGGGCTTCGATAAGCCTGCGCTCACCGATCTGCGCCGCCGCCGCGTTGCCATGGTGTTTCAGCGGTTCGCGCTGTTTCCGCACCGCACCGTGGCCGAGAACATCGCCTACGGGCTCTCCATCCAGGGCCTGAGCCGGGCCAGCCGGGCGGAAACGGCGGCAGGCTGGATCAAGCGCATCGGCCTCGACGGCTTTGCCGGGCTCTATCCGAGCCAACTGTCGGGGGGCATGCAGCAGCGGGTCGGCTTGGCCAGGGCCTTGGCGACGGAGCCGGAAATTTTGCTCATGGACGAGCCGTTTAGCGCGCTCGACCCGCTCATCCGGGGCGACATGCGGGATATGCTGTTGCAATTGCAGAGGGAGCTGAACAAAACCATTGTCTTCATCACCCACGATCTGGACGAAGCTTTGGCCGTCGGCAGCCGCATCACAATATTACGCCAGGGCGCCATCGAGCAGACCGGCGCGCCCGAAGACATTGTGCTCCGCCCGGCCAACGATCATGTCGCCGCCTTCACCCGGGACATCAACCGGGGGCGGCTGCTTAAAGTTACGGCGATCATGGCGCCGGGAGCGAACGGAGAGGGACCGGGCATCGCCGCCGATACGGCCCTGGAAGATGCTGCGCACGCGCTGGCGGCGGGCGGAGCGGGGCAGGGCCGGGTGGTGGACGGCGCCGGCGAGACCCTGGGCAGCGTCCGCCTGGACCGCATCTTGGAAGTCATTGCCCGCCCGGCGGCGGCGCGTTAGGAGCCCAGCAGTCCGTGTTTTTTAAGCCGGTTTCGGAATTGGTGATAGCCGAGACCGAGATGCCCAGCGGCCAGCTTCTGGCTGTGCCGGTTGGCAGCCAGGGCTTCGCCGAGCAGCCGAGCCTCCAACGCCGCCATGGTATCGGCAAGATCGATGGCGACGTGGGCATTGATGGTTTCGGCGTCCGGGGCCGGCTGGGCGGCAGGTGTGGCCTCAGGAGACACAGCCGGTGCCGGTCGGTAGGGCGAGGCGAAAGGGTCGAATTGGATAGCGTCGATGGGCGTATCTGAGGTTTCGTGCAGGTATACGGCCCGCTCCACCACGTTGCGCAACTCGCGCACATTGCCGGGCCAGTCATAGTCGGACAATTGCCGCGCCGCCGCCTTGGAAAAACCTGGAAAGCCGTCCCAGTCCAGCTCGGCGGCCATGGCGCGTCCGAAATGAAAGGCCAGCAGCGCGATATCGGCGCTCCGGTGGCGAAGCTGCGGAATGGTCAGCACATCGAAGGACAGGCGGTCCAAAAGATCGTGGCGAAAGCGCCCGGCATCGGCTTCCGAAGGCAGATCGGCGTTGGTGGCGCCAATGACGCGCACGTCCACCTGCAACGTCTCGTTGCCGCCAACCCGCTCGAAGCGGCCATATTCGATGGCGCGCAAAATTTTCTCTTGGGCCTTCAAGGTTGCGCTGGCGATCTCGTCCAGAAACAAGGTGCCGCCGTCGGCCAGCTCAAAGCGCCCGGCGCGGCGCTTGTCGGCGCCGGTGAAGGCGCCCGCTTCGTGGCCGAACAGCTCGGTCTCCAAAAGGGTTTCCGGCAATGCCGCGCAATTCAACTGCACGAAGGCGCCCTGCCAGCGCCCCGAATCGAAATGCAGCCGGTGGGCGATCAGCTCCTTGCCGGTGCCGCGCTCGCCGATGATCAGCACCGGGCGTTCCTGCACCGCCGCCAGAGACGCCCGCTCGATCAGCTCCAGAAAGGCCGGCGATTCCCCCACCAGGGGCGGTAAATCGGGACGTAATGTCATAGTGATCATTATAGCGATTAAATATTAAAAAACACTATATTATGATAAAAATAACGAAAATAAATTAATTTTTGAATCCGGATAAAATCCATTTCATCCATATAAATCAATGTATTATCTCAAAATCTCTAACTTGGCACGCATCCTGCTATCTAAGGGGTAGGAACGCAGCAAACCAACCATTGGGAGCCTATGATGGGTATTTTTTCGAGACTGAGCGATATCGTCAATTCCAACCTTTCGGCAATTCTCGACAAGGCCGAGGATCCGGAAAAGATCATCCGCCTGATGATCCTCGAAATGAAGGAGACCCTCTATGAGGTGCGCTCCGACGCGGCCCGCATCATTGCCGACCGCAAGGAAGCCGAGCGAACCCTGGGCCGCCTCATTGAGGCCGGCGCCGAATGGCAGCGCAAAGCCGAACTGGCGCTTTCCAAGGAACGGGAAGATCTGGCCCGGGGCGCGCTCCTGGAAAAAGCCAAGCTGGAGGAAACCGCCGGGCTTTTGCGCCAGGACCTGGACAGCCTGGATGCGGCCTTGGGCAAGCATGACGCCGACATCGCCAAGCTGGAAGCCAAGCTGCGCGAGGCCCAGACCAAGCAGAAAAGCATGCAGGCCAGGCAGAAATCGGCGGACAGCAATCTCCGCGTCCGCCGCCAGGTGCACGATAGCCGCATCGACGATGCCTTCGCCCGCTACGAGAATATGGAGCGCCGCATCGACGATGTGGAGGGTCAGGCGGAAGCCTTCGATCTCGGCCAGACCAAAACCTTGGCGGACGAGTTTGCCGAGCTGGAAGCCGATCAGGCCATCGAGGGCGAGCTGGCGGCCTTGAAAGCGCGCGTTGCCAAACAATCGGGCGATGCCAAAAAGCCCGCAGCCCGCCGCAAATAGGAGCCGCTCATGTCAGGATTTATGCTGATACCGCTCGCCGCCC
>ENA-OREN01003065-OREN01003065.1-marine-metagenome-genome-assembly--contig:-NODE-3065-length-15990-cov-9.930623_pt1 | contig 15990 bp, 15 predicted proteins | sample MGYA00248624_ERZ508555 | MGnify/ENA primary metagenome ERZ508555 (study PRJEB26222, sample SAMN06267773) | marine metagenome | isolation source: Saanich Inlet, British Columbia, Canada | place...
ACCGTGCCCGTGAACTCGGCCAGCCATGTCCCACCTGTGACGAGGCAACCGTCGTCGCGCAGGAACACCGACTCGGCAGCCTCGTGCATGAGCACCTCGTGTCGGGTACTGAGGCAGTCGCCGTCTGCGTCGGACCAGCCAGATCCCCAGTCGTCCCGGTCGTATGGAACCGGTGCCGGCTCGTCGATGACTGCGAGCAGGGACAAGAGGTCCGCTGTCCAGTCGGGTCCGAGGTCAGGCCCCACGGCGGCGATGGGCGAGCTGGTCTCGACGGGTGCCGAAGTCGTGGTCGCGGTCGTGTCAGGGGTGGTCGACAGCGGGTCGACGCCCGAGGTGGAACCAGCCCCGGCAACCGAGACCAAGGGAGCGGATGTCGTGACAGTCGCCTCGATCGTCGTAACCGCCCTCGCCGGGCTCGTAGTAATCTCATCGCCTGTACCCGAACAGGCGACAACCACCAGACCAAACAGCAGCCACCTCACGCGCTTCAACCCACTCCCTCTTATTGCGCCCGGCCACAGATCGTAGATGACGAGATGCGCTGTGGAGTCCCTCCGCACTGACTTGTGCACATCAGAGCCCCCAAGATTCCCGGGGCGGTTCACCGTTAGAGAACATCAAAACCCTGCTTGCGCGGTTGCCCCTTCCTCTGTTGAAAGATGGCGCTAATTGTGGCACGGCCGGGTGCACTACAGGAACTGGCCCCAGGCGCCAGTTCATTGGCGGAAGACTCAGGTGGCGACTAACTTCGAAGACATGGGTACCTATACCTCATCCGACAGCAAGGGTCTCAATGCCGGTCGCGTAACACTGGTGCTTGGTGCCGCTGGCGTGGTCGGAGGCCTCTTGGGTTTTGGCCTTGGCGAGATTCAAATCAGTGAAAGCGGCAGTCGCTTCTTTGGAGACAGCGTCAACGCAAGCTCGGCCGTCTACTTTGCTCTTGTGCTTCTCGGAGTCGGCGCCGCCCTTGTCGCCTCTCAGGGGATAAGCGAAAGGAACGCTCAGAAGGCATGGGCAACGGTGCTGCGATCCCTTCCAGCGATTCTTGTCGGCGGGGCTGTTGCTGGATTTGTGGCACAAATTCTGTACACCGAAATGTTGAACGCAGACGAAATCGACATAGCAATCCGACTGTGTAACCGCCAGGGTGACTATTCTTGTACCGCCGTTGACAATCTTGTGCGCCCGGCGCGAGCCATTGGTTGGATGATCGCTGGCGGCCTGTCCGGTCTGGCCCTTGGCGTCGGTTTCCAGTCTAAGAAGCGAATGCAAAACGGTGTTCTCGGTGGCGCTGTTGGCGGCCTTGTCGGCGGGCTGTTGTTTGACAGCGTCAACAACATCATTGGCTCGGGGTCTGCTCAACCATCACGCCTAGTTGCACTGCTACTCATCGGCGCACTCATGGGTGCACTCATCGGTCTCGTCGACACCTTGAGAACAGATATGTGGCTTACCGTCACATCAGGCGAAATGACCGGCCAGCAATTCATCATCTATGACGAAACGACGACTGTCGGCTGCGCTCGAAATATTCCCATAACGATTCTCGCTGATCGAGACGTCGCCGAACACCACATCAGCATTCGTCGAACAGGCGGTTCAACTACCTTCGAGTGCCTGCCGACAGCATCACCAATAACAGTGAACGGCTCCGCATCATCAAGTGGTTCTCTGTCTAACGGAGACATCATCAAGATCGGGAATACCGAAATTCGCGTTGGCGAACGCACATCCAGTTCACCAGGCACAGCCTCTTCAGCGACCACAAGACAGGCTCACGTGGACACGAGTTCGCGTCCCGACCTCTACTCGCACAGCCCTGAGTCCGAGACGCCAGCAGGTGCCGCTCCCCCACCACCTCGACGAAATCAGCCCTCCGCTGCCCCAAAGAAGCGGCCAACAATCCAAATGAAACCAGAAACCGATAACTAAGAGATGCAGCCGTGTCGGCCATATCGGCCAACTCCCATCACAGTTGTCGTCTCTAAGCGTCTACGAAACCATGAAATGAAATAGGCAAGGAGAAGGCCACATGAGTGCAACGGACGTTGAGCAGGTTCAGACGGGTGAGCAGGTTCTGCCCTTCTACATTGTCTGTGACGAGTCAGCATCGATGGCCTACAACGGCGGCATCGATGCAATCAACAACGGCCTCCCCGATCTTCATGCCTCAATTGCTTCAGATCCCCTTGTAAATGACAAATCCAGAATATGTCTCATCTCGTTTTCGGATGACGCTGAAGTTCTTTGCCCCCTAGCTCCAGCATCAGATATCGATGCGCTACCAGGTGTGATGGAAAAGGGGGCCACGAGTTTTAGCGCTGCATTTCGACTTCTCAAGACACAGATTGCCCAAGACATCGCAATGCTTCGAGCAGATGGCTTCCAGGTGTTCCGCCCCGCCGTTTTCTTCATTAGCGACGGGGAGCCAACCGACTTGAACTGGCAAGACAGCCACAGGGAGTTGACCGACAAGTCACTCAACCCGCATGCTCCAAACATCATCGCGTTCGGCGTCGACCGAGCCGACGCCGACACGATCCGACGAGTTGGAACGATCGCCGCGTTCCTCGCCGAACAAGATGTCAACCCAGGAAACGCTCTGAAGGAAATTATGCGTGCCTTGACAAACTCAATCGTTCAATCGAGTAGTTCCTCGAACCCCACACTCATCATTCCACCAGCACCAGATGGAACAATCTCACTTCCCTTGGACGTGATGGACGAGACATAGGTCAAATGGTCCTGAACCTGAGATCCATTGAGTCAAGTGTCGCGTAAGAAACGGAGGCCAAAAAAGCAGCTGATCCAGGCGCCCGCCTCGCCTGGTCCCATTGTGATCGCTGACCGGCCATCAACCTTTCACAGCAAACCATGGTGGGTTTCAAACTGGTGGAACCTCGAACCAACCGGTCGCTCCGACGACGTTACCTGCGACATAGGAACCGTCGGAGACCTAGCAGTCGCGGCCGCGACGATCCGTGGCAATACCCACCGCCACGACGGAAACCGATGCGAAGACGCCTTCTTCATCTCGACGGGAACCACCATTAGTGGCAGATCCTTTCTAGTCGCTGTCATCGGAGACGGCCTCGGCAGCGCAAAGCACTCCTCCTTCGGCTCAAGAAGGGCCACACAACTGTTTGGCAACCACCTCACTGCCAGCATCAGCAAGACAGACACTCCAAACGAAGAAACCGTCAACACCGCTGTAGACGCCGCTTTTGAAATGACCAAGGTCAAAGCATCAAAATGGAAGATCGGCGACTTATCTGCGCCACCGCTATCTCCTGCCAAGGTCTCATCAGCAGATATCGAAACAACCCTCACCTTCGCCGTTGTGCCCGCAGATCCAAATGCCAACAAGAAACGAACCGTCCTGATTGGATCCGTTGGAGATAGCCCTATCTTCAAGTTGTCTGAAAACAAATGGGAGTGCCTGACCGATTCGGACAACGGAGACATCGTCGACTCGGCAACACGTGGAGTTCATAGCGCTGACCGACTCACCACATCGATGGTGTCGATAGCCGACACCGATGTTCTATTTCTCACTACCGACGGAATCGGCAACTTCATCTCCAACGGCGCCAACATGCTCGCCGTCGGCACCTACTTGGCCGACCGATGGCGGAACCCAGTCCCCTTGCATGAGTTCATCAACGACATGACATTCGACCTGAGTTCTGCCGATGACGACCGAACAGCAATCGTGTGCTGGCCATACCGAGATCAGTACCTGTCATAACCATGCTAGGAGCCATCACACATCAGTCGGCAATCGACATCACCAAACTAAATGAAATCGGCCAGGGTGCAGAGGGTCGAGTCTTTGAGTTCATTGACGACCCAACAACCGTCTACAAAGAATATTTCCTGAGCAGCCAAAGCCCACCAAACCTGAGGGCCCTTCAAGACCTGGCTGACCTGCCCGCCAAGTGGGAGAGAGCTGATCAAGCCTGGATAAACACTCGAACCGCCTGGCCGCAGTCTTCAGTTGTTGACCATGGCCGATTGCGTGGATACCTGATGAAGCGAATCCCAGACACGTTTTCCTTTACCCACGGTCTAGCAAAGCGACCCAAACAGGTGCTCTGCGACTGGAACTACCTCTCAATGCGCAACCGATACAGCAACAACACGAAACTGGTGTCAGAGATACCTCAACCGTCAATCCCTCAAGTGGTCGAACTAATCGTTGACCTATCCAAGACATTGGAGATTCTCCATCGACACGATGTCGTCGTCGGCGACATCTCTGGCAGAAACATCATCTGGACAAATGACCCCACCTGGCGAATCATGCTCATTGACTGTGACGGCTTTCGAGTCCGTGGATCTACGGGAGTCAACTTCGCCAAGCAGACTCCCGACTGGGAAGACCCCGAAGTGACCCAGCTGCGAACCACCCGCCAGAGCGACATCTACAAACTAGGCCTAGCTGCTTACCGCTCCGTCTGGGCAGCAACAACTGACCGCCCGCCAAGAGGACTCCATTCGGCTCGGGTGCCCCAAGGCGCTCCAAATCAAATCCACTCTCTAATAAGTCGCAGCATCTCCCCTACTGGGCGACCGTCGGCTAGTGACTGGGTTCACGAACTCACCGCTACTCCCCCATCGCCAGGAACCCCCTACAGTCCTTCACCCAACAGGCAGGCTGAACGAAAACCTCAACAAAGTCGAAATAGACCAGTGATACCGATGACTAAGGGAGATTCCAAAGACCCTGGGGACTAGCCCTAACCGGAGGTTCCTAGCCGCAATCTGGTGAGTCATCGGGCTGTTGAGGCACTGCGTCACCTGTGGCGAGTAGGTGAATATCGAGCCGAACCCCGCCGTAGACAGTCTCCAAGACGTTCTTTCCCGAAGAAGTCATCCACTCTCCAGGCTTCGCTGACCCATCTCCAAAGCCGCGAGTGGTGGCAGTATCGAACATTGGAATCAGTGGCAACACAGTCTCATTGAAGCGAGTAGCGAGTCTTCCACCCGATCCGATGTTGTCATGAACGCCAAATGTGAGAACGATTCCGGCGTTTCGATGGGCGATTCCAGCCAATAAAAGTTCATTTCGAAGGTGCCCTACTGACGCCCGAATGCTTTCTGGATCGTTTACATCAAGTGTCCTGTTGATCCGGAAGCAGTAATACCCTTTTTCCACTCCTAGAGGGACTGTTGTTGTCGCGGCTGGAATGGTGGTGGTGGTCGTGGTGGTACTAGTGGTCGTGGTACTAGTGGTCGTGGTACTAGTGGTCGTGGTACTAGTACTAGTGCTAGTGCTAGTGCTAGTGGTACTTGTTGTTGAGGTTGTCGCAGCCACTCCGCCAGCAACGGAACCGTCCTGACCCCCGCTTGATGCAGCAACCTGAAAAGTCACGCTGCCTAGAAACACAATCATCAGACCAAGGAGCAGGTCGGTATAGAGCCAGCCTGCGAGCCCTACTGGGTCATACTCGGATTGGCCTCTCCGGTTCCTCGTCGACGTTCCCATGTCCTTGCCTGTCAGGTTCCCATGATCCGGTTGTGGATTACGTCGAGGTCGTCTCGAAGCCGTTTGACGCCGAACTCGACTGAGGAGCCGGTGCGTTCAAGTTGCTCGGTGACGCTGTCTAGGCCTGCGATCACGTCGCCCATGAGGCGGGTTGTGTCACCAACTACCGCCGTGTTGAGACGGGCTACTGATCCACTTAGGTCATCGACAGCCTTTACGAGTTCGCCCGACACCTGGATCGCGACCTTATGAGACAACTCACCGATTGTCGTGTTCAACTCTGCAATCTGAGAAGAGAAGGACCCAACTCCCATTGAGGCCTGTTCTAGTTGAGCGGCTGCGCTCCTGACTTCTCGGGATGCATCGACGAGATCGTTGAGCACATCAGCGATGCTTCCCGCTATCGATTCCGGGCTTGCTGATCGTTTGCCTTCTATAGCCTCGGTAAGAACCAGTGCGACGTGATCCCTGTCTGCAAACGCACGCGACTCCTCCCTGTCGCGTTGCCCATCAGCGACTTGACCAATGGCGCTTGACAGCAGTGTCAACACAACCACTGCGACAATGATGAGCGAGTCAACTATGGCGATCTCTTGGATCTTGACGCCGATAACACCGAACAATTTGATGTCATCAAGCAGGCCATAGCCGTTTTGCCAGAAGTCAAGGAAGTTCGTTTTCTCCCCTATCGACTTCAGGCTGTTGTGTTGACCGAATTTGTCAGTTGCTTCTCCTATCGCCCACCAGGTGATTGCGACGGGTACGAACACGAGAACATTTCTGATGATGGCAAAGGCTTGTGCAAGAACCGACATCGTTCGCCCGTGACGTAGCGCTGGTGTTGGAAGCCGCTGGTACGGGTCGAGCGCCGCCCACATCGTCATGTTTCTGCCGCTGCCTACAGCCTCTGAAAGCCCGACGACATACGGATCTTCCTCAACGTTCCAGCGCGCTGCCCAACCACTTAGGCGAGATTGTGCTTGTTCTAACTGTGCGCTGTCCCAATGTCTCTGGTCTATGCCGTCTGATATTTCGTCGCCGTCGTCGCTGCCGACGGACATGCCCTCAGGGTCAAGTCCGACTACGTTGGGGGCCTCGTCTTCAATTATTTCGTTGTCGTCGATGACTAGTTCGTCTTCATCCATGTTCCTGGGTCCCATCTCCGTGTCGGTCGTGGCCTATTCCATGCCATATCTATGTCGGCATAAGTGTTGAACGTGTACGAACGGACATCTGTGCCATCGGCGTTCATTCGAAGCAACTCCCAATCGCCGTCGTAGTTACTTTCGAACGCAATGAACTCTCCACTCGGATGCCACACCGGGTTCCGATCATCATGGTCGTTGAAGGTCAACTGCTGCACAACGCCACTGTGGCGGCGAACATAAATCTCCCAGTCGCCATCCCGGTCACTTGCAAACACCGACTGTGTTCCATCAGGTGACCATGCCATATCTATGTCGGCATAAGTGTTGAACGTGTACGAACGGACATCTGTGCCATCGGCGTTCATTCGAAGCAACTCCCAATCGCCGTCGTAGTTACTTTCGAACGCAATGAACTCTCCACTCGGATGCCACACCGGGTTCCGATCATCATGGTCGTTGAAGGTCAACTGCTGCACAACGCCACTGTGGCGGCGAACATAAATCTCCCAGTCGCCGTCCCGGTCACTTGCAAACACCGACTCGGCAGGATGCGTTTCCCATGCAAGGGTTGTAAATAACCGCCAGCCGAGCAAACCGACCACAGATACTGCAACTAGCGCTGCTGCGACGGTTGCGGCACGGCGGCGACTACGGCGACTCTTGGCTTGGCGTTCGCGCTCAATCTCTGCAGCAACCTGAACTGGATCCTGCACCGTCACGCCCTTCGTGGGCGCCTCGTTGTGCGCGGCCGATCGAACCGTCGAGGTAAGACCTTGCACAATGGGCACAGGACAAGTAATCGTGAAGTTGGAAGCCGATTGTTCGCTTCCGGCGAACACGCGGCCGGATCGTGACTTTGCTGCAAGTCGGAGAACGACTTTGCCTTCTAGGGGAGTCTGGCTCTCAATTACTGCGACGCCGGTTCTGTCGCCGGGGTGTCTGATTACGACCTCTCGTGACAGGTGATGTCTGACAGCGGTTACGTCGATGATCACTGCGTTTACGTAACTTGCCTCCGGCCACTGCCACGAAATAGTCGCGGACCTGTCTGACTCAACTATTTCCATTTCAGGTTGGTTTGCTCTTACAAGTGCATGTTGAATCGCTCGCGGTAGCCAAGGGTCAGTTTCAAGGTCTCCGAGCCCCTGAGACGTGAGATTCGTCGCAAGCCTCTCGAACTCGGCGTCGTAGATGAGATCACGAAGTTGCCCAATGCTCGTTGGTCGAATGTACGCACCGGTGTCAGGGCGAATGTCCAACTCATAGCCAGGGTGAGCAAAAGCAGCCCGACCTATTAGCCGCTTTCGTTCTGCACTGGTTGCTTCATCGATTGTTTGTTCAAACTCAAGTTGGGTTGTGGCCTCTAGGTCGCTTGCGGTGAACCTGGCATTCGACCCGTGTTTCGCTTCCCTATGTATGAGGCGCGCGTAGCGAGTCTGTTGGGCTTGGTCGAGGGCGGTTGAGGCAATCTCGTCAACTCGCAGTCTTCGAAGACCGTCGGAGACCTCCGATAGTGCGTCTGCGTCTCCAGACAAGTACGTGGCCTCTAAGTGACTAGCAATCAAGGTTGAACCGGCTGCGTCGAGTAGGTGCTGCTTACTTTGCGTTGGGTAACCAAGGCGCGTTTCAGTGAAGAGCCTCCAGACGAGGAGTGCAGCGAGGCTTCGGTCGCGACGGACTGCGTCTAAGCCCTCGGGTGCATTCCAGTCAACTGTGCGGATTTGGCTTGCCTCGACTTCTGCTGGCAGCCCTATTGAGTCAACGTCAAACAGGTAGACAGTCGGTTTGTCGGCGAGGTTCGCGCAGATGTTGTTACTTGAGATGTCTCCAAATGCCAGTCCGTTGTTGTGAAGTGTTTCGATTGTGTCGATCCAGTCGATCGCCAACTCTCTGCGGTTGTCGGGTGGAAGGTCTGGTGGTTCTGACGAGACTGCGCGTCGTTGCCACCAGGCCGCGTTTTCAAGGTACTTGAGTTGGAGCAGCGTCCGAATGGTTCTTCCAGCAACCGTGACTGTGAACCAACATCCCGGCGAGGCTTCGTCCATTGAGAATCCGGTGATGCCAGTGTTGTCGCCCCACCATTCGATTGGCCAAGCAAATCTAGATGTCAGTGTCGCGGTGTCGCTTGGTCTTACCCAATCTCTTACGTCAAGCAGTCTGTGAAGGCGCTCGGCATCGGCACCGATCAAGGGGAATTTAAGAACCTTAATTAGGCGTTCAGAATGATTCGGGTCCAAGAAGATGTCAGAGAAGCCTCCTGAGCCGACCTTGTCGGACCGGTTGAATGGCGGCAGGTCTCCACTTGAGTCAACCGTCATGTGCCACGATTCGCCTACAAATCAGAGCAATGTGGTTCCAGAACCAAGGTTCGAGTCGTCTAGGTGCGTAACTCAACCTTCGCGTCAGGACCTCCACAGCGCGAGGTGTAGGCACGATTGGCGAGTCTTGTTGCTCCATCTGGTTATCCAAAACCACCAAAGAAATTGGATCCCGATGCCTTCCTCTGCGGCGTGCTCTTCGCGCAGTAGCCGACGGTTGCATCGGACACTGACGCGTATGCGCGAGAAATGCTTTGCCCAGACACGTCAAAGTTCTGGATGTTCCCTCCTACGAGTCCGATCTTCGCTCCCTCCGCGTACGCATCTTGGTTGGCTCCAAGAAATGCGAACGTCCATCCTTTGTTCTGGCGGTCATGGATGAGCCCACGAATGTCTCGCTGGCCAAAGCGAGTACTGTCGTTTTCAAGCCCATCGGTCAGGATGACTACAAGTTGGTCCTCGACTGGCAGCCCGTCTCTACCTCGTTGCGCCATACGACTGTCAGCCTGTTGGATGAGACTCCCCAACGCGTCAAAAAAGGGTGTCTGTCCATCCGGCCGATAGTCGCTCCAACTCAGGATCGGTACCTGGGCTACTGGAGTCACGGAGAACACGGTCTTCATTTGCCGCAACCCATCGAACAGCGCAAGAGTTACGAGACATTCGCCCGGTTGGGTCTTGAGGTCAGAAACGAAACCGTTAAACCCGTCAATTACGTCTCCTCTGACTTCGTTCATTGACCCAGACTGGTCAAGCAAGAACCATACAGAGGCGAAACTGTTGCCTGAAGAGTCGTCCTCGGGGATAGAGAGCGGGGCGAATCCTGGTCCTACGCTTCCTCCGCCTCCGCAGCCAGCCGCGACTAGTAGAGTTGCGACCAGAACAACGCTCCCCCAGACAATGGTCCGTCGCCCCATTAACCGAATTCGCAAGGGATGGAGTGGAGCTTGTCGCGACGACCTATGTCGGACCGGCGAGTACTCGCTACCAAGTCTTCTTGCAGGCACCGACGCCCTGTCCAAGGCTGTCTCCAATCGGTGCCAACCGTTAGAACCGGAGTTCAACTCGATGGCCCGTCTGCCCCTGGATTCCTCATCTTGATAACTGGTCGCGAGGTTTGTTGCGAAGGTGTTGGAGGCGCCTTCGAATCACCTGAGTAGGGCTCGGGGATGCTTGGAGGACTAGCAGAGCCATGTGGGGCCAAGTCCCCTGGAGCGCTGGACCCTGCGGTCGGAGACGAGGCAGAAGCAGCCACAAGCGGGTCTGGCCCGTAGTCGTTGTCTCCCTTGGTGCCCGCCAGGACCAGAAACACAAACATGACAATGGATCCAAAGGGAACTAGTTGAATAAGCAACCACCACGCACCCCGGTTGGTGTCATGTAGACGACGCACCCAGACTGAGAGCGACGGAACAATCGTCCCAAGAGCAAGGGCAACGTAAAGAAATATCGCAGCCGTTCCTAGGGCTACAGCATCTAGTACGTACAATATCAGTGCCACAGCCATTATGGCTAAACTGATCAAGGCAAGGCTCAGTTGATAGAGCCAGTACTCCTTTCGTGTCGCCCTCCCCCGAAAATCCGCGTATTTCCTCAACGGCCCACTAAACCACTCCACCATGTTCCCTGCCTCCTTTTGCCTCCTTCCCGAAGTTATCTCATCGGCAGGGGTGTGAACCCGGTTCGACTCGACGGTGTACAGCTAAGCCGATTGATTGGCGAAACCGGTACGAAGGCACCCAGTCAATGTCAGGACCTGCAGACTGACGTAGATGGTGCGAAGGAGCTCGGTCTACTTTGTTGCGTACTGCTACTAGTTGGCCGAGAAGCCGGACCATGAGCCACCAGCTGGCAATCGAACATGTCGGAAGAGGCGCACTTGCACCCCTACGTCGGGCTAGTCGCCCATGCTTAGAGCAGGTCCGAACAGCGAGAGTTGGAAAAAGGAGTACTCAACCTCGCCTCGCCTTCCAACCGAGAGCATGTAGGAGTCACTATCCGCACCCTCTTCAACATTTGGCAACGTGAATTGAAAAACACAGGATGAGCCATCGACTTGACCTCGGTCAAGAGTGGTACGCGCTAGTTGCGTTCCACTCGAATTAACGAGAACAACGGCAGTCGACGAACTTATGTCGCTGTACCCACCCTCACCCTCACACCGTGCTCCGTCAGGCAAGTAGCCATACTCCCCTGCATCAACAAGAGTGAAGCTTCCCGACACGTCAACTACGAGTAGTACCCCAAATGCATCCGCGTACTCGTGGCAGTAATACTCAACTCCGATTCTGTCGGCCTCTGAACCCTGCGCCTTTCCACCCTTGTCGATCGCATCACAGACATCTTCTGCATTCATGATTGCCTGCCTACCAGCGACAAACTCATTCGCCAGACCGGCCTCTTCCAGAGCTTGTAGATAGTTCTCCTCGCTCAGGACCTTGAAGCCCCGCAAATGTTCATTACAGAAGTACTCGACACCGATTCTGTCTGCCTCTGAACCCTGCGCCTTTCCACCTAGATAGATGGCGCTGCAGACCTCTTCGGCGTTGTCTAGTGCCTTGATCTCTCCAACAAACACCTCGGATAGACCAGAGCTCTCCAATGCAGACATGTACCGGTCGGCAGTTGAAGGTTCACTCGCACAGGCTGAGACCACAAGTAACGCCATAAGAGCGGGACCCAACCGAGATGACAACAGCGACGATGCAATCAACAGGATCTACCTCCCAGCGGTGTAGCTCGTCGTTCCCAACTCGTCATCCGTGTCTCAAGAATAGACGATGATGAAGAACTGCGTGCTGAACGGCTGCGGCACCTATCTCCAGGTGGTAAGCCACCCGTACTGGCCGAGGAAGCGCTTGTCAGTGCCGTCGGCGTTCATGATCCAGACTTGCATGTCGGTGTCTTCGAAGCCGGTTGTGTAGTTGAAGGCGATGCGCTTGTTATCAGGCGACCAAGTAGGCGACGTGTGGTCGCCGAGTCGTTTCGTTAGTTGCCGTAGCCCGGTCCCATCTGTCCTTACCAAGAAGATGTCTGACTTCCAGTGTGGCTGGTCTGCTTCCAGAGAGCGGACGAAGGCGATGTACTCCCCATTCGGTGACCAACTCAACTGGATCCCGGCTCCATTCGCTCCTTCAACATCGGCAACGAGAAGTCGCTCGTTGCTCCCATCAACGTTGGCAGTCCAGATTTCGTTTCCACCTAGCCAGAAATCGCCGACCTGCCTCCCTTCTCCCTTGACGTTGAATACGACGAGTTGGCCATTGGGCGACACGGTGAGCCCACCCAACATTCCTTCCCGGTCGAAGAACAGCCGGACGCCACCGTCGTCAACGACCGCGACTCGATACTCAGATGAACCAAGCGGGGTTCCATAGACGATTCGCCTTCCATCTGACAGCCAGGAGAAGCTCCCCGGTGATTCGTCGAAGGTGAGTTGGTGGCGGTTACTTCCGTCGGAATCCATTGTCCAGAGTTCTGAGCGACCGCCTGAGCAACAGAAGTTTCTATAGGCGACCCACTGCCCATCAGGCGACCACGACCGAACCACCAGCGACCACCACCGAACCGCCAGCGACCACGACGACCGAACCACCAGCGACCACCACGACCGAACCGCCGGAGGGAGCTGAGCCGCTGGCCGCGACCACGACCGAACCTCCAACGACCACGACGACCGAACCGCCGGAGGGAGCTGAGCCGCTGGCCGCGGCCACCACAACCGAGGAACCCGACTCCCCGGGCACGGTGGACGCCGATGGCGATGGCCTGTCAGAGATCGTCGAACAGTCCCTGGGCACCGACCCAAACAACCCTGACACTGACGGTGACGGGTTCTCCGACAGCATGGAAGTCAACCAACTCCGCTCCGATCCGCTCGACGCCAACGACCCGGGTGACGGAACAGTGCGCCAGGCCCTCACCCAATCTGAAGAAACCACCAACGACGGCGGTGGTTCGTTCCCGACCGGTGGGCTGGTCGCCGCCCTAGCCGGTCTAGCGGTGGCCGCCGGGCTGGCCTTCACCGCTGCCGGTCAGGCCCTGTGGGGGCGGATCACCCAGTTCTTCGCCGGATCGATTTTCGGGTTCCTCATCCTGGGTCGTAGAAGGAACCGGTGTGAGCACTGCGACAAACGGGTCACCAGCCAGGAAGGCATCCTCGTCGACGAGGATGCCAACTACGAATGCTCAGACAACCCTGACGGCGACCACCACCAACTCAAACGCAAGTAACTGTGGTTTTTCTGTCGGGCTGGGGAGATTTGAACTCCCGACCTTCGGTCCCCCAGATCGATGCACCCCAAACCGCTGACCTGCACAAACGTCCCAAAGCGTGCTGTGACCTGCAGTTCTGGTTGATCGCTGGTTCGCGCTGGTTCGCACTGTTTCGCGATGTCTCGCGGCCTGTACGCGGCCTGCCAGAACGTCAGGGTGTGACACCCCGGTGGCTGCCGGTTTGGCTGCCGAGAGAGACGTTCGAAGCGTTCCTCTAACCGCCGAAACTTGGGCAGGACCCCTGTTGGCCGGTTGAGTAAGTGTTGTTGACGGAGCCGTCGGCGTTCATCACGAAGATTTCCGAATCGCCATCCCGGGTACTCTCGAAGACAATGCGGTCACCGTCCGGCGACCAAGAGGGATGAAATTCAAAGTCGGTGTCGTCGGTGAGTTGATGCGCTTCGGTGCCGTCGGCGTTCATCAAGTAGATCTCCCAGCCCCGGTAGTCCCGGTTGCTGGTAAAGACAATGCGTTTCCCGTCCGGCGACCAAGACGGCATTTGGGATCCCCCAATGTCGTCGTCGTCAGTGAGTTGACGCACGTCGGTGCCATCGGCGTTCATCACGCCGATGTCCCGGTAACCATTCCAATGCGGCCGAGCCGTCCAAAAGACAATGCGTTTCCCGTCCGGCGACCAAGACGGCATTTTGAATCCCCCAGCGTCGTCGTCAGTGAGTTGACGCACATCGGTGCCATCGGCGTTCATCGCGAAGATCTGGTCGCCGTCATCCCGGTGACTCGTGAAGACAATGCGGCCACCGTCCGGCGACCAAGACGGTTCCGAATCCCGGTAGTCGCTGTTAGTGAGTCGATGCACGTTGGTGCCGTCGGCGTTCATCACGAAGATCTTGCTGCCGCCATCTCGCCCACTGCCAAAAGCAATGCGGCCACCGTCCGGCGACCAAGACGGGCACCAATCGTTCGTGCCGTAGTTGTTGGTGAGTTGACGCACGTCGGTGCCGTCGGCGTTCATCACGAAGATCTCATAGTCACCATTTCGGTCACTGGTAAAGGCAATGCGGTCACCCGAACCGCCACCGCTACAGCCAGCAGCAAACAGCGCCAGAGCAACCACGCCCGTCAAGACCTTGTTCACGCTCTGAGTCTGTCACCCCCTCCCCTGAGGGGGGCGGGGGTGTCTCTGACGCCCTAGCACCCGAGACCTAGCGCTAATTCTTGGTGAGTTGGCTGCTGTCACCAATAATTGCGATCTTGATGGGGCGGGTAGCCACAGGGTCCTCCTCTACAGTGGCGACATGCGGATGTGGATGGTGCTGGCGCTTCTGGCCATGGGGCTCGGGTGTTCCCAGCCGGAACCGTGGTCACACCCGATGCGGCAGTCCTTCGTCGATACCTGCGCGGCTGCAGGCGAGGTGGGAGCGCCTTACAACCAAGGTTGGGAGCACAACCAGAAATACGCGCTTGAGAGGCTGGAGGAGGGGGGCTACAACGTTCGGGAGATCTGTCGAGGCTTCCTCCAGAAGACGGAGGCCGAATACACCGAGAGCGACTTCCTCCTTCTCAGTGACGAGGAGAGACGCAGGGTGATCCAAAAGATCGCCGCTTACTACAGCAGGGAGATCGGCGGCGAGGAAATCCTCCTCCCGACGATCTGGGAATGGGACATGGAGGGCTACCACGTGTGGGCCAAGAACCTCGGCGGCAGCAGCAGCGACTAGCGCCGCCTCCAACTGTCTGATCTGCGGTAGCCACTCGTCGAGCCCGGGCGTGTCGAAACCCGTTCAGGCCGGCGTGGTCTATCGTCGGATCGTTCACCGACTCGGGGGTGGCATGAGAATCGGCACGTGTTGGGGCTTCGTAGTCTTATGTCTAGGTCTGATAGGTGCTTCCTGTTCGGCTTCGTCAAATACGAGCACAAACACGGTTGCGCCAACCACTACAGAGAGCCTCTCGGGGGCGGACTTCTCCGGGCGGAACCTCTCCGGGGAGGACTTCAACTTCGCGGACCTTTCCGGGGCGAACCTCTCCGGAGCGCACCTCAAAGGGGCGAACCTCTACGAGGCGAACCTCAAAGGGGCGAACCTCTCCGGGGCGGACCTCTCCGGGGCGTGGCTCGGCAGGGCGGACCTCACCGAGGCGAACCTCTCCGGAGCGAACCTCAAAGGGGCGGACTTCCTCCGTGCGAAACTCATCCGTGCGGACCTCTCCGGGGCGAACCTCAACCGCTCCAGTCTCATGCACGCGGTCCTCATCGACGCGAACCTCACCGGGGCGAACCTCGCCATCGACCTCGCGTGCGGTTTAGACATCTTTGCCCGTAAAAATACTGGGGCAAACCTCCGGGGCGCGGACCTCAGAGGGGCGGACCTCACCGGGGCGAACTTCACAGGGGTACAGGCAAACACGCGCACTAAGTGGCCAGCAAAGTTTGGGGTGCCCGCCGGAGTGGGCGATACCAAGTGTTATGACCCCCATAGTTGATGGAATCGGTATCCGTTCCATCAAGAAGAGACACCGCAACCCCAAGGTGTAGATACGTACAGCCGGTGCTGATAGTAAATGTGGTCTGGCCCACGACAAGGAGTGGCTAGCCATCGCATTGATCCTCGCCATCGCAGCCATCGCATTGACCCTCATTGTTCTGGTCGTCATTGTTCGGGTCGTCATCATCCTTCTTCGAAGGGAGTCGGCTATAGCCCGCGGAATAGGCCGAACTCTCTTGCTTGTCGGTATCTATCTCCCCCCCTACCTCGTCTGGCGGGAGTCAGGTTCTGACGGAGCACTAATTGTGGTTCTGGTC